>JAAUXU010021959.1_pt1 | contig 42529 bp, 41 predicted proteins | sample 7278151 | NCBI WGS metagenome assembly JAAUXU01 (sample SAMN14350113, study PRJNA611818) | marine sediment metagenome | isolation source: surface marine sediment (1.8m) | place: French Polynesia: Moorea | collected 2018-08
CCCCCCCCCCCCCCCCCCCCCCCCCCCCCCCCCCCCCCCCCCCCCCCCCCCCCCCCCCCCCCCCCCCCCCCCCCCCCCCCCCCAAAGTCTTCATCATTGTGTGCGGTGCATATAGGGTGTCGTGAAAAGTGACGACGACAGCACCAGGACGTTTGCACGGACGTGGGCGTAAGGACAGAGGAGCAGCTCGACTGTTCTCATATTGGCGCATCACAACTTATCCGTCACAGCTTTGTTCATCCTCTCAGTGCATCACCCATGCAGTCAGGGCAAAAAAAGTCTCTCATTTTCATGCAGATTTCGTTCTGATGCTGATGGCAGAAAATTGAAAAAGAGTAAAAGTCATTTGCATCTCGCCCATCTGCGCACCCTCTGTCATACTGCCACAGTCACCTAAAAACGACCTCCTCCGCCCCCATTCATTTGCATTTCGGGGGGGGGGGGAGGGGGCGGCGACGGCGATGGCGGCGGTGACGGCGACGGCCGTGGCGGCCGCAGCCGTCCGGATGGGGGTGGGGGAGGGCATGCACAGGCGTAAGGTATTTTAATGACCCAACGACTACGACCCATCATTAAAGTCGGTCGTCTCATGCTTTTCTGCTCTCTCTCTCTCGTCATTATAAGCGCTCTCTCACTCGCACGCCTTTCTCGAAGCAGCCGCAGCCGCGGTGGCCGCAGCCGCCGCCGCTGCCGCCGCCACTCCCGCCGCCGCCAAAGGCTTTTTCGCCGCTGCTGCTTCATTTCCGCGTGGGCCAAAAGCAGCATCAGAATTGTGCGAACTTTTGAGAGTTCTCTCTCTCTCTCTCTCTCTCTTTCTTTCTTCTTTCGCCGCCGCCGTCGCCGCCGCCGCCGCCGCCGCCGCCATCGTCGCCGCCGCCGTCGTCGAAGCTCAAGGGAGAGAGAAGGAGAAAATTTCCCCCACACTCTCCTGCCACCCCTCTCGCGAACCCCGGAGTGAACGGTTCCTCTCAGGGCGACACTGAAATACCAATAATATCGGATTTGAAGGTAAAGATTGTCAGTCAGTCCATACTGATCGAGGCGCTTTCCCTGCTGTCCCCGCTCGCGAGCTCGTTAGCATGAAGGGCAAGCCAAACACAGAAAGCGAATACGTCCATAGAGAGAAGCATATTTGCATTGGGCGCTGTCTGCCAATCTCTCATCCGCCAGACTCTTACTCTGTAGCTCTCCTTTCCCCTATTTACATGTGCCGGCGGTGTGTGCACGCGTGTGAGTGTGCGCGTCTGGTGGCCCTCTTATCGGCCTTCCCCTCCCTGTCTCGATCCTTTTCTCGCACTAATTGGAGGGCGTAGCTGAAGAGCTCCAGACCAATTTGCACGTCTCTCCCACCACCAATATTGTCACTGTCAGCCTCGCGTGTGTCAAGTGCACGATATGCGAAAAACGTGCATGTGCTTTTTGCAGCAGTTACGGCCAAGACGCTAATGAAGGCAATTTGAGGCCTCTTCCAAGCAAATTTTGCATGGCAGATGACGACGGAGACTACGGCCGTCGTCAACGCAGCTGAACCCATCGACTACACCGTCGAGATGCAGCAGTCGCCCCCCTCGGTCCAGTCGCAGCCCAGTGTGACGGCGACGTCTTCCCCGCCGGCGTCCACTTCACCGTCGTCGGACGCCAAGTTGGCATTGAACAAGGCTCTCTTCGGCGAAGGACTGCCGGAATGGCTGCTTCCGATGCCGCCACCCCCGCTGCCGCCGCCGAACAAGAGCGTGGCCGCTGTCAGCGGCTGCTTCCAGAACGGGGGTCGGGGCGGCGAGTCGCCCCAGCCGGCACAGCCCCCGACCACATCCGCAGCGCCGGACTTGAACGGCAACGGGGGCCTCTTTGAGCCGAGCAGACTGCTGGCCATGCAGCGCAGCCTCACCGGGTCTGAGCTGCTGAGACAGTTCCAGGCTTCGGCGGCAGCAGCCGCAGCCGCAGCCGCCGCTGCCGCGGCAGCCGCCAACAATCGCCCAAATGCTCCGCCGCCGCAGGACTTTTCCAAGGACCTGGGCTCCAATGAGGAAGAGGGGGTCTCGCCTCCAACATCACCGGGGCCAGAGCAAAAAGGTGAGTCAGCATAGTATGTACGGACGTCCTCTGCAAGTAAGTTATGCGTGTGCTTGAGCGAGAGCAAGAGAGCGAGTGAGAGAGAGAGAGAAGTTGTTACACATGCGATACAGACGCACATCCAAATTCGCAATGTGCAAAATGACACCTACCCTTGGACTCATATCCCTCCTATCCGTAGTACGGATAGGTCACAGAAAGATCATGTTTGACGAAGTTGCGGAAAGATTGCATGTCCTTCAATATTTCATGAACCTGAACTATGACTATGTGCAATAAGCAGTGAAGTACCCATAAACAAGGAGAACGTGGCTTATTTTTTTCGTCCTGAGGAATATGACTTAAACACTCATAAACGGTCATTTCCCCCCCCCCCCGCAAGGGGAGGAGACCGTGCAGGATCCAAGAGACTCCTACAATAGACATTTATAATCTCCAACTTGGGCAATGCACTGTCTGTGAGTACAAGTGACAATTGCAAGTTGCTTATCTTTAGAACGTCACTTACTCATACATACAAGTACTGAGCATTACGGAAATGGAAGAATAGCGAACTTTCAAGCCCAGAAAATGCAACAAGAAACATCGCAAGATAGAAACTTTTGCTTGTGTTGTCGAATTGTGAGTGCGAGAAACTGCTGGAGAAGGGTTTTATTCAATTTCCTCTTCCTTCTTTCCCCCTGCATTTTGAACATGTTGTCAGAGACCCCGGGGCTTTTTCCTTGCTTGACTGATGCCCAAGACTTCAAAGTACAAAAAGAGAAAGCAAGAGGCTAAGAGACTCGCGCAGATATGGAGTCGAATAATTCTTCGTCCCTTGGCTGTATGTATGAACATAGTCCACGGGTACAAGGAAGTTGAATGGGTCGGAGCTGTCCTTGACGCGACACAGCGATCCGGACAGACCACGAACTCATCGCCGATCAGGCCAAGTTCTTAGTGTTCCACACGCTTTGCACCGTCCTTTGACGTGGTGCAAAAGTCATACCGTACGTGCCTCTCCGACCATAGCGACCGAACCTGTATACACCACATGTACGCACTGATGAAACGTAAGTATGTAAACATACGGGGACTCTTCGTTGGGTAACCTAATTGTGCTCAGGCTGAATATTTTGCCAGAAAGAAACAATGGCACAGAGAGAGAGAGAGAGAGAGAGCAAAGCACTGGGGAAAAAAAAGAGGGAGAGCGAAGGGAAATCAAGTTTGCCCCCGATATTCTGTTTATCCAGTCGAGAGGACTGTGTTTGTCCAGCGGATTAAAGTGGACATCCCCGATGTGCTTATGTATGTAGCGTAAGTGCCGAGAATAAAAAGAGAAGTTCAAATCTGCCCTCAGGCGAGTCAGACCAACATTATTCGATACATGTGAAACAAGAGATTTAGCGGGACCGCGTAACGCAATGGGTGCTCATTGATTTTCAGCACGCCGTAGGGACGTGCATACATACGCAGGGGGCTCGGGTCAGGCAGAGGCTCGACTGCACCGCATGTACCGGCCACACAGTGGCCTCCTCAGTGCAGCAGTGGCCTCGGATGAGCATTTTCTGGAGAACCGGTCGGCTCAGGGAGTCTGCATTTGGCTCAGTCTCTTCATTGATTGACCATGTCGTCATCGTCAGATGATTGTTCTCCTCCCTCCACTTGTTACTCTCGACAGACACACACATGCGCATATTGCGCGCCCGCCCAGACGCAGACGGACGTGTCCCCATTGTTTGTCCGCGCGCTCGCGTAATGAGAGTGCCACAGTCTAATCCGCGCCTGCAGTCTCCACCGCATCAAAGCTAACGATGCTACCACATCATGTGGTCAAGGCACATCGGAGTGATTCTTCTCAGAGTCATCGGCGCACTCTGCACTCGCTCAGGACCCCGCGTGTCCACAGGTCCGTCAGAGATCGCTGAATGGAGATGCCAGCGGCCCCATTTTTGCTCCTTCCCGCCGTCGTGCGTGGCAAAAACAAGAAGAAGCGCGTCTAAAACGTGGAGAGAGAGGCATACATGAAATTGCTTTCTGGCAATTCTAATAATCCTATCAATATTTGGTTTTGCCCTTTTCGTTGCTTTTTCGGAGTTCGAGAAAGGAACATCAATCACTTAGTTTGCCAAAAATAGAATATACTGGCAGGGCATGCCTTTAGCTGTGGAAATGTGCGCAGCGCACGTACTGCAAAGTGTCGACGACGTTTGGCAAAACTGACTGTGGGTTCACAGGACGCGTGCACCCGATGAACTCGGCCAGACAAAAAAGTCAACTGTTGGACTGCATTTTCCATTTGGATGCCGTTGCTCCCGGAGGTGTGTGTGTGTGGGGGGGGGGTTCCTAAAAGCACTGCTAGCACCATATGTTTCTTTCCCCCTCCTTCCTCGGGCATCTTACCCCTTTTTTCTGGCCACTCCTCCTATCTCCTTTAAAGGGGGTCTGGCCAAATTTCATTGGCTTGAGCCCCTCTTTGAATGCGCCCCTCCTCCCCTCTCCTGATTTACATACATACAGAACCCCTTCATGTCCTATCAAAGAGAAAGCGTAGATCGCTTTTTTACCCTTGCCCCCGGCTTTCCCATTCGCTCTCTGCCGCCGCTGCTCTCTGCTCTGCTCTCCTCGGCTTTCTCGTTTGAAATTCAAATCAGCAAGCTGGAGTCGATGCTGGCGCTTCAAAAGGCAGACAGACATTGGCGGAGAGTGAAATTCCTCCTTGCATTTCATTCGCCTTTGTGAGATCTGGGGCAAAAAAGGAGGGAGAGCTGCAAAAAGAGAGAAAGGCGGCCGCAATAATCATCTCAAGAAACTATCAAGGAGACTTCTGCCCAATTCTCGGCCAGACACCTCTGTTTGCCATGCTGTTGAGGGCCGCCGTGGCCACCGTGGCCGCCGTGGCCGCCGTGGCCGCCGTGGCCGCCGTGGCCGCCGCGGACGACGACGAGACGACGATGCGGGTGGGAAATCAATGCATGAGGAGCTGCCAGAGCAGCGCCCGACTCTGGTGTCCACGTCGATGGCGGCCTCCGCGGGGTGGGGTGCGGTTGGGAGGGAGGGGCCCCCCCTCCCTCCCAACCGGTCTGACGGAGACAGCCCTTCTCACTCAGACATATAAACTGCCTAGGTATTCGATGGCTGGCGCGGATGTCTCTTTCACACCAAATACCGAAGACGAAATGGGTGCTCAAAGTTCGTCTGTCAGAAAGGAGGGCCGCAGCCAGCAGACCAACCCAACTTTTCGGACTGCGGTAGTAGTCAATTCAATTGTCCTCTTTCTGCCAAGTACGAGGGAGGCACTTAAGTCGAAAAAGGGTCTCTCTTTCAATGGTGCAATGAATCAATCCACTCTTCGCTCGATGCTCTCTGATGCCTTGTAAGGCCCTCCTGAGATTCCATGTGGGCCGGCATATTTTCATTACGTCTTCCGCTCGCCTTAATAAAAAGGCGGCGTTTTATGTGAGCCTTATTAAGGGGAGAAGATGGAGGCTCTGAAAATGGACCACTCATGGTGGCTATGAAGGAAAGGGAGAGAAAGGAGATCCTTTATTTAGCTTTGGGTGTGCTGCTTATAGGGTGAGGAGGAAGAAGAAGAGGCGGAGGCATCGCGAACCCAAGATAACAGTTCTCTAAATTGCACGTGCGTGCGTGCATTGCCTAATGAGAGAAAGCAGGAGAGTCCCTTCTACCCGAGCACACGCGGTAATGAGGACTTGCCATCATTTCGACATAATGAAGATATGGGAGGGAGGAGGGAGAACATTAAAGAAAACCTAAAGTCTAAAGAAGGAAATAAGAGAGCTTGAGTGGAGGAGATTTTTCAACGGGAACCGGGAACATTGGTTTGCAATTCTAGGTTAATGACTCCCACTCTTTCATGTCTCCCTCACGTTCTGGGTGCTTCACCTCCTGACAGTGAGTGACGTTAACAGGTATTATTTGGCGCCCGTGCAAATGCATTTATGTGAATGATGCAAAAAAAAGGGAGAGAGAACTGGCGATATCTTATCGCGTGAGGGGCGGGCAAACATGGACAGTGCGGAGTTATTCGAGTTGTAGATGGGATAGGACCCGCACAAGGTTTGTCAACGACAACGACGAGATCCCGGAGAAGAAGGACAGACATTTGCGTGCTCCGCGACTGCAACTCAGCTTCGTCCAGCTTGCTATAAAGTGTCACACCGATCCTGCACGGAAAGATAAACCGTAGTTAACAGTCACATACAGATAAGTAGCGAGCGGCAGGGGCAGCATCTAATAAATTTCTCGGCGGATCAGAAAAACTCCCTCCCCCACTCTCCCCCCGATCCCCTCCGACACCGCAGGCAAAGCCAAGCGGTTTTTTGCCGCTCTCACCGCCGTTGGCCGCTCACTTCCCGACGAGAGCGCTGGCGCAATAAAGCACCAGCTCCTCTCTCCTCCCTTTTTCTTTGTTCTTACCGATCGTGCAGAATATTACTTTCTCGTGCTGTTTCCATTTATTTACACGGGCAGCAGCTCAGAGCAGAAGAGGTGGAGGGGGCTGAGAAAGAGAGAATGAAACATTAGGCCATCGAATGAGAGACTTTTTTCTCTATGTGTGTGTGTGTGTGCGTGTGTGCGTGTGTGCGTGTTCTACACGACGAGGGCAATCCTTCTTAAAAGCCCGGACAAAGCCAGTCGGCGCTGCCAAATCCAAGACGCCATTGGGCTGTAATCTCCCATTTTTCACGCCTGCGTGTACAAACCAGAAATCCCCTCGCATTTAGACCCAACTTTGTCAACTGTCCGAGGATGGGGGTTGCCTCTTCTAGGCAGACAGAGGCCGACATCATCATTCGGGACGCGGGTCAAATGTATTTTTCACTCGACACAATAACATGATCGGAAAAGGAGGGTCCGTACGTGTCTGAAACAGTGAGGTGAGTGTGCCACGTCGCCATCTTGGACACACAATTCCTAATACATAATAGAAAGTTCTCGGCGAAGGGCGAAAATTGCGGAAACTTTTACTTTGTTCAATATTCATTCTCTCGCTTTTTGTCTCCTTTTGCTAATTTCGGGAGTTTACTTTCTCTCCACTACTTTATTCTGTCTCAGAAAGTTTCCCCAACTTTCTTCGCTTCCTTCTCGTACTCCCCCCCCTTCTGTCTGCAGGTCTGACCTGCTCCCCCTCCCCAGACCTTTTTTCTCTCTTTCCAAGCAGTTGGCGGGGGACATCTGATCAGCTGCCCATGAATATTGATGGCCCCCACTAATCCTCTAACGGACCTTTTTTTGGCTAAAGTAAGTGGCTGAATATGCTAGCAGCTGCCTTTCCGTGAGAAAGTTTTTTCACTTTGCCGCTATCACAACAAGAAAGTTATTGCATGATAGTACTTTTTGTTCTTTGAAGTCCCTATGAAGTAATGCCCGCTCTCTCAGATATTTATTATGTGCCCACCAATGTTGGAAGACCCACTTTCGCGGAGTTTGCTGCTGCTGCTGCGGCAGCTTTTGGGTTTTGCAGGTGTGTCTGGATAATGCTAATCTATGCTTCCCGCAGGACTCACAAGCACGCAGAGACCTCTCTCCCTCTTTCTCTCTGGCCGCATACAAACGTTTCTCTATGAGATAAGCACAGGGACTATCTAGAACTATCTCTGCGTGGGTCTTGCAGGCTGCGCTCTTACGGTGGCATTCCGCATTTGGAAAGCAACAGAACAAGGCCTGAGCCCCACCAAGACTAATTTGATGTCGGAGACTTGGTGAAAGCGGCCACTTGAATTCGATGTCGGAGACTTGCTAAAGCGAGCACTTGAAGCCACGTCAGCCCATGCAAGACTCCCGTCTCTCACCGACCTCTTCAGACTTGGAGATGTGGGAAAAGAGAGACCGGGAGGGGAAACGGAGAGTCTTTCTTTGTCTTTGTAGTAACTAGAGAGTGGTGTAAATGCGTGCTGAGCTGGGAGCTCCAGGTTTGCCAGGGCGGTGGGGCTTGCGCCCGCGTGTTTTGCTTGTCTGGAACCCTCCCTCAGACGTGAGGGTGTTGCCACACCAGAATGCGCTCCTCATTATGTGACGCCGGCGTGAGGAAGGGGGAAAAGACCAAGAAGGGGGAGAGAGAGGCAGACTTGGGGAAAGGAGCCTTAGCTGATGCTGCAAATTAATTGGGAAGAACCAGAGGAAGAGAATAAAGGCGCTTTTTTTTTCTTCTTTTAGCCTTAGCAGCCTAAATTACTATGGCATAGGTTGGTGGCGCCTTCCTTTATGCCTACGGAGGACTTGATTAAGACTCGCTATTCAAAGCGTGATTAACACGCATGAGCTTCCGGGGAATCGGTCCAGTATGTGGGTAGAGCAACGCGCTCGTACTGTACAGGAAATCCGAGGTACTGTATCCAGAGTAGTCAATCACGAAACGAGAATAAATTACCAGCTCTGTGGGCTTATCATCGTGTAAATAAGAGCTGTACTCAACGTATTCATTATTCCCTGCCTTCTGTCCTCAAATGCGTCCTCACCAGGCAGTCCCCGCCTTGCACTTGGGCGAGGAGTTGGACTGCGTGGTGTTGATGCATCAATACCGAAACTTTTTTTTTCTTCCTGAATGCGGCAGCTTCTTTAGGCGTCTACGCAGTAGAAGTGATGCGTACTCCTACCATGCGTAGTAAGGCGGGTGAAGGTAGAGTAGGTGTAGAGTGTGAGTAGAAAAAAAATTGCAACTCAGGACGCTGCGCAAAAGATTAAACTGACTCGCTTCAACTCTGTGCATGGAGATTACCAGTATCAGTACGTGTCCTCTTGAGCAGTTTGGCCACATTGACAGGCTGCAGTGTACTATGCACATTGTACGTAACTAGTGAAGAGTCAATATCATCACTCGGCAAAAGATCTACTTCAGCTTGTCAAGCTTGCAGAACTCGGCCGAGACTAAGTCAAGCCCTCCTACGCACTATATACCGCACACTGTACTTCCACAGGTGCATCAGAGCACAATCCCCCCCAGTTTTGAGCAGTGCAGCGTGGATCAAGGCTACATGAGAATGACGTAACAGCACCCGGAACTGTTGGATTTGGGGTGGTGGTGGTAAGAAAAGTACCCCGTTGGTGAGGCTCTCCCTCCTCACTCGCACGCACTCACCCAAGGTCTACGCCTCTTTGACCTCCATCCTCCTCTCTAGCGTGAATTCCCCCCCCCCTCCCGCAGTCTGTCATAATCATATTGCGGGAGCCCAAATTAGGCTTTTCTTGCAGTAGCAGCTGCTACGCACATGATGATGGATTCGTTTTTTGCTTTTCCCTGCCTGGAGAAGACGTCGTGTGCGAGAAATTGGCATGGCGAAGAAGAATATGCGTCATTTTTTATCAGATGTATGCGGACTGCAAAAACTTCCAGCAGTACTCACGTGGTGGAGTGAAAGACGTCCTTAAAAGAATACTTTCTCTTCCTTCTGTGAGTGCGCAAGAGCATCGATTTCAGATATGCAATATTCATGCGAACGGCGCTCTCTGATCCATCCATCTCACATCTGTCGCGTTCGCAAAGAAATTCAACATTCCAGGCAAAGAGAACACAGGAGATTATGTACTCCTCATACATACGGATCACATCCGCACAGATGTAAGATTGTGTGTGTATGAAGTGTTTTCTGAAAGGTCAACTGCTAAAGGCTGTTGGAACTGAGAGAAAACCGAATGTGACCTTTAGAAGAACAGTCTGAGAAGCAACCGCACTTTGAAGAGAACAACGTTTCTTGAAAAAAAGAAGAGAGCAATGTCAACATATTATTTACATAATCACCAGGACACGAGTCACAATATTGTCACCGTTATACTGGCGAGTACTTTGAACGTCCTTCATCAGAAGTGACGTCACCCCGTGCTGATAAGATTCGTCGAATTGTCCTCATGGGCCGAGAAGCGTGCATAAAGCATGTTCTGTGGCCTCTTCCGGAGGTCTGTGTGCGTTGCGTCCTGACTAATCCAGTCAGCACTGCAGTGCAGGTCAGCACATGTCCGTAGTCAGGAGTGTGCATTCATGAAGTGCCTTTAAACACACACACACAAGCACTCTCGTCCCTTCACGCGTCAGTGGACGACGAGCCTAAATTGATTCAGTGGCGGAGAGCAAAGAATTTGACAGCGATTTCTTGCAGTAATTGAAAAATCGATCAAACTTTTCTTCGCAGTAAAAAGTTTCTTCCCTGCGGCTTCATAATTCATGTCTCGCACTCATGCAAATTGCCGGGTTTCGCGATCGGGGCTGCCTCTCCTCCCACAGGGCCAGTACGTCAAGGGGAAATGACTGATTGTCCTACTGTGACCTAGCCTTAAAAATTCCCCCTTCCTCCGGGGCAAAAAGAGGGGAGAAAGCTCACTCGCGATCAAATTTTTTACCGAGGAATTCTCGATTTCTCTAGCTACTGCTGGAGCAGCCGACTTTGCATGTCCCAACTTCATTTGGTGACGACCGAACTACGTAGTAGCTAAGCTAGCGATCGAGGTATTTGGAAAGTCGTTCTATAAAGGCGGGGGAGAATGACAAAAAGTGGAGGCGATAAATCGCACGCGCACGATCGGAAAAATTCCTGTTTGATTTGCGCCAAAGGAGGAGTTAGAGGAGAGGAGAGCGAGCAAACTATACGTAGATTTACCTAGAGGATAGGGCTGACGTATGTAGCAGTGTCTAATGGCGCTTTGGTGGCAGGAAATGGTGTCACAAAAAAGCGAAACGTGGAGCGAGCGTGGAGAGCTTTTATTTGTGTTTTCCGTGTGTTTATTCGCGTGCCTGCGGGCGTGCACGCATGCATGAAAACGTCGACCGTGGATCCTCTCACGCACTCTCAACGATAGCACGCGTATGAGGTCTAATGTCGTAATTGAGGGAATTTGAAGAGCGCATTAGTAAACGCTTGAAGAGATGTATTCCGTCCACCTCCCCCCCCCCCCATGTTTAATGGAGATCGCATGTTAATTCCCCGCTGTCTCAATCTCTCACATGCACATGGGCTCTCGGTACGGCAAAGACCAGGCCATTAGAGCCAACTTGGACGCACACATTCTCTCCTCCTTCTCATCTCGCTGTCGAAAGGCGCACACTTTCATTAGCCTACCTGCTATTGCTATATTAACGCTTAACGTATGAAGCTAATATGGTGTGGGTGGGAGGGACAGAATATTCAAGGGAACATCGCTAGGATGGACTTGCTAATGGGGAATTATGTAAACGAAGGCTGCCCTCACCACACGAGCTGCAACAGCCACGGCTCAGTGTGAAGCAACCTTCTTTTGCGCGTCTTTTGCATCCACCGACATCAAATATAATGCCAGAGGTCGCTGTGGCTGTGGCTCCAGGGCCACTTTTACAGCTCTCGCTTGAAATGGATTGCAAAAGCACCCTTCTCACCCCCCCTCTCTTTCTCTCCTCCCCATCCCATTTATGTTTGGTGCTTGGTGCATGCATTGTTGTCGTCGTCGACCGCCTATGTTATTGCATGCCTCTCTGCGAGAGAAAGAGAGTGCGTACGTAATGGCACCAGCCTGCAAATTGATGTTTGCCAAATGCAGGACTTGCCTTACCGTAGTAGAGACCCTCGCCATCTCGCTCTCCGACAGCGCCAGCCGTTGTGCCAGGCAAGCAGGCAGCTTTCTGTAGGCCAAAGCATACATGTGCGTACATAGCGGAACCCCATTTCACAGTCAAGAGTCTCTAGAGAGAGGAGTCTGCTGCTGTTGTTTGGCTGGTGTGCGATTGGCCGAAGGCCTTTTACTACATAAACAAGAGTAGCAAGCATGCATGAGGGTTCCAGCAACATAGTCAGCAAAAAAGAGAGAGAGAGAGAGAGTGTGTGGTTTTTAATTTCCTCCCAGGAGTATGGCATAGTAGAGCGGGCTGGCGAGGGTCTGAGTGGTATGGCGGAAATGGATATCGAATACGAATGCCCTGTCGATAGAGAAAGAGCACAAAGCGAGTTAAACTCCCAAAGATGCTGCTGTCTCTCCATCTACTCCAGCACCGTGGTGGCCTCCACAATGTACTGAAGTCACTTCAGTCTTCTCTGGCGGCATAACTGCATATGAGCAGGGTGGGGTTTCTTTCTGTCCCCATGGCTTTTTTTGTGGGCACGTGGGCAAGGTGGCTGATACGCCACAGCCACCCACAGGTTGGCCAGCGTCGACTCACCAGAGTGCAACCACGTCTTCTGTGGGATATTAAGCAGCACCCCGCGTGGCTGGCGTGCCCGTTCTTGGAGTTGAACCTTTCATCTGACCTGATTACAACTTGTAATGCTCGGTCTCCCACCAAGCAACACCTCACAAAAATGAGCATTTTCTGAGGGAGGAAACCTTCTCACTTCTCGTCGTCGTCGTTCTGTTAGGGAAAGGGAATCATGGTGTAGGAAATGACATTTCTCACCCAGTCTGACACGTCCACTCCTCGCCACGGGAGGGAGGAGAGGAGAGGGAGGGAGAAACTCTATCAGACAAGCCACCAAAGTTAGGTAGATCTCACTGATCAGCGCGCGTGGACTTTGTGGACGTGCAAGCGGAAAATTGTGTCAGCCCCCCCCCCCCCGTTCTTGGCCTCCAACCTGACACCACCCAAGTACTGCGTCGGCCAGAGCTCGAAGGGGTGCCTCGTTTTCGTCTGGTTGAGAGAGGGTGACTATGCATGAAGAGAGAGAAAAGAAAGCTGAGGGGAGAATCTGAGTTTTACATGATAGCATCGCGGACGCTTTTTTCTCCTCCATTTCATGTAAAGTGGCTTCGTTGAGCGCGCCCGAGGCTACTTGTTGCCCCAGTGAAGAAGGAAAGAAGAGGGGAGGGGAAAAGAATGATAATGCATACTCATGTTGTGGAGGGGGAAACTCCATTAACGCATATTGAAAGCAATGACGATGACGACGGTGATTTTACGTGGATTGGCAGACACCGACGTGTTGCACACACACTTTGAGGGCTGATTTGCGTGGCAATGAGACACTGGGACTCGTCTTCCAGGTGAGTCCGCCGCCAAGAGGAGTCGCGTGGAGGACGAGGTCAACTCGTTCGAAGGGAAGGAGCCCGAACAGGACTCGTCAGAAAAAAAAGGTGAGTGATGCAACGTACGTGTGGAGCGTCATGCACACGGATCACACGTGGTCTTTTGTTCCCTCGCTCTCTCTGTGGGTTATCGCATTTCTCTCCCCCTGGTCTTTCTTCTCTCTGTCGTTGCAAGTGCAGCTGCAGTCGCAGCTTGCCCGTGGGTGAGTGGGCTGGCAGAGAGAGCAAATGTTGGTCTTTCCTTTCCCCTGGGTGTGGGGCCGCGAGTATGTACGCAGCAGTCTAGACGAGGCCTAGACGAGAGGCCTGCGCGTACGTGACGCACACACTTGCCTGCGTAACTGACGCAGAAACGAGACATTGGTGGGAATCGCTCTCCTAAAGTTTGCTACGCCTTGGAAGAAAAAAAAAGTTCGCACTGGACAATGAGAGCCCTGGCGGGATTTGAGTGGTCGGGAGGTGCGGGGACAACTGACTGGGGCCGGGCAGCCGTCGGAGCATCCACACTTATGCCTATTGCCATGCCCTCAATAAGTACGTAATTGGCGGTAATTTCAGTCAATCCGGCTACTGTTGTTGCTATTCTTCTCTGTCCCCTGCTTAATTAAGTTCTTTTTTTGCGTTCCACTCCCCGCCTCCTCCCAGCTTTTTGTGCCAGGGAAAGCAACGCCCGCGAGAAAGCAGCAAAATGGGTCGGTACAAACGAGCTGCAGGGCATGCACAGAACAGTAGCGCATGCTTAACCTACTGGGGTCCACGAGCCCCATGTGCTAGGGAAATTTTTTAAGCCCAACTTTCCACGCGCTCGTTGTTCCAGCATCGGTGGACAGCACCCATCAAGACCCACGCCCCCTTTCGTATCCGGCACCTCACGCGTGGGGCGTGCAGGTGAGTGCCAGCGGCACCTCCGCGGGCTCCAGCAGTCAAGTGCACGCCTTGAACGCGCTTTTATCAGCCAGCATGTGCTGGTATTTAGCAAATTTGACTTCTCCTCGTCCCTCTGCTTTCTCCGGTTGTTCCATCTTTTTCCCTCCCCCCCTTCCCCAAGCCGTCGTCGTTGGACGACCAGCGGGCTTTAATGGATATGGGGCTCCAAACTCTCTCGCTCTCTTGCCTGCAGGGAGAAGAGAGAGAGAGAGAAAGGAGGGGGCTTAAACATGCGTGGGGTACTATGCAGCAGAAACCCACTCAGGGCTGGAGCCCCTCGTTTTGAATGAGCGTGCTAGATCTGGGAAGCCACCAGCCAAGTCAGACAGGCACAGCCAGGAAGAGGCTCTGGCAAGCCCTTCCGTCATAAAAAGCTCCCCTTTCTTTCTTTCTTTCTTTCTTTTTCTCTCTCTCTCTTTCCGGGCGCCGACGCCGATCGAAGAAGCACCTATTCCCTTCAAAGGGGATCCCAGCCTTGCTTACTGCATACTAAAGCCATCCATGCTTCTTCCTCGCCCCTGCTTTGCCTACGTATGCAGCAACTCTTGCCGCGCCATTCCTCTTCTCTTTCTCCTTTCACTGCCTGAAGCCCTTTTTTGGCAGCTCGGATGCGCTGGTTCCTAGGCCGTCGGCGGCGTGAGCGCCGCCGGCGGCGTCATGGTCGTCGCCGGTACTTTAGTAGTCGTGCAGAAAGCTCTTACATAGTCAATAGTCTTGTGTGCAAAATAGGCTCCGCCTCCCGCCTCTGGTACCCCCCCCCTCCGTCTGCCTGGTACTATATATACTTAGGCAAGCAGCAGCAGAAATTTCTCTCAGAACTTTTACTGCTGCCTCCCTCGATCGAGGGGGGAGCAGAGACCCTCTCCTCTACGTACGCATATAGGCAAAAGCTCTCTTGATGGGTATGCCTGCTACTGCTGCTTCCTCCGATCGAAAGCCATCTTGAAGTGGCTGAAGCCTTTGCTGGGCTTACTTCAAGCTGGAGGAGGGAGCGACTGGATGTAAAGGATGGAGGAAAGACTTTACTAGGAAGGGGGGGCAGGAAGAAAGAAAAGGGCTTTATGACGGAATCGCGGCTTGAAAAAATGGGGCAGTGGGGTTCGATGGGGAGAGTTTCTCCACGAATCAGTGCTTCGCAGTCTGAAGATTGATGTGTGGTGTTTTCTTCGTCGCTGAACGTATCTTTAAAATGAATCTGCACTATTTGGACTTGGATTATTACATCCTTGTCACATTTTGTGATCTCTTTTAGGTCAAAGGCTGTTTCTTCGTATGAGCTGTATCAAAAGTCCTCGTTTACTTCTTCTCTCTTCCTTTTTTTCTCAAAAGAAGGGTTTAATCGAAGATCGGCCGAGGAGGAGGAGGGATCTACGGATGTTAAGAACTAATGGAGCCCCTCTTCCGTCGATCCTTCCAGGGAAAAGCAAACATCGCCAAAAAGCTTAACAAGGCTTAGTCTTCTCCTCCTGCAGACGGCCACCAGTGGAAGATGATTAAAAAGGGAATTTGTTCTTGCCAGGACGAGGGTGTAGCGGGCAAAAAACGAGACATCCACAATCTTATCCCTCGAAATGATGCCTGCTGCTCTCGTCTATGCTCGAGCTCGCCGCCGTCGTCGTCGTCGTCGTCGTCGTCGTCGTCGTCGTCGTCGTCGCCGCCGTCGTCGTCGTCGTCGTCGTCGCCGTCCTCCTCCTCTCTGCTGCTGCTGCTGATACAGTTGGAGAGAGTGAGAGAGGTTCTTTCAAATATGGAGAAAGCAAACACGCCAAGATTTTTCTCTTTCCTCTTCCTTCTTCCGTCGCTGCCAGCTTCTTTGTTTGCTATTTCGCAAACAAGATTGAAGGAGAGCAGGCGAGAAAAAGGATTCCAGATACTGTAGTGATGCGCGCTCTATGGTAGAGATAGCTACATATCCGGACTGGCTAACAAAAGCCGTCACAAATCAATCACGAGCCAGAAAAAAAATGCAACAATTAATAACAACTTCTCTCCGCACGTCATGCGACGCTGGAGGAGGGGGAGGAGGAGGAGGAGTCGAGGCCCAGAGCACTTCGGCACTCACTCTATATACAGTATGCAAATAACTGTGTACGAAAGCAATGTTTGACTTGTGTCCGCAAATTGCTGCATGTGACTGTGATTTGCACGCAGGGTTGTCATTAGGGAGGGACGGGGAGCGGCCACCGATAAGAACAACGACAAAAAAAAAACACTTGTCACAAAAATGACAAAAAAATGCGATATTCCGGTGATTGATTTTGTGATACAACCATGACCCCTTATTTTCCCTACGACTCTTCTATTCCACTGTGAGCGGAGAGAGAGAGGGAGAAGTGAACATGAACGATTGTGCTGTGAGAGTACACACATTACAACATACGCACGTTCGACCGTTGGACGTACCTGTACGTGCACGGCACGGAGTACAGTGCAGCGCAGCAGACCCATGTACATGACTTTCCTGACAGTTGCAGGAAATTACGAAATCATATCGCAGATCACGAAATGGCATGGATTGTTGTCACAGAGTAACATTAAAATATTTCCCTGTTTGCTTTCACCCCACCCCACCCTCCTTGCAGCAGAGGAGACTTCACGCAGCAACGGCTGCGACGTCAACGAAGATGATGACGACCCCCGTAGGACAGCAGCGGACTCTCCTGACGACTCCCCACGTCCTAAGCGAATCCGCGACTTCTCCTCATCGCCTAACAATAACAACAACAACAACGGGCGACTGAGCTTTGAATCGCCGCCGCCATTTCATTTCCCACCGCAACCGCCGGCTACGACGGCCGCGCAAAACAGCGGCGTCTTCTTGAGCGACAAGGATCGCATACTCAACCTGGTGACTGAGCTAAGCCAACAGAAGCAACAACGACAGCAGCAACGGCAGCAGCAACAACAGCCGAGGACACCGAGTCCCAACAGGAGTCCTGAAGAGTCCGATGAGGAGCAGCAACAAGACAGCGGCAGCAGCAGCAGCAAGCGGCAGCGGCAACAGGCCCCGCCGCCGTTGCCTATGACCTCGACGGCCATCGCCAGTGTGCAGGCGGCACTGGCGGCGTTGCAGGCGGGACAGATGTCACTCAACCAGTTGTCCGTTCAACTGCTTGCACTTGGAGCGCAATCTCCAGGACTCTTCCAAACCCAATTAGCGGCAGTGGCCGCCAGACAACTTTCGCAGCAGCAACAACAGCAACAGCAGCAAAATCATCCTCCGCCACCGCCTCTTCTTCCAACGACAGATCTCCAGGTGGTTAAAGCGGCATTACCTTTTTTGTTGGCCTATCACTACTGTTACTGGTCACACAGCGTATCTAACAATATCTTCTCGCTCAGGCTATACAACAAGCTCTTCAGCAACAGCAGCAGAATATTCAACAACATCTCCAAAATCTGCTGCTTCTCCAACAGTCCAGCAATCATTTATATCTAAGCTCTCCGGGCACACCACCTCCTCCTCCATCAGCGCCTGGGCCGCCGCCACCGCCATTTCTCGCAGCTCCTGTAATGAACTCCAGACATGCTCCATAGGTGATTCATTATTCATGACATGGGGATTTTGCAGGGCTTGCCCGGACTATTGGGCGTGCGCGTTTCGCATCCTTCGTCGCTGCCTAATCTGTCTAGTCTGACACCCAATAAGTCGGCCGCAGCCTCCGCGCGGCTACTGGGGCCCGGAGGGCCACTGTCAGACAGGAGCCCGCCGTCAAATATCCCGCCCCCACCACCGCCGCCACTGCCGCCAAATACGTTCAGCAGCCTTTTGGCAGGCGCTTCACCACATTCACAGGTGAGTGGCGAGGTCGACATGACACGCGTACGCACGTGTACGTAGCCTTAAGTACCTGTACGTAGTACTTAAGTAGCTGTTACCATTGCATACTTCAGTTTCAGCATGTCATGGCCCAGGCAGCCGCTAACCAGCTACAGCAGATACACAGCACAAGCAGCAACAACGGCAGTGGCAAGAAGCAAAAGGGAGGCTGCTCCAGCCAGGCCAGTAACCCCAAGATCGGCCCCAACGGGGAGAGGCAACCGACGAAAGCCCAGTTGACGATGCCGGCCGCCCTCCAGGCTGGCAATAGGCCCAACGCCGCATCTAAGTCAGCAGGTTCAATGCCCCTTAACGGGCCTCCGCCACCTTTTCTACCGGTACAGTAGAAGTTGATTATGCCTTGGTGTGGTGTAAAAATCTTTTGCACTAGTTCTTGGCCCCGCAGGTGCAACCTCCGAGACTGGACCTTCCCCCTGAGGAGTCGACTGACCTCGAGGAGCTCGAACAATTTGCTAAGATGTTCAAGCAGAAGAGGATCAAACTAGGTGCGATGTGAGGGATTATTTGAAGTTTAGGAACTATGGTGTAGGCTATGTAGGCTGGGAGGGAGTTTTAATTCCATCTGTAGTGACAAATTATTCGATTCGCCATGAAAACGCTTTTTTTACGGTTTGTCGTAAAGTAGTAACGTAGTGTGATGATATGCCACATATGTCCACAAGTAGAAAGTAACTTGTAAAAAAAAGCCGCTCTCGCGCAAAAAGTGCTTTTATATTTGGGAGCTTCGTATTAGAGAAGGGCTTTCTGGGACTAAATTTTCTTCCCTTTACTAGGCTACACGCAAGGAGATGTAGGCCTGGCCATGGGCAAGATGTACGGAAACGACTTCTCCCAGACGACCATCTCCAGATTCGAGGCACTGAATTTGTCCTTTAAGAACATGTGCAAGCTGAAGCCACTGCTTCAAAAGTGGCTGGCTGATGCCGACAGCTCAATGAACACCACCAGCATCTACTGCAACTCCCTGTCAGCCGCCGACAGCATGGGAAGGCGCCGGAAGAAGCGCACCTCCATCGAAACCACAGTGCGTATCGCTCTTGAGAGAGCTTTCGGTCAAAACCCCAAGCCCACGTCCGAGGAGATCACCTACGTGGCCGACAGCCTTAATATGGAGAAGGAAGTGGTGCGCGTGTGGTTCTGCAACAGGTGAGGCTGCCGCAGATACACACATCATATTATCTTATCTGTTTTCCCTCAAAGTCAGATGTAGTTATGCTTGGTCCAATTCCAGACGGCAGAAGGAGAAGAGGATCAACCCGCCAGGTTCGTCCAGTGGCGGTCCCGCGTCGCCAGCATCGCCACCCCCCTTTGGTTCTTCTCCTGGAGCAAGCGGGAGTGGCAGCGGAGGGGGAGCTTTCTTTGCCACGCCGCCAAGATCTTCAGGAACACCGCCCAACTCCACCACTCCTTTCAACGGCTCCCCAGGTATGCGTCGACTTGAGTTATCGTGTGGCAGGACGTTTTCACCTCATTTTCATCTCGTCGTTTACAGTCTCTCCTCGACTATCTTCTCCGCTGCCCTTTTCCTCATCAGCCATGCCCCCATTTCTGCCGGCGCCCATCTTCTCCTCTTCCCCCTCCTCCAGCCCTGCGGCGGCCGCGGCCGCCGCTGCTCTGCTTTCGCCGCCGCCCAACCTTCAGCCGACTGCAGCGGGGCCGCCCATTTCGTCATCTTCCAAGTTCGAACCCCGGTTTGAGCCTAAGTTTGAGCCAAATCTTTCAGTCAAGCCCGAAAACCAGAGCGCAGTTTGATGACGGAAAAAGGAAGCTGCTGTTAAACATGCTACACGTAATCGTATAGATGGACGTGGTCAATCCGACGTCCCTAAACATGAGAACGCAACCAAGAGCACGCGAGAGTACAGGAATGTGTGATTAATGCTGACTATGCGCGTGTGTGGTCGTACATATAGGTATGCTTTTCCGCTAGCTACTACGTTATGCTAAGAGGTGTGTATGGGAGTGTGTATGTGTGTTTGTAGATGTGTGTCTCCTTCTCAAATAGGCAGCTACGTTACAAGGACACACAAATGCATCAGGATGATCTATGTAACTTAGGTCATAGAAGAATTTGTCCTAAATGTGCTTGTCTCTGTTGATGGCTTAAGTGTGTGCGTTTCTAGTCGGTATTTTGAACCTGGTGAACCACCGTAAAATGATGAGTTCTTATTCCATTTCTGGGCCAATTAGATTGGCCCATTGGTACTACTTGGACATGTCACAAAGAGGCATACGTAAAATGAGTAAATCGAGTCTGTGATGACCAACTTTAACGATGTGTGTGCGTAAATGTTCTGTGTGTGTATTGAAGAATAGGCGGCTGGCGACATTTCTACATCTCCGGAAGTCTAGACTGACTTAGAAACGAGTCCAAGTCATCGAAGAAAGCTAAAACAACCAGGGCATCGTGGTTAAAAATAGATTAAAAAATGTAAAGCGAATAATTTACTCACATAACATTGCACCAAACACCTTATAGACAACGCATGTGCAAACATGCATATATTAGGCGTTCACGGGATTTGCTTCATCTCGTACTTTTTTGGCATCTTGTAAGGGTGCCTTCGACGCCTCGTTTTGATTTCGTTCTCCCCCCCCCCTTCGTATACGTGTTGTACTAATAGTTATTTATAAGCTATCATCTTCCGTTATTGCTACCTGCTACTATGTACCCACTATACTTAATGCTGAATGTTTCCAAATAAAGCTTTGATATAGTCACACACACACACGCACACACAAAACGATCCTTGCGCGTCATCACATCAGTCTTTCTCAAACCAGGCAAGTTAGCGTACAATGCGGGACTATTCACCGCATAAATATGACTCTGAATCTACTAATACACGTTCTAAGCGTAGCGTAGGCGGACCGACGGATCATCGTAACTGATTGCCCGGGGCTTCTTCGGAGCGGTGATGAAAAAGCACAGAATTAAGCTAATTCAAGTGTTCAGTGACACCCTAGAAGCATTTTATTCCCGGAGGAAAAAAGGAACCTCCCGGGCTATAATTACGCATAATTACCGTAGGGCAGGGCGGCAATTTCATATCCACACCGGAAGAATTAGGGACCAGACTTCAGGAGAAAGTAGTCGACGGGAGTTAAGTCTCACAAGTGCAGACACTCCCGCACTTGCTGTACGAACAAAAGTCCCCTATTCAAAGTTCTGCCTGCAAAAATTCGTGCCGAAGCTCTCATTTACCAACTTTTCTTGCCAAATCACGTCCCAATTTCACGAGTCAGGAGCGTCTGCGGGCGAGGTCGTCGAATCGAAAGCCGGATTAATAATGCACCTCCTTGTGAAGCAGTCCCAAAGTTATTCGTCTTCATTTTTGGATAATCAATCTTGCGATCTATGATTAAGCATAATTACTAGACTGCGGCTAAGGAGAACAAACTGGTGGGGCCGCTTTAATATTCACACCGGGATCAAGAAGAAGAATCAGGCTTCTCCGAAGGTTCGATTTGCCTTCTCATGTGCGGCTGCCAAAAGTATTTTTCCCTGGCAGACGCATAAATCTTGTTTCTTTCTCTTTCACGAGAATAGGGAGGAATTGAGAGAAAGAAAGGAGGGGGTGGATGGGGAAAAGCAAGCAAGCTACGATTATATCGATCATTCAGACCTTTTCCTATTGCGAAACGCTTTCTGACGCATCTGCTTTTTTCCCTACCAGAGGGAATTGCATCCAGACGAACCGATGAAACTTCTGTCGTCTGCTGCTGTCACGGCCACTTGTAGGATATTTATTAAAGGAGGGGGGGAATTATACTTGTGGGTCGCGCTATCACCTCTGTCGTATACGAGGAACTGTTTACCTTCACTTTCTGTGGAGCGAAATGCTGAGCTTAACGAATTCTCCGCTGTTTTTGTCTCCTTCTGTTCGGCGTGACCAGCAAAAGGTTAAAGCGTCAACTTCATATATGCGAATTGTACAACTTTTGCAAACTACGTCGCTGCTTCAATGTCAAGTAAGTACACTCTGTGTGTTTTGCTCCCGTTATTGTGGTCCTTGACAACGTTGACCTACGCACACTCGTACAAGTTCGCCTCCCCCCCCCCCGAGTGTTTCAGTATTGATAGGGAAATGAGACGTCGGTCAATTTCTCTCCCAGCTGCCGCCGCCGACAAAATCCCATCGACAACGCCTTTTAAGACTTTTATGTCCTCTTCTACTTTCCGACACTCCCTCCACTTTCTCCCCCTCCATCCGGAAGCTTTTGCATAAGCGAAAGCACAGTTGTTGGGCAAGGGTAACTTTACCCCTACAGTGTTCGGAAGAAGTAGGTGTTGGCAGGTGAACACAGCGGAAATGGGGAACACTTATGAATGTTCGCCGAGGGGTGAGCCCACCCCACCCCCCAAAAAGTATACCCCCTTAGACGCACTGTTTCTTGCATAAACTCCCGCGGTGAATTATCGTTTTTGGGAGAAGAAAAGACGAAGTGCGAAGACTGACCAACGACATCTCCGGGGGCCATCTGAATTCAATTTTAGGGAAATGAGAAAAGTGTCAAGCGCCCAAGAAATATGGCAGTGGTGGTGGTCTCAGTGGCCCCAGCACGTGGTGAATGGACTGGCCAACATGTAAAGGAGCTGTACAGGACTGTAAGAACATTGTCACGAGACAAACGTGCGTGCGTAACATGTTCGATTGCACACAAACACACACACGACAGCTCGACGACAGAAGATGGGCCCTGTCTACAGCTAAATACCTGCGAGTAGCACTGACGAAAATGAGAAACGAGCTAAGATTACGTTTCTGGAATAATCCGATTCTGTAGGAAGCGAAAATATCGAAAGGAAACGTCTCTGATGAAAATTATACAGCTGGCTTCTGCATGCCTAAGAGGAGGGGAGGGAGAGAAAGGCTACGAATAAGACTCTTTTCTGCGCAATTTCACTCTGAAGAAGAAGGAAGAGAAAAGCTTGACAAATGTGACTTGAATAGGTAATGCAAACTTTGCAAAAAAAAATCCTGAGTGAAAGCCATCATGCTTCGTACGTGCCGGCCTTTACGAGCATCGGTGGCAACTCTGAGTCAGAGCAATAGCGTCCAATGATTCCGCGTGGGTGGATGGGTGAGAGGGCTTCCCCCCCCCTTCTCTCAGCTTGGACTGAGCTTTGTGGGCGTCCTCAACAGTCCAAAAGTGACGGAATTTGCCAAACGGAACGAGACAGCCAGAAACGGGTGGGAACTCCTTGTGTGCGGACGCAGTGAGAGACTTTTACTGCCTCTCTCCAAACAGACTGGCGCTATCTTTCAGTCTGATCATGTGATGTCTCTTTCTCTCTTCAGCCATTATCATTCCTCCTCTTCTCCATATCCCTCTCTATTTGGTACGTGCGGCCATTATTGCGAATGAAAGGCGCAGTTTCGACTGTTTCTCTCCCATACATATTTATTTCTGCCGGGAGAAAAAAAAGGTCCACTTTCGCTTATCTAAATCCGGCGAAATTGAATTGCTCGGGGCAGCAGTTTGAATAGTCAGATCATGCCGCTGGTTTCTGCCTATGTGAAAGCTAAATGTGCCTGGGAAGTTAAACCATTCAGAGCTCAGGTTTTGCGCAGAAAGTTGCTGATAACAGAGTAGCAGGGGGAGGCTTATTGGAAAGCACTCTGATAAGTAATATTCGAGAGGTCATTTTCTCGTTCATAAAGGTGTCTAATGACTTGTTCCCATGACAAACGATGGCTTTTTGCAACGGGACATTTTTCAAAATTACGGCAACTCTGCTCTTGTTTTTGACGGGAGAGAATTCATTTTTCAATAATCGACAGACACCAGCTGCTCTTGCTATGAAACAAGTCTGTAGTTCGTTTTCTTACATCACATCTACACCGAAGAGTCAATTCACCTTTTTTTCCGCACCCACTGTTCAACAAGTCTAGGGGCAAAGGCGCACTTTGTAATTCTTTCGCAAGTGGTACACGTATGAAACCATAAGCCTCATATGTGACGTGCGTGTGTCGCGCTAAGTAGCGTCGATATTTGTGTATCAGAGCAGTGTTTACTACGAAAAGTTGACCGCTCATTATTCTCCTTCTAATTTGGGCGCTTTTGCAAGAAGCATAGAAAACTTAATCTGTCATTCAGACCCCCGCAATTACCCGCATGCTTAACTCTCAAGAAAAATCAAAATAGCCGGAGAAATTAACCTGGGGTCTTCTTTTCGTATGTACTTTTGCCTCTCACCATTCGCGAATGCCATTAACGTTTTTTGCCCCAGGTGAATAATGAGGAGAGAGAGATAGAGAGAGAGGAAACCGCGAATCCATTAAGAGGACAACAAAGGAGTGATTAGACTATTAAGAAGCAGAATAAAGTTTTTTGGTGATCACGCATGTGAGTCTTCATTTGGGACTCCCGGACACCACATGTGGTCACTGAGGCGCCGGTTTCTTGTTTTTTGCATGACCGTATGCGCCGTTAATTGCGGCCAAGGAGGTGGTCGATTGGCAAACTTTGGCGCTCTTGAGCAACTTTCGTAGAAAGACAAAACACACTTATCATATCAAGCGTCTCGTATACTTACACTAATTTCCTGCCTCCAAGAATGCAAAAATACGCTGAACTTCCTGTGCAAACAACACCATTTTACACTGTCCGCCATCGATTGCCGTGCGCAATGCGTAGGGCCATGACTCAGAAGCTTCTCATTTGCATAGAGAGTGAGACAGCGAAAATCGTGCTCATCAGTACAATGTCACACGTGATAAGTCTCCAGCTCTAGGTGAGAGAGAGATTGATATATTCGTATTTGCAATAGCGCCAAAGTCCTGGCTAATAAGCGTTGTCAATATGCAGATCCTGCACAACACGTCCCCAATGTTCACCTACACACACACCCTGCGCTCCCTCTCCACGTATCTGCTCGCACACACTTTCCGTACTTTTGGGTATGCACGTGTCTAGCTTTCTTTTGCGTAAGTAACGTCCATAGTTTTCCTCTCCCAGACATTCATTAATGACCGATCAATATTGGCTGTCTACTTGCTACTCCCAAGGGGAGCCAGAGAAAAGGATTTGCATGGGACAGCGAGGAAAAGGGAAGGGGGGGGGGTCAAATTATGGGTAAGGAAAAATGGGCAGAATCTCGCAACCTCTCATTTGTCGGAAGAATGGGTCGCGCGTCTCGCCGGAGGTTCCAACCACGACTCCAGTGCGCGGGTGATTCACACAAGCACTCACTTACTCACTCGCCCAGCGCACACATGAGCCCCAACTAACTGAAACCGAAAAAGTTTTGGTCAAGCCGCACATATGTGTGAAAAGCTCTTTGTGGTGCTCTCCTCACATCCATTCTGGATGGAGAAGAAAAGTTTAGGCAACGACGTTTCCTCCCCAAAACAGATTTAGTCGTAGAATGGCTCTTTTCCCCATAGTAAAAGCTCTTGCATGCATACATGTTGGACTCTGGCGCTGCTATCACCTCTCTCGGGGGAGCCATTAGAAAGTTCATAAAAGTGTCTCCAATCGGGCACCAGAGAGAAGAGACTAGATTGCCCACCCTGTATGCAACTGCCGACTCTTTATTACTTTGCCACACACTGTTGTTGCTGCACGAGAAGAAGAAGAGAACTCAATTAATTAATGCACTGCTTTTGTGCTCACGTCTTTGTCTGCCTTAACAATCAGTTGTTGTTGTTCAACCGACCTTTTTGCTTCGCTCTCCGACCCCGACACATGTTTGAATTTATCTCTGCGGTTTTCAACTCGTGCTGCTGCTACGCCTTTGAACAAAAAAAAAACGCCCTCCAATTGTACGTATCTCGTCTGGCATCGATTTTTTGAAGAAAAAATCGATCGGACGGCGAATACAGCGATTAGAATTTAAACTGCGCACATTCGTAGTTGTGCTAACGTCTTTTCAATCCGATCCGCGAATTGGAATGAGCATCAAGGAGATGGGGTCAGATCGCACACGCACGCACACGTGTGTATGTGTCAGAGAGAGACACACACCAAGTTCTAACGAGACTCATATTTCACTTCTGGCACCAAGTTCACGCGCCAGCTAGCTCGAATTTGGCATTTCAATTGGCGCACACATGCCAGAGAGCGCTCTTCAACTGGAGCTTTTCATTGGGCGCCGCCATCGTGATCGATATGTAAATTTATTCAGATTTCAACTCCAGGCGCCGCCCCTTCCAGGAGCTTTTTAATTCATGCGCACGAGGACTCTGAACTTGGCGCATGCCATTAAACCGAAACCGTTTTCGCGCCTTGCTGGCAATATTATTGGTCGCAATCCATTACATTTCCATCGGGCGTCCATAAATTTCCATGATTTGAGCGAATCGCATGCAATCTGGCAGTAGTAAAAGTAGTATTGGCACCCCGTTATTCTCGCCCACCCTGCAGACCAACAATGGGAGCACCATTGAAAACGCATAAAAGAACGGAGAGGGGGGGGGGTTAGACAGCACGGGGGTAAAAAAACGCGCTCGTCTCTTAGTCGATTTTATTCACGCTATTCAAATGCCTAAAAAAAAGTGTTCGTTTTTTTCCGGGTGTGCTTGCTGCCCCTCCCTCCCTTGCCCCCTCCCCCCAACCCCCAACCCCAATGCCAACCCCCTTTACCCCCTTCGTTTCGGCCGTTACTTACCCCTCTCTTCTTCCTCCTATCATCATAATCCGGGAAGCAGCAGCAGGGAATTGCTAAATGCGTTGAATGGGTTATGCTGCTGGAGGGCGAGGAGGGAGTTCAAGCAATAAGTACAGACTAGGGCCATTGTCGGGTTATCCACAATTTATTCTGCTGCTGCCACTATTCAAATCTTTGGCCAGCTGATATGTCACCCTCTGATCTTCTCAGCGTGTGCCCGGCACAAATTGAGCCCGCCCCAATAAACTCAGCTTGAGCCATTGAAAATGGGGTCTTGCCTGATAAGAAATGATCTTAACTACTGCCCAACGAGCGAGATTGTGTCCCAAGTTAACTTTTGCATTATTGATCGCGGCTGAGCAAGGAGCCCAAAACTTTTTTTTGCCGCTTAGTTGGGGCAAAATTGTGTTAGTGGTTGTGATTGATTGAGGGTCGCACGGTAGCACTTAAACCCACGTTGAAAGAGAGCTGAGGATGTAGATTGAGGAGTGGAAATGGGCAGAATTGAGATCAATTTTCGGGCTAATGCTGATAAACGGCCCGCCTCTTCCGCAGGCTCTTGTAGGGGCTACAATGCAGACGTTTCTTTACATCTCTACCCTAATCCACTGCTTTAACTGTCGGGGACAAAAAAAAAAGAAGACGTGAAGGAAAACTATAACTTGCTCTTTTTTCTTCTTCTTCTTCTTCTTCTTTGTTGTTGGTTCGATTCGTTCGTTTCCCTCCTTGACAGATCTGGAAATTACTTTTTTACCTCGTTTTCATTTCCGCTTCCGCCGCCGTCGTCGCCGCCGCCGCCGCCGCCTGCTGCACCCGGTCCGGTCGCTGGAAGTGAAACGTGGGAGGAGCCAGACTTTTAAACTCATCGCTGATTTGAATACAGAGATCAAGAAGCTCCTCGGAGAAAGTCGCTGAGAGCAGCGAGAGTCGCGACGAGCAACCTCTCTCGACTCAGCTCCCCTCTTCGCTACTCGACTGCACTACAGAGACCGAACCAACTCTCGTTTGAAGTCGTGTCCATTTCAGTGGAAAATTAGCAAATAGATTAATCCCGTCAGACTCGGAGAAACAAGGAAAAAAAATGAACTCCTTTGGCGCCTCCGCCATTTTCTCTTTCTCGATCCGACGTCGATCGTATATTTAAAAAAAAGGGGGGGGGGGGTAGGGGGGATGGGGGAAAAAGTGATCGAGTTGTTGGAAACACATGGCGAGCTTGAGCTGTTACACATATGTAGAGGTGTGTGTTGTAGGGAAATGGCATGTTCAGTACAGTACAGTAGTGCGTAGACGTGTACATACGAACGAGAGTGAAATAAGGGTGCTGCACACAGCTCGCTTTTCTTCTCCATCCCAGGAGAAACTCTACACGCATATCTCAATGGTAGCTCATACACATACAACAGTAGGTGGGCTTGTGTTGAGTGGATAAGTGAAAAAAGGGGTGGAGGAGGGGAGAGGTTCATATGTGTGACACACAGTAATACGGGAATGTATACGTAGACGATATCGTCAGCTCACGATCTAGAAACAATTCTTGCTGATATCGACGGCTTTCACCAGAGTTCGTAACGTTGTCACCGGGTTCTTTTCGTTCTTTTCTTCTTCTTCCTCGGCTCTGTTTATCAACCAAGGGGAGTTGCCTCACTCCCTCTATTCACCACTCCCCGGGCGGCCGCCAGCAACCCTCCCAGGTTGGCCGCCAGCGAGGCCTGGTGGTGGTGGTGGTTGAACTGGTCGAGGGCTGAAGTGGGCGAGGAAGAGGAACGAGGGACGTGGCCTTCTCCGGTAGAAGACGGAGGTGGCGGTGCCGGCAGGGAGCTCAGGGAGGCCGTGTAAAGACTTGGAGGAGGTAGAGATGCGTCATTGCTGGTGCTGTAACTCCCGCCCGGAGAGAGGGCAGCAGAATTGATGCGCTTCTCCTTTTGCCTCCTGAAATATAGGAAATAGAACTGTTATTTCCAACTTCTGAAAGCAGCACGGATCCATTTAGGTCTTACCTGTTGCAGAACCACACGCGCACGACCTCCTTCTCCATAGCCAAAGCGTCACCGATGATCTTGATTTCTTCAGAGGTTGGCTTGGGATTTTTCAGAAAAGCTCTCTCCAAAGCAATCCTGACGTTGCTCTCGATCGAAGTCCTCTTCTTGCGACGTTTTCCTAGCAGTTCTGCATAAGCTTGGCTTGTCTGGATGCTGATTGATGTGGTGCCATTTACTTGAGCCTCAGCATCTTCTAGCCACTTTTCTAGCAGAGGCTTGAGCTTGCACATATTCTTGAATGACAGATTCAGGGCCTCGAATCTCGAGATGGTTGTTTGGGAAAAGTCATTGCCATACATCTTGCCCATGGCCAAGCCCACGTCGCCTTGGGTGTAGCCCAACTTGATTCGTCTCTGCTTGAACTCCTTGGCAAACTGTTCCAACTCTTCCAGGTCCACGTTTTCATCAACAGGTAGGTCCAGGCGTGGAACCATCGTGTTCTGCTGAGAGGAGAAAATTGAGGAAGAATTGTAATCCGATGATTCAACTGAGCAAGGTGGCGAGGATGTGGTTGAGATTGTCAGAGGGGCAGCAGCCGAGGACGCGTGAGGTGGCGAGATGGAGGATGTCCGGTGTGGTGGGGAAGGCGGGACTGGCGTCAAGCTGGACAGTGCCAGTGACACTGAAGGGCGGTGCTGTCCACTCTTTTGCATCTTGAGCAGGTCTTTGGCTTTGGGCGTCTCCGAATGATGAGTGCTGGTGCCACCAAGAGATGGCGTACCCACGTGCTGGCGAATTTCCTGATGCTGAAGTCGTTTCACCTGCTTTCCTGCCTGTGCGAGAGCTGCCTGAACCTGAGCTTGTAGAAAGGCAGCATTGGCATTCATCTGTTGTTGCTTTTGTTGTTGCTGTCGCTGCTGCTGCAGCAGTAGGAAACCCTGCAGTTGTTGCTGCAGACTTTGTTGCTGCTGCTGGAGTGCAAGCTGAAGGGTTCGCAATTCCGCCGGTCCGATCCCCGAAGAGAGCAGAGGACTGGAGGTGACTGCTGGAGGCGTCAGTGACTGAGTCCCAGTTACTGAGGGGAAAGGATTGTGCCACATAGAAGCCGGGTTGCCGAGGGCCTGCAACTGATGCGGAAGAAAACCATCAGACCCGAATGGCACGTGCAGCAGGAAACAACCCTTGCTAACTTACCTGATTTAGTGAGATCTGGCCCGCCTGCAGGGCCGCAAGCGCGGCCTGCACACTGGCTAGCGCCGCCGTGGTGGGCGATGGCACCTTGTCGCCACTGTCTGTCCCGGGGCTCGAACCCAGACCGCCCATGGGACCAACGGCCAAGGGACTTGAGCCCTCCCCCATGCAGGACGAGGTAGATGGCGAGGATGAATCCCTGCGGCGGGCGCCATTGACCGTGATCCCGGCGGAGGAGCTGGTGAATCCGCCAACCGCACCCAGGTCCATGGCATCGTCGGATTCGTCCGCCGAGCTGTGGTTGTTGTTCGTGACTACCACATCATCCTTGGCGTGATTATTCACTCCTAAAAGAAGACAAGTGGAGGAAGACCTTTAGCATGTCTCACTGACACTCGCAGCACCGTGTATTTAGGAGTACAATGCATAGGTATTTCTTCCCTCCAGCTTCCTCGGGGCGTAGCCTTTTTTTTGGCTCCCCTTTCTCCAACGTCGTCATCGCGATTGAAATGTCAGACGGAAAAATTTGTCGTCCTCGGTTTTGAGAGATGTGAGCGACATTTGAGAAATTGAAAGGGGGATTCTGAATGGCAAAGTTGGCGGAATACATCAGGATTCTGAAGAATTGCCCAGAATTGTTCTCCTCCTAGCCAATAGGGAGAGAGAGCGTGAAGAGTTTTTGTGTTGGCAGTGTAGGAAAACCTTTCTCGACCACCCGCGTACCAGTTCGGCGCAGTGCGGTTCAGTGCAGTGAAGTACAGCTCGGACCAGGAGGACTCGTGCAGTACGTGTGCAGCTACTACTGTGCGTACATGGCCCTGTCATATTCGTGATATAAAAAAAGGAGAACTGAACAACGCTGAGTACATTAGTACTCAGTGCGCGCGTGCTTTTACTACGCTTTTGTGAGTCCTCTGGGCGTTCGTGCGTGCGGTCAAACATTCAAATGCCTTCTCCTTCCCTTTCTCTCCTTGCAATCTCTTCTCTCCCCCATCCCCCATGTACGAATATCCAGTGGAGGACGTGGAGGAGTCGGTGCTCCCTGCGGATCAAATCTTTGAATGGCAACCAAGAGGAGCAGAACTCTCGAATATTCCAATCGCATTATGTACACAAGAAAGAGAAATCTCTCTGTATCTTCCTCTTCCTCCTCCATGACTGAGCCTGGAGAATATTTACCAAAGATGGTGCATACCAACTGGTCAGATTCAGACTGTCAGAGGATGAAAGGATTCTTATTTCTCTATTCGCATGATACTTCCTTTTGCTTGGGGAAAGGAAGCTCAGCTATAAGGGCAGTTTATTCCTGGCAAAGCAGCACTGAAAATGACGTGCAGCTTTGGCCCTTCTCTAAGGACCAACTGAGTAATGGTGGCAAATATGCACGGTTCTCCGAGCAGCAGCGTTGCAGCAATTGCCTTCACTTTGTCCCCTTCCGTACGTGTCCATAAAGGTTGCCGTGTCTATCGGCATTAACTAAGAGACGTTCATTTGCAAGCTAATGTTGCATAATGACGGTTTTTTTCACTGCTGAACCGTTTGTGTGGACTGTTTTCTACCACTGCGCGAATAAAAATACTGGTAGTGGGGAATGAAAATCTCTTTTCTCCCCGGCTTGAGTATCGGAAAAAAGCCCCCAAAGCAATTTGCCAGCAGTTGTCACAAAGACAAGTCTGTCCGTAAAAGAACCCGCATTAATATTTCTTTTGGCGGGTGTGAATAATCATAAATTATCATTCGTCATTTGTACTAGGTACCTCCGTATCTCTGTGGACGCTCTTCAATGTCGAGCGGTGTATTTTTTAAGACCGTCTGGACTATTCATAAGTGACTTGAAGTGGAAACTTGGAATTCGTTCTTATTTATTGAACACATCTTCCCAACTCTCGACTCCACTTATTCAGTAGCAAGCAGTCCATAAGTAAACCTGGCTGTCCCTGTACTTCGTCTTCATGCATACACAAAAGCACTCAGTCGTTTGTCCTGACTTTCATTATTGTCTGTTTACGTGCGCAGGCACAATGCTAATATTTCTTCTCGCCAGAATTAATAGAAGTCTGCAGCGCGGTTGCCTCATTGAATTGAGCACAGGTAGCGGTCGAGTCTGCGAGGCAAAATGGCCACAGCGATTATCTTAATTTATTGCGTCAAAACTGCCACCTCTTCTTCCGCAACAACCCCCAGAAATCACGACATGCATGAAAAATGTACCAGGCAAAAGAAGGAAAGAAATCCTCTCTTCTCTCTTGTGTGTTAGGCACAAAAGTTATTACTTTTACAAATTATTGCTGCTATCGCACAAATGATAATTGTGCAGCTGCTACTGCTTGTTGACGAATCGGGTCTGATTGACAATGACAAACGGTGCCAAATTGTAGGCAATTTGATTAAGAATGCTGTTGTACGTAGGAAGTGGGAAAGCAAATGCTGGCGGTGTCGCAACAACCGTTTTCGGAGATACTAATAATAACCAGGTGTAGGTAAATGAAATGACTGTTGTTCTTCACACTGACTTGCTGCAGAAATTGTTGTCACAAGTGAGGAACGATGACCGAATGATATTGGTACCTGCACGGCGTGTACCAGGTGTTTCAGGATTCTTGGTACAGTTGCTGTCAGTCGAGTCATCAATGCAAGAGCTTTCGGGCGAGCAGTTGCGCGTTGCCGCTGGCGGAGGCCTGTTCGTAGACCTCGAACACGACCTCCGGGACAAAACAGGCCTTGAAAAGCATTTCTCTGTCTCCTCTGATACTCGAGATCGATCGCGTCAAAGTTGTAGAGCTCTGAGAATCCTGAACCACCCGGTGCCACAGCGCTACCCTAATGCTGATGATAACCTCTTGAAAGACCTAAAAAATGCAACAGCCTCTTTCCCGGACAGTGCAGTAGATGTGCTGCACGCACTTGTACGTTTGGATACGTCAATGACTGTGTAGGAGGAGGCTTGTGGCACTTACAATTACCTGCGCTCGGCTTCAGCCAGGCACAACAATAGGGTTGGTGATATCCATTGGGAAATGCTTAACAAACACGGAGATGAGCGTGGAAGAAAAATTATTCTCTCCTTGTGAAGATTTTCTTTGGCAACGTTGAGCGTGCTTGTTGTCAGTTGACGAAAATGGAGCCTTCGCTCCTGTGTACGCACTTGGCAAGGCTCTATGTATGAATGAACGAAAGCAAGCCACGCATGTCATCTAACTGCGCAGGATTCCTGTGCTTTTACGCCTGACAAGACTTGCCTCCTCCGAAGACAGGCCAAGGGATCATGCACCGAGAGCTTTCACTCTTTCCCCCTTGTTTAGACCCGCTCACGTTCAGGCGATCAAGCATCCTTTCCAAGCCCCTCGTCAGTCCACGGCGCAATCGGGCGTCTGCGGCGCGAAAGTCGGTTGAGGTCGTGCCATCTCGGACGTAACCAATGCTCAGCTACACCCGTATTCATGCCACGAGCTCTGCTGTTATTTGGCTCAAGTCCTTTGTGCAGCGCGAGCTTCCTTCGTCCCCCCCCCCCACTTTTCAATGGGCGGCTGATTAAAATTCAGCTGCCTAATGCACGCACGCACCGATTTGAGTTCAGAGGCTTCCTGCGGGCTGGGATTGGGTGACACACGGACAACCATAACCATAGTTGAAGTATGCGTGTGTGGAACACCCAGAGAATGGCACGCACGCATATGAAAGGAGTGCAGCACGCTCCAGATACTCGGCCAATAAGAATTTTAAAATGAAGTTGTGCCACGTAGCCACGCGTTTGAAATGTTTGGAATTCGGATTGGTTAGAAGGCAGGAGAGCTTTTTGTGCCGGACTGCGCTGGACTGGACCGGACTGTGCGGCAAGTCTGTTGTAACAGCAGTCGGCAGAGAGGTCTTAACATTCTTGAAAAGCCTCTCAGAGTAATCCATTTGTTAAGAGCTGTGTTGAAAACGGGATTCGCTCTTATGTAAATCTTGGACCCTGGACGAGCAGACTGGGGGTGGTGGTAGAAAGAGAGTTGCAAGGGTCATTCAGTAAATCCCCCTTGCTTTTCCCCCCTCACTCTCCGGTCAAAGGGGGAAATGGGCAAAAAAAGGGTAGAAAAGTCTGGGAAAAAAGAGGAGAGGGGATGCCAAGAAAGTGGCAAGTATTCAAAGGTGCATGCGTAAATAGATTTGGCCTCTCAATTTCTTAGTTTTCTCGTCATGGAAAGACCCGAATGTCCATTTCTCGCTCCTGCAGCGAGTTTGCCTGCTTTTTGGAGTCTTCCGACGTCGGCTCCACGCTCACAAATGGTCAGAATCAACACAAAGGAAAGCACCAATGCAAAGGGGGAAATTCAATTTTCATATGGAAATCTGACTGTGGATCGAGGAAAGGTGGCAGCGGGCACGAACTGTTTTCTTTGTATGAATGGGAAGAGATAGGATTTTCCCTCCATTCCAAGAGCAACGGAAGAAGCATCTGTTATATGGAAGGGCCAAAGTGCAGCGATCCTTTCCTTGCATCGTTCACTTCGTTTTCTTCGGGCGAGTAAAATAAGTATATAAATAAATAAGAGGACGCACCACAAGTCCGTCAAGCTGCACGAACTGAAGCTTGACATGCGTTAATTGTTCTCTGTCGCTGCAATCGATTGCACGCGAATGGACCCCCAAAAGCACGTGACCGTCATCAATGTGTGTGAGAGAGAGATGAGGCTGCCGATCGATGAGAGGGTGGATGCTAGTGTGTAAATTTGAATGACACCATCTCCCAACTGACCACGCCGTAGGACAGAGAGGACAGATTGGACGCCTGTGGGGGCGTGTGGACAGTACAGACACACGCACATATACGTACGGCTGCGTGTATAGACGGTTACTGGAGCAGAACGCTAAAATGTTTTGCAGCAAACTTGCGAATGCTAATCCCACACATGGATCCCTACTGCACCGGCAAAAGTCAGGCTCTACTTCTGGCAGAGGTTGACCATGCCTCTGGTGGTCCACAGGCACTCCGAACTGTCCTACTCCATTGTGGCCTCCCAACTGCCAACGTCGATCATTGACAGAGACAACAGGATTACAATGACTCGGTGAGAACGTCACACTCCGTACCTTCGTGTCCGTTTTCCCCCACTGCCAGCTCGCTGGTCATCGTCGTGGCCTTCATCTCCTCGTCCAGTTGGAAACACTTTTGACGTAACTGTTGTTTGGCGGAAGGATTTATCTGGTGGGCTTTGACCAGACTTGGTGACATGGCCATGGACACGTACAAACACTTCCTGCTACCTCTCTCGTCGAGGAGAGGGCGCCAATTGCCAGGACCAAGGCATATTTTTGGTTTTGTACACAATGTTAAGTTCTGGCGAGCGAGCGAGCGAGCGGGCGATCGACGAATGCGCGCGCGCTCTCCTCGTTGCTGCTGCCACCGTCGTGAAAGCTGCTGCTGGCGCCGGCGTGAAAAACCCTGCTGTCGTCGGCGCTGCCGCCCGCCAGTGACGAGGCGAACGACCCACGGGCGAGCTGGAGAAGTCAGATGGTTACGAAACATCGAGTCTCTCTCCCCATCGGACTTAGTCGAGCTGAATGAGAACTGCAATCATTTGGGCTGGGGCCAGAACGTCCCTGGTCAAGTCCGGCGGTCACAGTCCAACGTACACGTGCAGGACATGGGGGTGTCCCACAAAATGAATGAAGGAGTCGCCCTCCGACTGGCTCAAGGTGTTGTTGATGATTTGCTTGTGATGAAATCGAATCACCGAATAAGCATTTGAATGCTTCTGTCACATACACAAACGTCCAATCTACACTGGAAGAAAAAAAAATTGGGAAGAATGAAGGGACACGAGCTTTTTTTTGCTGAGGAGCGATTGCGAGAAAGCTGGAGGGGGGAGAGGTCATATTTTAAATGCAAACAGTCGCTGCCGCCACCGCCGCCGTTGCCGCCACCGCTGCCGCTACCGCGGCCGCCGCCGCGGCCGCCGCTCATTGTGATGTTAAATCGGACCAATGGAGAAAGGGGTTCGAGGCTTCGTCAAATCTGCCAGCCAAATGTTCGAATTCCAAAAGCGCTCACGAGCCAAACCCCGATCAGATACATAAACTGTGTGTGTATCGAGGGGGGGATGGAGAAGGACTCGCGCTTCTCTCGTGCGTGCACACGCAGAAAGACTGAAAAACCAATCGATACCAACAACAAGAGTAATTGGATTCTTCTCGTTAGGATTTGCTGTGGCACGGAAGACTGGAGTTGGTGGAGTTCAAAAATTGGCCAAACTCCACCAGCATCACTTTGTTCATTTAGACAGTTGTTTCTGCACATTCTGTTACCTTAGATCGGTGAAAGGGAGTAGCGTAATCTGCGACCGTTATTTTAGCGCAAAAATCCGTCACTTCTCCGATATGCTTTGTCACATGAAAGCATACTAATCCTGCTTTAGCGCATCAACAGTTTCACCAGCCTAATTCGCGCCAAAAATCTTCCTCTCCGGTTTTTTTTTTACCTCCTTTTCCTCATCACATCAGCGCGCGAATATTCACCCACTGCGCACCAGACCCGGCGGCATTTTTCCCACGTTTTGGGGGGGAACGTGAAAAAAAGTGAATTAGTAAAAAACGTCCCTTTTTCCCCCGAATATTCCGCCGTCTTTTGTGCGACCCCCCCAGTACACATTCTTCATGCTCTCCGACGACCAGCTATTCTTGTACGTGCAGCAGCAGAAGCCAAACGAGCCCTTTGCTGCATTGAAATTGATCAAAATCATGTAAAAGTAGCCAAGCCATGATGGGCTTTTTTTGGGTGGGATGGGTCGGGGCTAGACTGAAAAGGAGGAGAAAAGAGGCAGGTAATATCGGCTGATTCCAAAGAAGGAGAGGAGGGGTACATTATTCTTTCCTCTTTTCACTGTCCTCTTGTGTACAGTGCCACACCGAGATCGTTACTCATAGGGGTGGGTGGGGTTGGGTGGGGTGGGATGGGGGGGTTGGTCCAGTCACCCTGGCAAGCAGTGATTCCCTCACACCGTTTTTTGAAGGAAATTTGGGTGCCAGCACCATCCTTGACCTGTCGTATCAGGTGTACTCGGTCAACCACGGCAAAAGCTGCCGCACAGGTACCGCGGCCGCCGCTGCAACATTTACGAATGCACATGTACCTCATTCATCCCCCACTGGTACAGTGAGCATATTTACTGTGACGCCGCTGAATGCATGACAAATGCCAGCAGGATCAAAGGTCAACTGCCGAGCGAACAAAAACAGCTCAGCAGCACGCGAGGCCAACATTTCTCTCTCTGCTGGTCATAATACGAATAAGAAGTAGCAGTTTCATGGGCGGACTCGCTCATGGGAAAAAGACCTATTCAAATGGGATCTGTCGCCATACATTTGAATGAATAGGAGAAAAAGCCATCATGACGACACCTGTTGTTGGTCTCGGCTCTCAATGGACACGAAGAGAGCAAATTGAGGTGAAAATGTCATTTTTTTCCCCCTGGGCTTTACGACTGATGATTGGTTTGCATGAGTGGCCTTTTTTTGGCCCAGACAGTCCGCATGAGATGTTCTTGTCTCACTTGAAGGAGGGAGCAGAGGAAAAAAAGGATCCCTGGTTATGCACATGCCAAGATGTGCGTGACTCTCCGGGACTCCGCCGGTCCCCAAGGAGTCGTGGCCGACGGCTTCCCCTCCCTCCGCCGGGGCTGCCACGCCAGCGTGCACGTATCCATGCATGCATGCGCTGGCACCTCCGTCATGAAGTTGGACATCTCCCGTTTGTGAGCTCGATCAATTGGATCGTCCCGGTGTTGCCGTCAAACACGTCCGCTCCTCAAAACTGACAGGTGCAACAAATGACGGAGAATTTCATCTCCGGATGTTCGAAATTTCTCTACAAGACAAACAAATTGACAGACGATTGGTGAGTGAAGTAAGGAGAGCCTCCGTGTTCACCACGCCGACCGAGGGGGCCCCCGACACATGCCACTCCGGACCATAAACAAAATGAAGTTGACCATGTAAAAGCTCTCACAAAAGTATCCTCTGAGACCCTCCCTCGCTTCATCTCCCCCCCCCCTCCGTGATGGCTGTCGCAGCGGGGTAAATATTTCATAGAAGAACCTCCAACTGCGTGCGCGGCTGCTTTCATTTTTGCATGCTCTGAATAATAATAACGAGAGAGGTCAAGTCCCTCCTGCAGGAGGAGGACGGGAACGTTTCTCCCTGGACGCAAATACATTTGACAAGCTTGACCGAAGGGGGGGGCCGGGGGAGGGGGGAGAGACAGGGAGAGATAACGAACCTGCCGCCGGGCATAAAAAGAGAAAGACGGAGAGGAGAGCACGTAACATTCCTCATTCTTTGCGTGCGCCCAACTGATTGAATGTCAAATTTTGGTTGCTCCTGCTTGAAAGTCAAATCGGGAAAAAAGAGGCAGATGTGTAGAGAGGCTGGCTGACCAGACCGACGAGGACCCCGTGGACCCCATGGAGAAGCATGCAAAACACAACTGCGGGAAGGAGTTCGTGCGGACAAACAAGAGAGAAATTTGACGGAGAATAAGGAAGGGGAAGGGAGGGAGAAAAGGTTGCAGGAAATATTCTGGAAAGAGGGGATTTTCCCTGGCAAATATTTGAAGGGGAGAGCGAGAGCTTTTGCAGGAGAGTCTTAGATTTGGAATGTGGAAAATAGTGGACAGGAGAAGAGAGAAAGAGGAGTTTATAGGACAGCGGAAGGAAGGAAAATTGGATTGACTATCGCGCCGAATCTTTTTCAATCTCATGCAGAGTCCAGTTTTCTTTCTCTCTGTGTGCGTGTGTGAAAAGCTCTCAGAGGCTTCTTCTGGTGGAAGGAGGGGAGAGCAGAGAGGAGGGGGAAATTTAAATGCTTTCACACTTCAATCAGGGATTTGGACAATTCGATTTTCGTAGTATTCCGGAGCCTCTCCCCCCCCTCCCCCCACAACACCGAGGAAGTCTGAAAGAGATAGCTGGTCCAGCACTGCGGCCACTGCGTGCCACAGCAGGACAATGCTGTGCGTTCAGTCGAGGTCGAAGCACGTCCTGACGTCCACGCTGCAATAACACGTCATATTCAGATGCAGCCATCATAAGATGTGTATGCATGTTCGCGTTCCTCCTATTGTGCAGCGATGTCACCAGATGTCAATTTGGTTGTCATCTAATATAATCATCAACGCTCTGTACGTACATACATAAACTGTTGCAGTGATGTGTGTATGTGCGTCTGTGTGTAAGAGTGCGTGCGTGCTTGCCAGCTGGCGTGGAGCCGATGACATTTGCGTACGTCGTCAGCCTGTTTGTGTTCAGGTCCGACGTGGCCTCCTCTCCTTGCATATGCAAAGAAAGATAAACAATCGGCGATGACTATTGGACGCAATTACAATATGGGTGTGTGAGTGTTGCACTGTCCCAGTAAACTTTGCTCAGAGCCTCAGCTTTGTTCAACTTAAGGGCATCTCTCATCTCCCTTGAACCTTCGGCCGTCTTTTGATGCCTTCTCTGGCGATATCTTTTTTTTTTCCTCAGACTGTTTGGCAGCACATAAAAACTACTGCGTGTTGCTGTGCGTACTAATAAAGGCTGGCTCATTCTGTAAGCTCAACGGGGTGGAGACTAATAATGTCGCCTCTATCGACAATCTGTCAAAAATCTTTCAATGAGATCTATTGAGATACATAAATAAAGAATACGCCTGCATGCACAACTAACATACTGTTAGCGAGCACATACTGTACTACATGAGGAGGCGAAATCCAAGAGTAGCGCGAAATCATGCCTGTGGACTCTCGTCAAATTGCCCAACGAAAATGCTAGAAACATGCCAGAATAGCATGAAAAAGAGACTCTTTAATACCATTCATTCTCTTGCTGATGACGCATCCACACACGCGAGATAATTCGTTTCTCTCTCTGCTCAGCAATTACACACACACACACATATATATAAATGCCGCCGGTCTGCAGCTCTGTAACCAATTCATTTTTTCCTTAGTACTTTCCCCTCCTTCTGTCTCTCAGCCTCCCCCACACACACGCCCACACTCACATGAGTCACCCCTAGCTGCAGTCTTTGTCCGAATACATAAATCCTGGCAATAGGTCCGGTATTGATGGGTATGTTGCTACTCACACAGTCTCTAGGGGCGTCTGCTAAAAGACCATGCAAAAAGAAAAAAACCTTCTCCACTGTGAGCTCGTGATCAAAAGCTGCGGAATGCTCAAAGACAGTTGAACCTCTCACTAATGTCCTAGGGGAGCAGAGACACTGGCATTGACCGCAGGGGCTTCTTTGCTTTTCCAGACAACCACCCACGCCCACTTCTCTGCTTTCCCTCCCACCACTCCCACCCTCTCCTCGTGTGTGGACAGACACCGAACAAGATGCAAGCAGCGGGAACTCACCTACCTCAAGAGAGCGAATAAAAGCGTGTTGCAACGGTTCAGAGCGGGCATTTCAGTGGCGAGAAAGCACTTTTGTCTTGTGTGTCAGCTCTTGTCTGCGGCCCCTCATCATCACGAGCGAGTGCAACGCGTGACCACATCATTGGTCGTGTTGGTTGGATGTGACACAGCATCTCATTTTCCTATACTTCCACATCATGATTATACTGTGGCTGCGCCAGGCGGTCAGCCTATTTGCCTCAGGCAAAGAGAAGAAAACAACATCCATGATGGCATAATACTCACATGCATGTGGACACTTTTTTTCGCCTCCTCGCTTCCTCTGCTCGTCAGTGATCCAATGATAGCATCCCCTCCCCCCCTACACACACATGAGTACGTAGAACACCCCACCGGTGCAGAAGCGTCCATGATGCAGTCTAATTTGGGAGCAAAAAAGTTGCTGCAGCGAAAACATGAGGAGAATATTGAGGAAAACTGCCTAATTTTTGATGTGACAGCAAACAATTATGCACGGCGTCGCCAGTGGCAGTGTCAAGCATGTGGCAAGGTCTTGGTTTGATATAGCCTCACTTGAATGGCAGATGAGACTGAGATGTGGTGAATGAATAAGCATCTTCAGCTTTCCAGACCAAATGACGCGCAAAGCATCATTGCTGCTCAGCTATAACTTCCCCTGACCTTACCGTGCGCTGACGCCTGCACCGCTGTGCACACAAGCATATGAGATCCATATCCATAGACATGTACAAATCCACAAGAAAATTGCTATTCAGGTCTGAGCAATGGTGAGGGAGGCATTGATGTTTGCTCAAGTGTGGACGCCCGACCGCGGTGTCGCCGCAGCAGGACAAGTCAGTTTTCGCGGCTCCTCCAAGTGCCATTCAGAGCAGCAGAGCTACATACGTAAGTACGGACGTCCATTGGCGCAGTACAATCGGGCTGCACAGGTCGATACCGCGCCGATAAAGGAGAGTGAGATCTGAAGAAAAGAAATTTCTGGCGGCGATTTCCTTTTTTGAGATTCTCTCTCGGATTTGCTTCCTTCTTCGTCTGCTTCTTCTTTCCCCATTTCACTACATGCAGCTGTGTGGACAAAAGGGGCGACGACGTCGAAGGGGAGGATCAGGATTCAGGCGAGCGTGATGAGCAGCAACGCTCAGATTTTTTCCCAGACGAGGGAAACAGCCCTTTTCATGAAATTTCGATAAAACGCTGAATTATTAATGGGAGAGAAAGACCCGAAAATATTCTCTGTCAAAAGCTTGGGTGCATCTGCTCTTCATGCCAAAATGAGGGCTTCTGCTGCGCTCTATGATTTAGGGATAAATCATGACATAAAGTCCGGCTTTTCCAGACTTTAGCGCAGTCTGGAACCCCCCAAAAGATGCTTCTGCCAACTAATGGGTCAGAATTCGAGCTGATAAAGAAGGAAAACACACATGCAAGCACTCACATTTTGACCCCGAAAAAGTCGTTAGCAGACACACACACACAGAGAGAAAAGCTTTTCACACTTTTGACCGTCGTCCATTGTGTGTCCTCATTCATTCACGAGTGTCTGGCCGTGACGTTTGACCATTGATTACTGGCACGCGAGCTCTTAACCCAGCAGGTGCTTCGACGCGACTGATCCTCATTCAAATTCGGCTACGCTACGCTTTCAAAAGACAACAGCCTTGATGGCCATTTGCATGAGCAGTCAAACGAAATTTGGGTCGAGTGAGTTCGTTAGACACACAAATTTCTCTCCCCCCCCCCCCCACCCAAAAATCCGTTAGGTCCCCCTTCAACCAATGGGGACCGTTTCTCCAAACTTCTCCTCCACCAGCCTTTGCTCATACGCTTAAAAAAGGAAGAGCATTTGATTATGCAAAAAAGGGTCTGAGGAAACCCCTCCTTCTGGCTCTTAACCCTTTCCATTGGCCGCTCGCCCAATCACGTTGGAGGTATGCTAATTTCCTCTTCATTTAAATTCGGTGCACAACCAATAAAAGGGCCGTTGCCACTTCCAAATGCGCCTCCTTCCTCATCTCATATTCCAAAAAGGATTGTTGTTGCCACGCGCGCGCGCACGCACTGTGAGGCACGCGCGCGTCCTGCATTGAAACGTATTCAAACAAATTCAAATGGTCGCTCTTTGAAAGAGCGAGCCAGAGCTTAAGCTCAATCACCCGCCGCTGGCTGCTTTGCCTTGGTCGACCAATGATGCTCTTTCAGATCCTTTTTAGCCATCATCCTGCATGCGCTGCAAGCAGCAGCTGCAGGGTTGAATTATTCGAACTGAATTGATTAAATGCAGAGAAGAAAAGGGGGAGAGAGTGCTTACACACACATGCTAGATGGTGGGGTTGTACTACAGTAGTATTATGCGCATGGCATGTGTGTGTATGCAGCGGTGGTGACTACGTTCAGCACAGTACACAGCCATGCTTATTCTACGCCTGCGGCGCGGCCCCGGCGGCCCGCCGCGAAAAATTTTAGGGTGGGGTGGGGGGGGGTGGGAGGGGGGGGGGGGGGGGGGCGGGGGGGGGGGGGGGGG
>JAAUXU010009579.1_pt1 | contig 42522 bp, 34 predicted proteins | sample 7278151 | NCBI WGS metagenome assembly JAAUXU01 (sample SAMN14350113, study PRJNA611818) | marine sediment metagenome | isolation source: surface marine sediment (1.8m) | place: French Polynesia: Moorea | collected 2018-08
AGTGCCTTCACCACACCGGCCTCAGGTCGAAGCTTTGCTGTCACTCATCTCTGTCCTTGCCCAACAAGCAGTTCAGGCGCAATTTCTCCAATCATTCTGGCTCATTTTATTTGCACACTTTAGGTCAGTCTAATTCCTACGCACCCGGTAGCGCCCTCATGGCCTGTACTGTCGTCGTCATGGAGATCACGGTGTCCCCTTTCCACCAATCGTACCAACAACAGGCCTTCAGCAAACTGGGTGTGCTACGTGTATGTGTCAGCGTATCAATAGCTGCCTCACTTATTTCCCACCCCTCAGTATGGCATGTTGACTGACTTTGATACAACACAACCAAAGACATAGCCAGCTTACACGTGTCGTAAGGTGCAGCCCCCCCCCCTGCATACGTGTATATACTTCTCCTACAACGTGCAGCTCGCGCACCTAAGACGTGGATGGTGCGGCAGCGCATTGAGAACACGCAGTTGGGCGTGTTGCACATCAATGTCATTGCGGGTACATGCTAGACTTTGGCACTGAATCTCTGCTTCTCAGTGCGGCCGTCCCCGTTGGCTGCCACTTTCTCCACCTGAACCCTGAAGCTCAGGCAAGTCTTCTCAGGGGAGCCAGTGTTCACACACAGATACACATCCCTGTACATTACATACGAACGTGTACATACATATGTGCGTGTGAAGTGTTGCCTGCACTGCTATTGTCAGCGCATGGTTTCAATGCATGACTCGGGCGTAGTTTTTCAGTCGTCAAGGACAGCAAACCAATTGGGTTGCAAGCCATTCCTCCTAAGTACGTATAGGCGAAGAAAATATATGACTCTTAGACATGACAGCATGACACTAACATGATAGGTAATTGAATACGTTTGTGGGATGACGAAATAAACGTCGCAGTAAGCGATGGTAAAAAAGGCTTCTGGATAGGCAGCTGTAAAGTATAGCTCATAGTAACAAGTAATAGCTCATGGCAACATGTAATAATGATAGCGAGCACTACATACGTACACACCTACATACCAAGTACTACGGTTTGCGCACGCTTTGCCGGAGAAAGAAACATTCTCCCAACCTCATTTTCGTGCGGTGCTACAGGGAAGGCCTAAGGAGATTCGCAATGTTGTGAGATGAGTTGCGAATTTCGTCATCCCTCCCTTTATAGAGTGCGTCCATCGTGTGTGATCGTTACAGCGTTAGTGATCATTGATCAGTCAGATGGGAAAGGTGGAGGATGAAATTCGAATTCGTCCTGGTGTTCCCTCTTGAAGTCCTTGACATTTTATCGTGTCTGAGTACGCGCATGCTCATGTGATTCGTTAACGTTTCGTCATCCATCGTTTCTTAGACAGGGATTCAGAAAGCAACAACACTGCTGTCTTTATAATCTAAGAAGTCATGTAAAAATATAGTAAGACGTGTAAAAATACGAAAGTTTGCCTTGCTGTGTTCTATCCATATCATTTTTTTTCTTTTTTCCTTGATCTGACCGTTGTGCTCCTTAGTCAACATAATCCCCTCCTCCTCCATCGCCCCCAGCATCATAATTAGGCGCAGAGGGAGCAAAGTCAATGTCGTTGCCGTGCTGGACACCGGTGTGATAAAACTCGTGATCATGGTGCAGTGACCTGTAGGGTGGAGGCTCGGAGTCCACCAGGGTGTCCACGTGACTCTAAAGACAAGAGCATACGTACACGTGCTCGTCTATATTGTCGACTTACATGTTGCTCTTTACCTTGTCCGCAGACTGCCTCGCCTCTTCAGGCATGTTAAAGGCAATGCCGCGGCTGGCGCAGAACTCTCTCCTCTTGGCCACGTTCATTCTCAGCTCGATACCAGGTTGGGGCATAAAAAGCAATCTTCTCGCGGAGGACACTGAACAGCAGTAATTTTTTTTTAAAAAAAGGGAAGTAGTGAGCGAAAGTCTAATGATTTAAGTATGTTTTGAAATGGTTTGACGTGGTCACCTTGTCCTGCGGCGTATTGCAAGTAGGCTTCGTTCCACGCCAGGTAGAGCCCCTTGTGCAAGGCGTAGGTCTCGTTCCACTCGCGGACCAAGTCATCCAGGCGAACCTACGTTGAGGAACGTACAGGGAAATTTCTAGACAACTGTCTCCTATGTTCTGCTGGTTCTCAATATACTCATGATATTAATGAATTTACTCAAACCAGCTATACAGCAGGAGCCGCTTATGGTGGCTCCATTGGGACCAACCAAAGTGCCACTACATGCGAATTGTCACTATATCTGACGACTTCCACCATAAAATTTTTGAGCAACTCTGGCCTGCTCCAATGGTGTGACTAACTGACCAGGGCCTCATTCAAGCTGCACAGGTCCTTGAGAGGCCATTTATGAAGCGACCACAGTCTATTGTAGCCCTCTGACGTGTAGTTGACGATGACGATGTTTGTGGACACAATGCAGCAGAACTCTTTGTTAATTTTCGCCACCCAAAATGTCACTACAAGCGGCAAAATGCCAGGACATCCGGTAGATTTTCTGAAGTAAAAAATTGGGACTTTTCCAATTTGTCACTGTAGGCGAATTGTCATATTATCCGGTGTCACTATAAGCAGCCTACTGTAATCCACCAATTCATGGTACTCAATACCACGAAATACACTGGCCATCGTGTTCGTGTTCTTAAAGTAGGTCACAGATAACGAAAAACAAACAACTTTTGTGGCTATTGCATTAGGCAATGCTTATTAGCCAACGTAAGATTCTAGACTTGAGAACGGAAGCCCAAGAGACGATGATACCGACCATTAAGGAGAAGGTGGCCCTAATCGAGGAGTCGAATTAGCCGGGCTGGCCTTCTAATTATAAGGGCCAGCCAGCCTTGGTTGCTTTTATGTAGTGCTCAATGCTGCAATAGAGGGTTATCAGAAATTTCTTTGACCCGACATTTCTTAGCTTCTACATCATCTTCTACCTCGACTGTATCTTTGTTCAGGATTTTCTTTAATTTGGCACTTTCCTAATCCACACGAAAAAGTCAGGTCCAGCCAAAACCCCACCCTGTAACATTTCCTCCCTTCAGTACAATGGCACTCGTTTCCTCCCCATCCTCACCTCACACCAATTTTGTTCTCCTCTCTTCACATCTCAGATAGATAAATGATTGAAACTGTTAGGGCTGAGTTGAGCGTTGGACTGCGCTCCAGCACTGTACCGAGCTCCAGCACCCGCTGTGTAAACTGATGCTGACCGACAGAAAATGCTGAATATTATCAGGATGGTGTTAAAATGTAAAGCCATTATAAATCTAGCCATTAGATAAATAAATAAGGCCATGACAGTTCGCCACACTGAAGTTGGAAAGCTCTGAAGACTGCCTCCGTAAAGGAGTGGGACATTTCCATGGACCTGATCGATGCCAGCGGTGCAGTCATTCGCGGCAGCCTCGAACATGTCATTGCAGCAGAAGGCGGTCATTTTGAATTAATCTTTTCAGAAAGTTACAGTAAAGTGCCTAATTATTGCTGAAATAAATATCAAGCAAAATAATGAATAAAGTAATCCATTACAGCTAAAGTACAGAACAACAGGACTTTCCGATAACCCTACATTCTCGAGGTAGAGATGATTATCAGGGTGACAGACGACCCCGTTATATCTAGAATCCACTGCAGTGAGAATGATCGGCACATCGTCCCATTATAGTTGGCAGCATTATTGTGCAGTGTAGCAAATGATCCAATATACACATGAACAGAACCGCCATATAGCAGTAGAGGTGACTTGACAACGTGCATGGTGAGGTTCCGTGAGGGGACGTCCGCTTGTTGTCTTACCTTCCTTTTCTTCGAGCAGTAGGCGGCTGCGCAAATGGGACTGAATGGCAAGCAGAAGTGGTGGAAAATGCAAGGAAACATGGGCATGCCCGTGTCATGGAAGATCTCCTTGGCATCGTCGAAGAATCGGCGGAGCTGGGACTCCTCGATGCCGCAATTGGCCAGCTGGCCCACGAAGAACTGCGGTTCCACGAAGCGCGGCTGCTCACCAGGGCAGAAAATGGGGTATCCGCACTTTGGATGACAGAAAAGTGGACAGTCAGTATTCGTTGCGTTGCACATGCAGTTGCACATGCAGTGAGCACACCTTATGGAACGTTACTTATGTAGGTGACCCATAATTGTTTGAAACGCAAGACATATACTGTAAGTACGACGTACACAGTTTGGGTCAGAAAGCAATCGCTTTGTGACATACAGTGATCCCCGCTTCTGCTGTCCAAAAAGATACCTTCACCCCAGTCGTACCATAACAAGACACTGGGACCAAAAGTTCAGCTTGAACTCTCATAACGGCGTTTCCCCGCCAGCCTCTGTTATCATTTTGTGTCTGGAAGGAGACAAAAGTAGCAAATGAGCAACTATTTTGCCCTTCACTGGCAACTTTTGACAACATGACTCACGCTCTCATTCCCTTCTTTTGGACCAATTTTTGTGTCTTGGCCTAGAATCCACTGCAAAACATCCCTCCTCGCTTTTTTTCTTTGCTACAAGAAAGAAAAGTGACCAACGCATTCGTCACCGACGCAGCCCCTTTATATTTGCCCTTGCTGCTATTGTCACTCCGCTTTTACCGGCATTTTTACTTGTGCCAAGGGTGATGGTACAAGCGGGACTCACTGTATCCACAGCAACAAAAATCGGGTGTATCGGCTTCTGTGAGGTATTGTACTGAAAGTTATATCACAGCATTTGACTTCACCCTAAAGCGGATCTGAGGATCACTCTGGGACTAGTGAAATTGATCCATGTACAGGGAGCGTCTGATCTTTATATCCATTTTACGGTCTAACACAGTAAGGCACAGCAGATAATAATATGCTACGTTCACGCGAGCTCAGGGATAAGATATTGGTAAAAAAATCCCATTATACGTCATACAAGATCCATAAGTGTACGGTACAAGCAACCTCACCTGATCAGAGGTCAAATCTAATTTGAAGGTCTCCACCACGACCTCCTCATACGACATGGCGGCGTCCAGATCACGTATCTTGCAATGTCAAGGAGAACTGCAAGTCATACCCTAAGCTATTTGCTGCCATAATGTGCATTAAGTGCCTCACTTACAACGAGCTTCTCTGTCTCGGCCAAATCATTCACGCACGATATCAGTTGATCTCGAACATAACGTTACTTCGACGTCACCGAGCAAGACGCGAAAAAGACCAGTGCCACGAGAAAGTTCACACACCTACGTAGGCGTTAGAACGTTGAGGACAATGCCTACTTGTACGTCACAACTGACTAGGACAGGCTTGAACAACACCTCAGACTTCATTATCAACGTTAGCTGACGAGTGCGTCCGTCATCGTCATAGCATGGCGAAAGGAAGAAAAGTGCTTTGTGGTCATAGAACGCAGGCTGCAGAAGAGCAACAAGTACTGCACACTCGGGCAGAGTTGGCGCGCAACGTTGCACGGCAGCAAGTGCTCGGGCGCGGCAACCTTGAAGTCGCGTTGTGCACTTTAGACGTATGCAATTTTTGTCCAGAGGCTGATATTGCTTTAAATAACTAATTGGTGAGAACGACTGAGCAAGTTGTTACTGTTGGTCGTGGGTGCGACTGGAGATACCTCCTGCGGAGGGAGAGGGCCGAGTGCAGCGTGTACTCGTTGCTGCCCGTGACGAGGGACACGTAATTCAGAGTCATTGTTGCACCGTTGACCAAAGTCTGTCGATCGCTCTTTTTACATTGAAGTGCTTCATGTGAAGTCAGATTCTTTGGGCAACTACTGACTTTTTCTCAATCAGACATTTAGTAATCCAAGGTCACTTGTTGTTTCATTTGCAGAAAAACATTGACTTTAGTTCCTCATTGTCCGAGTCAAAGGTTTTTGTGTAACTTCTTGTCAAGGCAGACACTTGACCTGTCTGTTAACAGATCATCCGATAGACTCACAATTCAGCACCAATCTCAGGGTCTTGAGTTCCATAGCCATTTGTACCTATTTGTAAAATACCTAACGGAGGAAGGAATGTGTCATGCCACAGAAGAGTCTGTTGCTAACCCTGAATTGCAGATACTTCTGAGATGCCAACTTGCTGCTCTGCACCCACAACTTTTCAATATGTATAATGCGTCATCTACAGATTTCGATCCAACAGTGCATTTAATCAACGTAGAACTATTCGAGAACTCTTTCGAACCACTCAAGCCCGTGATGAGTATGAAAGTCAGAGGTCCGTACTGAGTCTCAGCCAAGCACAGCCAACCCCAGTCAACGACCACAGTACACATGTACGCCTCGGATAGTGTGACCCATACGTCTTGAGAAGCAGACAAACGTTCTCCTCTCTAAAGCCATTGATCTCTCTATGTTAATTTTGACGTAATGGGCATCAATGGACAGTTTTACATGTGCGCATGACCACATGTATTTGCAGTGACCTCCTTAGCCTTCGCTACAGCCTTCGGTCTCTTCTTTGCCGCAGCACATTGGCCTGGGATCGTTTCTTTGTCTCGTTCAGCCCACGCAGCTTTGAAGGCTGCTTCTGACTGACAGACGGTGCAGTAGGTTGTGACCCCAGCCTTCTTCTCCACAATGGACTGCATGAGGACGCCCATGGGATTTCTGATGTGGAGAACGAGCCAGGAAGCGTCCTGGAGGCATGTGGATCACATTGGCTGCAAAGCCAATGGAAATGAGGAAACCACTTTCCATACACCTCTGAACTCGGTCCATCACCTGAAATTCCTTTTCCAGCTGTCTTTGTGGATTGTGCAAACACTGACGTGCTACAACCTTCACGCGTTTGCGAACGTGCGCAGCTTCAGATGTGGCGTAGATCGACCGACCCTGAATCCTAAATGGGCAGTGAAACAATGGCCGCTCCAGTAGAGTTTCAAGCTCACTCGAAACGGCCTATGGACGCACTCTTCTATACGTATACTTCCTTCCTTTGGGGGACTCCACTGTAGAACGGATCTAAGGATCACTTTGGGACGAGTGAAATTGGTCCTTATACGCGGTGCGCTCGAATTAGCTTTAATCGACACCTGCTCTGAACGAACTGGCAGTGTTTCAATGCGCGTGATCACTTCGAAAACAACGTGGAGAGAAAGTAGAGAATCTGCGCTACATCCGCATGAAATTTTGGTGTGAAAAGACAAGGTCGTATTGCACATTTGCAAGCCCCCAAAAGCACTTCCTGAAGCTGAATTCGGACCGAAAGGACACTCCTTGTACTCCTATACTCCTAGCTCAACCCAGTCGACACCAAACAAACGGAGGCTGATCAACAACAATTCAAAATTTCACTTTTTAGCCATTTTATTTTATAGAATATTTCTGACTAAAACTGGTTTCAAAGTGTTCTTGCAACCGTTCGCACAAGCTTCCGCAGGTGGGAAAGAAGATGCACCTCACAGCGTAGAAGGACACCCTGAACAGGTGGTTCTGCTCGAGGTGATGACTGGCTGGAGATAATGCATAAAGATGTAAGGATGTCACCTTAACCAATTTGACAAAAAGGCAATCCAAAAACGGATAAAAACCCAGCTAAATTTCTCTTATCTTTTGCGTGTACAACACTTCCTTCTGGGGAAGGTGTGGCTTGACGAATGCTGACTTTTTTTGTTTTAGTCCTCATTGTCATGAGCAAGAACTTTTCGGCTGATTCTGACTTTGACTGCGACCAGATTGTCGTTCCATTGGAGAAAATCTCTCTTCAAGCTATGACCTACCTACTGGTGGACCTACGAGTCGATTTCTTCCAGAGCTCATTGGACCCACCCTGCACACCGCAAGTGTGTGGCTTCTTCCGAAAATGGTCCTCATCTGCACATTTGGCGATCCTGGCACCCAGTGGTCCTGTTTCCACTTTTACGGTATAGCAGGGTGCACTATCATGACTCGAGGGGGGTAAACGAGCGTGTCACACGAGCACTTAAAGCTTAACTCGACGAAGTCACTGAGCGTGTACTTCGCCTTGCAGTTCCAAAGAAAAAAAACCCCTGATTTATCTGCAAGACCCTGTAAGGACAAGGACAATTTTTGGCGAACCACGCGTGGACACGTGCCTTATTGACACACCCTGTCAGAACAAACACCAGAAGAAGAATTCCACAATCAATCATTTCGTAAGTGAGCAAGCAGAGGGAAGAAAAGAAACCATAAGATCGGAGCAAAAAGGCCGCCAGGAGTTTTCTTTCAGATTCCAACCTTAGGATGTGCTTGCGCTGGTAGAAAAGAATGCAAAAAATCTGTCCAATTTCAGCCTCTCTCCGTCTGTGTGTTATGGTAAGCACACCCTCAACAAGCCCGAGATACCAATTGCAGTTACCAACACGAAAAAAACGTGTGAACCGTGAAAAAGTCCAAGGTGAGAATGGATCTTCACTTTCTAACGAAGTCCGTCGTGCTGCTCTTCTGGCAGGAGTGAACGCAGATTGAGGCTATCGGCACAGCAGTGCCGATCGTCGAGCAACATAGATCTCTTTTCACAGCCACTGTAATGTATGTTGGACGTTACACAATTTGTCACGCGGTTAGCGGTGGCTGCTCCCGCTCTGCCCCACATAACAGTACAGTATTAGCATAATAATTTCCGCCGGAGAAAGAGGCACTTGAGGGCTGTTTTGCAAGAGCACGATCGAAAGCTTCGGAGTCTGACTGGCCCGGCTGGAAATGTGGCAAGTTCAAGCGTCTCTTTTGCTCTACCTACGTAAGTTTGGGTTAGCCGTACAATACGCTCAGGGAGAAACGCCAAAGCTCAGGGAACGACAATTTTTTAGGGCCAACTAATATGTCTCTGCACGCTTGCCTTCATTTGAGTGTGTAGCTCATAGTAGCAGTAGAAGTTGTGCAGTACTACAGTACTACCGAGCATAAAATGCACTTTCTTTCGCCGTCGATGGCACCACGTTTTCTCTCCTAGACACTTTCACCCTCACGTTCCAGAAACGAAAATCTCGATATCGCAAAAACAGGCGGACGGACAGAAAAAAAGCTGCTGCGCGTGAGTGTTTTTCTTCGCCAATGATTGAGAAATATTCTAGGAGATTGAAAATTGTTGCCCTCAGAAGAGGCTGGTGAGCCCCCCCTGTTGTACCGGGTGAGGCGTCAAAATCTTTCACGCTGGCGGATTGATGATTGGCGCCCAAACGTTTGCATTTTCAACCTGTTCCTCAAATGGTCGAGAGAGCTCGAAGCTTTGTCTTTTTCCAAGAAGCAACAGTCAGTCAACCCCGCCGAAAACTTGAGCCCGGGACACCGGGGAAGAGCGAACCAGTCAGTCACGCCCTGACGTCCGCCCTCCGCCCCCGGGGAAATGAAGTCACCCAAGCTGAAAAGGTCACCGTGGCTTGGGTGGCGTGGTCGACGCACCGAGTGACTTCAGTACCCGTTGCCGTTCAACCTTTGTCCAGTCACTTCTGGCGCATCTTTGCGCCACTGCCACCCAAACGTGAGCCAAATCCGGCGTCGGACTCTGGCGCCTCACCCGGTACTGTACACGACGCACCCTGTGCAATGTACTATAGCACCGTGCATGCCATTGAAGACGAGGAGGAAGGGAGAGAGGATAATGGCAGTTCATTGTGACTGCCACGACGTCGTGGATGTTGCTCTAGTTTGCCCCCTGGTATGACCCCAGGAGAGACAAGAAGTGGTTTAACACTTTCTCTCGATTAAATGCTCATGCTCGCGCCAGCAAAGTGGGGACCTCTCTTCAACTGAGAAGTGACACCACGAGCAGGAGGAAAGAAAAAAAAGGGATCGTACAAAGACCAACTTCGCTGCGGCGGCGGCAGCGGCGGCAGCGGCGGCAGCGGCGGCGACATCTTTGAAGTCTCCTCGGCAATGTTGATGAAGCAAGATTACAGTAGTGACGAGAATTCGGAATTTTAGGTGAAGAATTTCAGCAGCTTAGGTGAAGGAACAACGGGGTTTTCTTGCTTTTCCCGTAGTTCATTGCAGTCCTATTAACACTTTTTCAAAATTCCTTACTGTTCTCTGGATTGTTTGACTGTCATTGTCAGGGATTTTTTGGTAAAAATTCCTCAGTTTGGCTGCTTTCAAAATCTTGCCATAGATGCGTGAGCAGGGTTCGAGATGTCCATGAAGCAGCCTGCAGGGAGTCGCCTCCAGAGTCGTTCAAAGCAATCCTATGACCTCAGATCATAAAACAAGAAGTGCAGCATTTGGTCAAGCTTCGAACTTTCATAACACATGTTTTTGCTCCATCGTACCAGGAAAAATTGCTAGAGCAAACAATGCAAGAGCTTTGGAAGAGTATTCACATATGCCAGAATATCTGCCCGCCAATTGGAGCTTGTGTATTGCTGCTAATGGCTCCATATTTGAGAAATAAATTCTTGCATGAATAAATGAAATTGCATGAGGTGATGAAGTTCAAACAAACTACGTAAAAGATTTCTTTTTACACATCTGTACTGAAGTTGCCCCCCCCCCCGAGGAGGATTTGTTTTATCTTCAAAATGCACTCTCATTCGCATTGTAGAAAATAAGATTCCACGCCATCAGACTGCAACTGGTTCACACAAAACGGTGCTGCCACATGTCTTTAGTAAACTGTTTCAAAGAAAATAGTCTTTACAGCATACTTTACGTAGTAAAACCACTTACACAATGATGCACACGAACCCTTCACATTAGGAAGAGTCTGCCTGTACTTTTTTGCTCGGAAGCGTAGTCTTCTCTACTAAACCTTTTATTCGGTTTCTTATTTCCCAAAGCACATTTCCTATAGAGAGTATTTTCTTTACTGCAGTAAAGGAGCTCAGTTGCACTCCAGGTAAAAATGTGCTTTAGAAAATCTGATGTTCTCTTTTTAACTCCTTTATTTGGGGCTTACTTAACCTAAAATTGCGAGGTCAACTAATGACATTCTACTCTGAGCTGAGAGAGGGCGGTAAAAAAAGCAAATGATAAAGAAGATTGGGGGAGAGAGGTCGACTTCTCACACACTCTGGTGTCGCTGGTAAAATTCGCCAATAACTTTTGTTCGACGAAATTTCGAACAAAAAAAGCAATGTTGCTTCACTTTAGACCATGACTTTGGACTTTCCTCGGGTTCGGTGATGCGTGCACTGCAGAAACTGGACCCTGGTTCCAGGAAGGCTCACAGCAAGGAGAGAAATGTCATTAGTATTGGGCAAAAGAGGCCTCCACAAACCTACTCAAGGCGAGGAAAGGGTTTGTTGTATGCTTCTTCTTACCTAGGCTAAATATCATGTTGTCACTGCTTTTTCTAAAGAAAAGAAGTAAGAAAAGAAAAATTATTGCAGCTCGTTCTCTTTTCCGATCATGGGCGTTGTCGCCTTAGGCTTGTCTTACGTAGCCAAAAAAACAAGGCAGGAAAAACAACGAGTTAACAGGAAAAATGGCTTGAGGGCCTTGTATAAGAAGCCTTTTTTTACCGAAAAAACCGTTCGTTCTCACATTAATTCCAAAGACAGAAATGATCTTTGTCAATTTCCCTCCGCCCAATTTACACCGCTGCTTTTTTTTCAACCAGACTTCGGAATTTTAGGTAAACAAGAAATAAGTCAAGCGTGCCCCCTCTTTGATAACGGTGTGCGTATTAAAAGATAAAACATATGAGATGGCGAAGATTTAAAAAAAAAAAGGTAGCGACAAAAGTTGAAAAAAGCGAGCAAGAAAGAAGCCACCCTTCTTTCTCTACACCAGAAGAAGGTGTTCTAAAATTCCGTCAATGTTGCGGACTGTGTCTGTCTGTTTGTCTGTCTGTCTGTCTGTTTCAGCGTTGTTTCCCATTAACTGCATGTGTAGTAGCTTGCCAATGATGCCCCATCAGATATGCACATGCAGCGAGCGGGACCATCTGTAGTAGAGAAAGAACAGATACGGTACTTGAGGCATGACAGCAGCAATGCGATGAGCTAGATAGAACAAGATGGGTTGAAAACTTGGGCCATCATGTTGAAAAAGAGGTACGTAAGTGAGGGGGGGAGACAAAACCCCCAGCACCAGGTTATTATTCCCTTTCCCTTGAGCTAAGTGCAAAGGCATATACACACACAGGGGGGGGGGGGGCAGCGAGGGGGTGATTAATGCGGGCATTATTTGACTTTGCTTACATTCCGTCATCCGCCGCCCGGAGAACGGGCATTCGGGAGAAAAGAACGGTACTGCGCAAAAGACGAGCAACTTTCTTGGGCTGTAAGAGCCGCTATTCTCTGTTCGGCAGTCCTGTTGACGTCCTACCTGCACTGCAACGGCCCGTCTGTAGTTTGTGTGTGCTTGGGCGTGCACGCAAGTGCTGTATGTCCAGCTGGCACCGATGATAAGAGCACCGGATATGAGGGTAGCATTGTTCTCTGGAACCAAAGCTCTTCTCCTCCGAGGAAATTTCATCGGTAGGTATCGGATGTAACTTCTGGCGTTCTTAAATTGTCTTTAAATTTCTGCGAGTCAAAATAGTGAGGATCAACGGAGGTAAACAACAACTCACGAGATCTTTTTGGAATGGAGGCTGCCGACGTCTCTGTAATGTCTTCTTCGTCTCAGTTACTTTAAAGTGTCTTTAGACGTGACTCGGTGGCCATTGAGACGACTTGGGCTTGAAGGGCAGCTTTGTTCCGATCTCAAGAGTTCCCACACAACTTGTCTCCATTGAACTATGTCCGTACGCATAATGTGACCTTTCATCATGTCATCAGCAGACAAACACCTATAATTCATACTCGTGGCAACCTTGTCGAAGCCAACGAGAGACCCGCAGAGTGTGAAGCTCTTGCCCGACGGCAGATGAACGAGGGAAGCACCGTTGGAAAAGTTTTTTCCGCCCGCTGCTGTTGCTTTTTCTGCCTGCCGACGTTGTCTGCTACTCTGACCGAACGCCACTTTGCGGCGGCAACAGTGAAGAAGCCAGTTTACTATGCCTCGCTACAGTTATACGCTCAGAGGAACGAGCTCACCGAATCGGTGGGGGGAACTCTTGGTTGCCCTGGAGAAATCAATAGTTCTAATCTGGCTCCAAAGTGGATGATTGCTCGTCACTCTTAAGCCGAAGATGTATTTACATACTTCTGCCACACGTAGCTCATTTATCTTTTCTTACAGACCGTGGCAATTTATGGCACGAGACTTGTCTTTGAGCGGGAGAGAGCCCGACAAAATAATGCTGGTCCAAAAAAGGGTCATGTTTGGATTGGCAAAGTTGGCTCGGCTGAGGTTCCCTCTGCCAGTATTCCTTGATGCGCCATTAGACCCTACTTTATTGAAGTCTCTCCTCAAGCAGAACATTGTGTCACTTCTGCTATCAGGCAGTGTTATCGGCCAAAGTGTCTTGTTGGCCGCATTTCTGGAGCTGTGTTTTGTCGCAGATTCGTCAGGATGCCGCAGAAGAAGTGGTCGCTGTTGTTGCCGGAGCCGCTGCCGGTGCTGCTGTTGCGCAAGAAGTCGGGCAAATAAAAGAAATCCAGTCCCGCAATGTGTCATTGTGCTGGCATCACCCTACTGGCGCGATGCCCGCAAAGTGTGAACACAAGGCAAAAGCTCAGGAAGAGATGAATCCATTTTCACAATGAAGCCATGCATGTCTCGACGTGTGTCCATTGTGGAAGAAACAGGCCTTTTCCCCCCTTCTCCTCTTGATGAAGCCATCGTCGTCAGTCTATTGGCGAGCTGCAAGTGAGTTCGACCACTCCAATGTTTGCGCCAAGTGCCAGCATCATCTCCAACGCAGATCTGTGTGGCTGCCTCTGCTCTTCTCTTAAAGGTAAATGGAAGCTGATTTCGATCGTTCCACCAGATTTAGCATCTCCACAATTGGATTGCCAAGACCCGGTCCAGCTAAAGCAAAACCGTCGGTCTTCCCCTCCTTCCTTCCTTCCTTCCTTCCTTCCTTCCTCAAGATGTACGTGTAGTACAGCGTGCGTGCTCGCACGTGCGTATGTGTACAAGAGTATGTGTAAGTTCTTGGCCTCCCCCCCCTCCAGTCGATGGCTGCTACCTCACCTGCCTGCGTGCGCGCCTTCCCCAAGCACTCCACGATGCTCTTCCAACATTCTCTCTACCTCCTCTCTCTGTGCCAGCCCTTCTCAGTCGCTACAGTGCAGTGCAAGAGGCAAGATGTGAATCCCTCCATTCTGCTTCTCCTCTTCCTTCTGCTGCTGAGGAAAATTTATGGAAATGTCTTCTGGATATAGGCCTGGAGTGAAAGTAGAAACCGACTGCGGTAAGACGACGACGTGTTTATATGCGAGAAGAAAGAAAGCATCGTAGGTGAGGGCGGGGCGCAATGGCTGAATCTTGGCTTGATACTGTTATTGGGGAGGGAGGGAGGGAGGGAGGGAGGGGAGCCTCCTGTTGATGCAAATGAGATCTTGTGCAATGGCTCCGTCAGAACTTGGTCTCAACAAGTGGACTTTTCATACCAATCGTCCCATTTATTGGTGTAGGGCACGGGGGGGGGGGGACTAGGTGAAGTGCATTTGCATAATACCTCGGCTAATTGACTTCATGTTGGCAAAAAAGCTTGCAAAAATTCTTCTTCTCAATCAAGACAGGAATTTGACCTCGCCTCTTTCGATACACCTCTCCAGGGTTAGCAACCTCTCTCACACTTAAACGTACGTATGTGCGCATGCAGGGATGAGCTTATACGTCATAAACGTGAAATGTATTTTTGTGAATATATCGTACAACGGGTGCTCCAACCATGACCGACTCCAACCACGGAGTCTTCGCAATCCGTCACTGCAGCAACGGCAACAACCGGCGGATTCAGCGCCATGCAAGGAAAGCCACACAAAGCGTTTAGCTGATTTTTGGCGGGCACAGTTAGTGGATGTTGCGCCGAATTCCATGACTTTCAGCGTTGAAAGCATGCGCGTGCACTCTGAGCGCGTTGAGAAAGTTGCTGACAAAAAAAGGCTTTCCTGTCCCTGTTCACTGGCAAGTGATCCATCAGCCCCTCATTCCATGGAGAGAGCTAATTACGATCGTCTTTCCCTTCACTTCCGATTATATGAACTTCCGGGAAGAAGAAGCAGCCAACTTTCCTTTTCGCCATTGTTCTTCAAGGCACTGCACATCCCGTGCACGCACGCACGAGGAAGGATTCATGCAAAAATCGCCATTGCCACTGCTCCTACCGGCGGGGGACGACGTGCACTGAAACCTTGATTGGCAAAAACTGGTTTTTGCACATGTCACAGCAGCCCCCGCTTGCCTGCCTGCCTGCACGTACGGCATAGGAGGGTGATTTTTGTCGGTCCTTTCACCAATCTTTGTAAGCAATTCGGCGATTCCTTACAATGCAATTCATGGCGATGACAACACACTCCTTTATGGGCAATTTCTGCCACCCACCAACTCCATGAAAGAATCCCTGACTTGCGCTGAGTCGTAAACCAGAGTGGAGAGGGAATTCCTATCTCATAAGTGGTTCTGTATCTCCTTGACATTGGCAAGTTTCCTCCTACTGGGACAATTCAACGTTACGGGGAGCATTTTTGTATTGTCAAGAGTCTTAAGCACAGCCACAAAAGTGGTTTCGACACTGGCAGCAGATTGAAAGCCTTTTAAGCCGTGGGTTGTCAAAAGAAAATCAATCCGGAATTTGCACCGTGATCTGCACAGATGCTGGAGCAGTTTTCCGCCGACATGACTATGGTCTCCTGTGTGCTGCGCTAACGTATGTACGGCACGGTGGTGACTAATGTTTCAATGGACCTGGACGACTTGAGACAGGCCCAACCCCATCAAGAGCAACATGGGCGAGGGGTGGAGGCTAGATGACGATCTAGATGACATCGATCATGAAGATGGCACTAAACTCTGCTAGACACGACGCAGAGGTGGTTGAGGCCGATGAGCTTCGTACGTTCTGTTGCTGACTTTGGCCCAGCGTGACTCATCCTACCTGCTCTGGACCAGTCGTACGTGAAAATGTGAATAGTCAGCAATCGATGGGACTGTTAATGAATTTTTTTCCTCGTTCTTCCTTCCACACACCGATAGTTGTGGGATTTGCCTGACAAATTTGTAGGTCTTTCTTTCCTCTTCCTCTCCAATCCCATTTCTTCTTCCCAGAAGTTGGCTCGCTGTCTGCGTTCAATTCACAGTAAAAAGATATCTCTCACTCAGTCAAAATATTCCTCCGCCCTCACGCATTTGATCCGCGCGAGTAGCAGGAAGGGGGATCTTCTCGCCGGGGGCAGGAATTAAGGATCACCGGGGTCTCCTTTTCCTTCCTGCTCGTCTGTCTATATAGACTAGCCTGGTTTCTTCTTCGGACGAACCCGACCGAGATTTCCCCAGATAATGAACGAGAAAATTCCACTGCTACGCAGCGTCAAGACCTGAGGAGGGCTTCTTGTGCGTGCGTGCGTGCGTGCGTGCGTGCGTGCGTGCGTGCGTGCACGCGTGTGTCGGCGGAAGTGAAAAAGAGATAGAAGTCACAAACGTACAGTGCGAGTTCTGCGTGTACGTACAGTGTACGTACAGTGTACAGTACAGCACATGCACCACACAAAGGAGAGAGAGAAAATGCCCTCCTGTCACAAAGAAGAAGACTCCGCCACTACAAACAGAGCCGACGATTTGAATGCAAATTTGTGACGTGCCCTTCCTCACTTGTTCGCTTGTCGAGACTTTTTCTTAATCAAGCGTAATGAGTGGGGATTTTTGACGAGCGTCTGACAAAATGAGCTGGCGATAACAATGGTGAAACTGCGCTGAACTCAGGGCATTGGTGGCTGTCAAACTGTGGCTGCCCAGATGTATAGATACGGTGTGCACATAACTATGAGATAACTATCACGTGGGGTCTTCATGCATGTATGTGAGATATGTATTGCGTGGTCCACATATCATACAGGTGCGTACATACGCACAGCCACCAATATTCAGATTTTACTGCAACAGACGGCGAATAAAATTGCCGCGAGTGTAAAAAGCCGGAGAAAAAGAGCCTCAAATTCCGGGCTGAGTTTTCCTTCCTCTGCAGAGGAGAATTGTTTCGTCTGATTGCAAACAGGGTGGTTGCATTTGCAATTGCTCAATCTTCCAGGGCTGGTCAACGTCCCCGCCTGTTTCCTACGTCGTAGATTTTTCGGTACAGTCCATTTTTTGTTTATTTGTTTTTTTTTTGTTCTTAGCGGAAAGGAATTTTGCAATGGCTGAATCGAGAAGAGAGCGAGCGAGATATTTGCGAGCGTGAGCGCGTGAAGTGGAATTGCGCAAGTGTCCATTCCTTGCTTTATTTTTCCTTCGTTTCATGGTTTGATTTGGAAGTTTCAGCACTCTGTCCACTCCTCTCAAGTACCAGAACGTGTTATGTACCCGGCTACTTCAGTCTTGCCATTGGTATCCCAGAAAGAAATCTTTATGATTGTGCATAAATAATGTAATCCTCCTGATGGTATCAGTCTGTGCTACAGTGATTACCTTGGCACGCATCCTTTGGTTCGCATCGTGACCGTCAAGTTCCCTCTGAGCGGAGAAGGAAATTTGCTGACATTGGCATCACTTACGTAAATATACACGGCGCGAAAAGTGAAAAGTTCACATTTTGGGGCTAATTTTCCTGGGCCGCGCTCAAATTCAGATATCCCTCTTTGGATACTTTGGGGCATGATGTGACATGCTTTTACTAAATAATTATGTTGCCATCATAATCTCCATCTACTGTTTTTGTCTTTTCTCAGATATTCTTCTGAGTGAGCAACTCTATATGCATGCTGTATGTACAGGGTGTTTCTGAAAAATGGACATGGACATTTCTCGTATGATAACACTTTTACGTTTTCAAATTTTGTTAGTGGTGGTGTTTGCTTTCGTCAACTCAGTGCAGTCTCAAAAGAAGCTCAACATAATTCTTCATTCATACAGGACCAGAAAATGCCTCAAACATGTTTGCGCCGCCTCCGTCTATGCAGGAGATTCAAAGCTATTGTGAAGGTCACAGGAGGATGCGTGGAATTCTAATGTTTACTGACGTTTTTATCAACGTTTCATTATTATACACTTTTCCAATGAAGCCATCATTTGTGATTGTGTTAGCAAAAAATGCTAAACAGGGCTCACATTCAGTTCTCCTAAAACGTCGTGTGTCTCACCAGCCAACTGGGATAAGAGAGAAGGATGCTTTATTGATCAATAGGACAATATTAGTCATCTGATGGCTTTTGTGACTCGATTTAAAGATTTTGCGTTATGGCAGGAGAGCGAGAAAAAATTGGGCTTTTTTTGTTGTTGTACTGTAGACCAATCGTGCTGACAGTGAGAAGTCTCGCACAACTCCAGTGTTGTGTAAATAGTTACAAAAAATGTACACAGTGCGTATGAGGGGGAGGCAGGACGTAATTTATGCAGGATGTGTCCCGTGCATAATATTCTGGGAAAGTTCTTTCTACCGACGTAAAGTGCACTCCGTTAAATACAGCACGTAACGTATGCAAGTTGATAATAAAGTTCCAGCAGCTTCGTCTTCAATGGCTCTTCGTTAAAAGGCACTCAAAAATTTCTAAAAAAAAAAAAAAAAAGCCACAAGTAAGCACTTGGAATGCAAATTCTCTTCTGCATTTGGTCGTCTTTGGCGGTAATGATTTCTTTCTTTTATCTCGTGTGAGAAAATCGTACATTCCTTCTTGACTGAAGAAGAGTTTATCCACTCGGAAGGCTGGAATTTACGTGTAATCGCAGAGTAATTTAAGCGTAATTCTAATTCAAGAGCTTTGTACCACAAAGACGGTGTGCGATGTCTCACAGGCACCTGTGGTGAGACCAGAGCGTTGGTATTCGCGTGCGCCATTAGCGAATCCTTGATTAGGGATGTGCAAAAAAAAGAGGCTGAGAGTGGAATGTCACAGCAAAGTGCTTGGCCGACGCCACCTTTAGTAACATGGTCAATTTGTACAGTGCGGTCACTAATTGTCCAGGCAAAAGCCTTGGAACACATGCGTATGTATGTATGTATGTTTGTATGTATGTATGTACTGTATGTGAGGCAGGGACACGGAGAAAAAAATGGACACGAACACGATTAAAGGGGGGGCCGCGACGTCCACGGACGTCTGGAGAATATTCGATCTGCCTGGTGAGCCTTACAGGGTGTAGCAAAATTGAGTTCCCCTCGAAGAATCAAGTCCCACCCGCTCACACGTGCCTCTTCATTTCTCAGTTTCTGTCCCGCCGGGTCAGGGTTGCCAAAGGAAAGTCTTTTCCAAGAAATCCAGAAAATGGTATGAGAAACCAGGCTGCTTGGGCCAAACGTGGGTAGGTAAATCAATTTGCTACACCCTGTACGGCACGTACGTTTATATGTGACCGACCGCCGGCCCATGCATCAAACAGGGTCCTTCTCTCTCTGGCTCTGCCGACCATCACGTACAGCGTCCTCGTGCACAAGTGGAATACAAGCAGAGGCTTGGACGTGGACGCCGACGTCAGTGGCGACGACGACGAAGTCGCAGCTTTTTCCAACGCATGGCATTGATAGAAATTCGCGAGTCTTTTTGTCGACTGGCTGAACACGACGTGCGTGAGCTCGGAATTATCTCAATCAGGCATCTCCGTAGCCTTCAATTGCCCTTCTCTTTCTTTCTCTCTCTCTCTCTACACACACACACACGCGTACGCGCGCGAGCGCACGTATTTGACAAAGCTCCGTATCAAGTCCCAAAGAAGTCTGCTCGACGGGTGTTGCGAAGTGATCGATCTCTCATCAGGAGCCAAAGACTTTTTCTCAAGTTTCGCCAGCAAGTGAACATTGGTGTCTTCCAAGTAGCGACCTGACTGACGCGACCTCCGGGTGCACCCGGGGAAAAAGGGGAAGCGGAGGACATTCATTAATCAGGCAAAGCTGTGGTAGAGAGAGAAAAGGAAGAAAAAGCGCGCGACGCTTTTAATCGCCTCCACCGAACTCAGCGTTTGCTGCATAGGAGAAAAGAGAAAGAAAAGTGCGAAGTGAAATTGCGGCTGCAGCTCCGAGCAGATGAAAGATTGTGAGCGCGTTCAAGTGGCGCTTTGCTTGCATCAGGCATGCACGGCAAGTGCATGCGCGTGCGTGAGGAGCGCATTTGCAACGTCGTCTTCGGGAAGTGCCTTAAGAGCGCGTTTGCCCGGGCACCTTTTGCCAGTGCCAGCGTGCCTTCAGAGAGGGAAAGAGCTGGCAGACACCAGCAAATCAAGAAGAATAGAAGCCTTTGAATTGGATGTTGGGCCCAGTGCAGCAGAGTCATCAAACCCATGCATTGGGCGTAGCAAAGGAAGACTTCATTGGCGGATGCCTGCCCAAGCAGTTCCGCAGAATCACTTGCAGGCAACCAAGACTCAGCTTTGGATGCAGACAGCAGACTTTTTTCCTCATTTCTGTTGACATCCTTTGGTAGCAGGAACAGTTTCCGAAACTCGTCGCTACTAGACTTTTTTTGTCTCAGACTCCTTGTGTCACTGCGCTGAGTCAACTCCACTGTCCCTTCAGACCAAGCAGGACAGTGATGTGAGCAAATCGTAGCCCCACTCATCACCAAGTAGGATGCAGAAATGACGACGACAGCAACAGTCTTCTTTATAGGTCTTGCACCAAAGCCAGACTCAGTGAGCAAAGTTTTGTCGCAAACAAACCTTTGCCTTGTTTGTTTTGGCATATCTGGAAAGGTGATTTTGTGTGCGACGGCAAAGAATAAAGGACTTTTTTCCGAAAAAAAAATTTCGCACATTTTCGGTCTCCTCTTCTTACACGTAATGCGCGAAAAGAGAGAGATTTCCTTCTTTTTATCACCTCCTACCTAATTTTCCTCTTCTCCTTCTCGCACACAGCGCAAAAGGTGAAGAAACAAAAATGCGAACTGACCTGAGGAAAATTGCGAGCATTTCTACTTTAGCATCTCTCACACACACACGCGCGCGCGCACGCACGCACGAGCACGCACACAAACAGAAAGTTCTGTACGGACGCCAAAAATTCCCCGCACGCTGTTTCAACTTTCGTGCGCTCAAGTCTCTCAGCGTGTCCGTGTGTGTCGTTTAGAAGCTGACAGATAAGTGGCGCTCGGAATTTTAGGTGAAAAGCCGACAATGCTTCTTGGGAGGGCCCAAAGTGTTATCATGAGCAACAGTTTTGAAGAATCCTGAAGAAAGCAGTAGAACATGAAGCAGCCAGAAAATGTACCCTAAAATGTCTATTTGCGTCACCTAAATTGCTAGAATGCTGCACCAAAAACTTCGCAGTCGACAGAGATAAGCAGAGGTTTCTGAGTCCAGTAGAATGGCCATCAAGTGAACTTTGACCGATTTAGTGAACTTTTTGCTGCTGACGCTATTTTTTACTGCCTACTTGGGAGTCTGACCGAGTTAGTGGACGTGTTTTTTGCCGCTTTAGGTGGAACAGGTCTACTAAATTCGGCGTTCTACTGTACCTCCATCCACCTATGTTGCCGGCCTGCAATGTCCCGGACGGAGCAAAAGTGTACGTGGAGTGACAGTAGAAGCAAGGGCAAAGACCAATTGGGTGCTGAGGTTTTGAAGCTGGGGATGTTCGGCAGTGGATTCTTGCTTGGCTGACACACAAAAATTGGTCCAACAGAAAAGAATGATGACTGCTTGAGTCATGTTGTCGAACAAGGTCAAAAGAGTGACTCATTTGCTACTTTTGTCTCGTTCCACACACAGAATGCTGGCAGAGGCTGTGGGGGAAATGCCGTTATGAGGGTTCCACCACTTTCTCCGGGCTTGAGCGGGGTGAGGGTTCCTCCTGGGACAGTAGGAGTGGGGGGTCACCGTATGTATGTGAGAACAAGCTGGAAGTCTGGAAGGAATGCTGTGAAATAAGGTCGGTCGGCGTCGTTTGACTGTAATGAGGCGCGCTTTAGTGGGAAGAATTCCTTCCATCGACAGACAGACGGACGGTCCTTGGAGGCCTGGATGTTATGCACTTCTTTCCAAGCTCCCATGGACACGCTGTAGTAGTAACGGGTTATTATTTCTGGGGCAAGCAAGCAAAAGCACCCACGCATGTCTGAGAGTCAAGACCCGGGAAAAGAGATCAAGTACCCCCTTTTTTGCCACCCCGGTGCGTGTCAGTTTTCTCCCTCACTGTGAAGATTTCTCTTTCTCTACTCCACAGGTTGTTCTAGAATGTGACATCGGGCGGAAAAAAGAAGAAAAGAGATCGACGACGACTGCAAAAAGTCCTTCTTTCTTCTCCGCCCTGTTTCTCCACTGATAACGTGTGAGTCAAAACTAATCGCACCACGTGAAAAAGGAGCAGTGACTCCGCTTGATGAAGCTGCTAATCACTTGAGGCCGGTGAGGCAATCATTTCTTTTCTTGCTGCATCACACGGTGCTTCGGCCAACAGAGTCAAGAACAAGTCGAGATCAATCAGAACAAGTATTAACTGCAATTTTGCACTCAGAAGGTGAATTTTCATGCGTCTCCGTGCATTTGTGGTCGCCGCTTCAAGCACTCAGCGTAAAATTTGTGGCAGGCACGGGATTTTCCACCTTTAATGGAGCTCAAAGTGGCGGAAAAAGTCAAATCAATTTAACCATGGCACTAATTTTTCTGAAGATTCAAGTTCTTTTTTTACGCTCCTGACTTTAAAGCGATGAAAAAACAGAAAAAGGAAAAGCGAGCTAAATGAATGACTGCTAGCTTTGACTCACAGCATCACAGACAGTTTGTGGCGTCTTCAAAGCAAGAAGCATCGACCAAGGGATCCATCTCTGACACTTTTTTACCCCCTCCCCCCCCCCTTGCACTTAAAGTGCCATACGGAGATCGTGGCGCTTTTTTTTCGCAACAAACGTCCGACGAGTGAAGGTTCCTCTTTGAGGAGGCAAAAGAAGATCTAATGAGGCGAGAAAAAAGGGTGAAGAAGGCTCCTTTTTGTTTCCTCCCCTGACTTGCTTTTGTTACTGCACTCACAGAACCGTCAGAGTTGAAGCCCGATCATCAGTGAATGGAAGACAAAAAAAAAGATACGTGCACGCGATAGATCGAAGGAGAGGTGAGAAAAAAAGGGAAAAATCTCATCCTCCCTCAGCCCTTTGATCAGATACGTACGTTCTCTGGCATTAAGAAACAGGCAACCGTTGACAGTCGAGGCAGAGAACGTTTTTGGCCTCATTCACGGCTCAAGTTGCTTTTTTGGAAAAGCCAAAAAAGTGGGATAGGATGTGAGGAAATGATAGTGGTGGCTTTTCCCTCATCCGGTGATGTCTCAAACCTCGAGGAAATAGAAGTGAAGATTGAGGAGAGCAAAAGAGGGGGCTTTTGATACAAACGTTCTCTGTCTCTTCATTCTCATCTTTTGTGTGAGAGACGAGAAGAAGAAATAACACTTTACCGCATCTCAGACTGCCTCTTTCCCCCGTGGGGAAAACTCCTGCTGCGAAGAGCCGGAAGACGAAGAAAAGAAAGAAATTTCGTCACCATCTTTTGCCAATGTAGGAAACTACATTCACCACTTTGTCGTTCCCTGAGTCTGCCAAGTGCTGGACAACAGTCTGGGTGAAGAAGGATCAAGAGACAAGAGAGTGCAGCCGACCCCAGTGTCAGACTCTGCAGAACGCTCACCGTTTTAGGAGTGGGTGAAAAAATAAAATAAAAGATAAAAACGCCCGACAAAATGATGGAAGCCAGAGTCAACACGTCCTCCCAATCCAAGGGTCCGCATGCGACTGCAGAGGGCGAAGATCATCTTCGACAGGTGAGTGAGAAAACAGTGAATTAAAAAAAGCTTTCCCATTGTACAAACGTGAGTTCGGGCAGAAACATCTCTGCCAAATACAGGTATGCGCGATTTAAGTTGGCCACCGGGAAAGTCAACCTGATATTCAGGCATCCCTTGCAAGCTGATGCTTTACTCACGGCTAACGGCACAAGACATGGTTGTTGTTAAAATGGCATGTTACATTGGTATCACGTTCAGCTGGTGTTCCAAGACTGTGCAAATGTTAAGCGCACGTATGTACTCGCCACAGGTGGAACGGCGACCTCCCCTGTACAACGCGGAGGACTACGTGAGTGGTCTCAAGCGCTTCTGCAAGTTGACCGGCCTCCAGATGTATCTGGCCGACGCAACCAGCACAGACAACTCTCCAGACGGCGGTAATACTAACGACAGCAAGAAGTCGGCCGGCAAGAACAGGAAAGAGCACGGCGGCGGCGATGGCAGTGGCGGGGGCGGCGGCGGCGGGCCTGATGAAATGGGTCTCCGACAGTTTTCCTCAGTCTCGGAACTGTTATCGAAGCTCAAGTCCGACCTGAACACGAGTCTGGCGTCGTTCAGGCGTGAGTTCGTGTGCGCGGAGGAGAACGACGGCGTTACGCTTCTACTGGACCTGCTCAAGGCTATCCAGTTGGCGCAGACCAACATCACGGGGAGCCTCAACCAGCTTGGGTCCCGCGCCAACCACGTCATGTTCAAACGCGCCCTGGCGGACGAGTTCGAGGCACTGCTCTGTCTCCGGGCTTGCGCCAGAGCGCCGGAAAACGGTGCTGGCGGCGCCGAGGACGGCGCCGCGCGCCTGGCGGCACATCCGTCTGGACTCTTCACCGTGGCCGTGTGCGTCATGAGCAACTACAGCAAGAGCAGGGTGCTTTCTCTGCAGCTTCTGGCCAGGTTGTGCGAAATGGAAGGCGGACACAAGCAGGTCAGTCACACGTTGCACGCCCTGCGCAAGTCCCACCTGTTCGTTGGAAGCGTCGCTACCGAGCACACAAGCTTGGAGGCGGAGGAAAAACTGAGAAAACTCCCCATCCCCAACGTTTGCAGCTTCCTCCAACTGGATGAGAGCAATACGCTACTTATGCGCTGATCATGCCTTCATTCTTCTTACCCCGGGGATACAAATTGCCTAGAATTACTTGTAGCGACGCTTCTATTCACAAAATACTCAGAAAGACAAATTGCTGCCTCTTATGCTTACGGTCGCTGTCAGCGCATTATACCGGGAAATTCCTGTTTGCATAGCTCAAAGCACTCACACACACTCTTTTCATACATCTTTAAGCCACGAGCAGAAGGGGAAAGTTGGAGAAATACGCGCTAATTGGTTATTCTGGCGAGGCAATTAGGCCCTTTTTTCTAGGCCCATCTCTCCCCCCCCCCTCTTGTTCTTCACCCGCCTGTGCGCGTTAATGTGCGGCATCTGTTTTGGTATTTTGCGCGCGAGCTTCGGCCATGCCAAACTGACTCCTTTGGATGATAAAACATGCAGAAAAGCTCTCTTGCTTAGGCTGTAACACGTAAACTTAAGGGAGAAACTCACACTCGCCGTCTTCTTTTCTCTCTGCTCTGTACGTAACTTTGACGAGGGGGGAAAACTAGTCAAGTGTGGAAAGTTTCCTTCCGCGCGAGACATTTGGAGCGTGTGATGCTCTCGTGTCTCCACCACCAGTAGTTAGCGGCAAGACTAACTTTTTTTTCCATCACAACTCTCTTGGCCAGGTCTCGGACGCCATCTCCATGCTCAGGCTCCGCTTCGGTGAGCCAGTGCGGTTCAAGTTCCTCGTGGGCATGCTCAACAGCTACAACTCGGCGGTCTTCCAAGTCGCCTGTCTCAGGTAACAGATTCATGCGTAACCAACTTGGCGTACGTAGCACGTACGCAATCGTCTGACTGAGATGGGCACAAAGTCTTCCTATACAGGGATATGTGTATGAATGAACGTCCCACTTTCGAAAAGCATTTTCCATTGCTCTCGAGTATAATTCCCGTCAAGCGAGAGAGCCTAAACAAATAACTTTTAAAATTATGCATTCACTTTTTCGAAGCAAAGACCCCTTTTCCACCTCTCTGGACGACTCCGGAACTTCTTGGTCGCGCGATGATGTGAAAATAATGCCCTACGTCCACGTGTGTGTCACTCTGCAGTCATTGCACGTACACAGGTTCCTCAACCGCTTTGTGGAGACTTGCAAGGATGCGAGAGAACGTATCATGGTGCAGACCGAGTTGGAGGAGGCGGGATTCGACGTCACCAGCCTCAAACGATTCTTGGGGTGTGGAGGCAGCGCTAGTGAAGGAGGCCGAGGCGAGGCTCTCCTCAGGGAGGAGATGGGCAGGTGGGCCACCAACTACATTGACGTGAACAACCTGGTCAGGAAGCTGTTGGAGGCGGAGAGAGCAAATAAGAGACTTCGGGAGGAGGTGAGAAGAGTGGTGGATTCCTTGGTCACGAATTTCGTCCTGGATCGACATTTTTCTCCGAAGGTGTCTGCTCTGAAGGAGAAGCAGAAGACGTTTGAGGCAGAGAAACAGCGCAACCTGAATACCGTGGACAGGCTGAAGGAGTGTTGTGGGCACCTCCAGGAGGAGATTGACAAGAGGACGAAGCACAAGCAGCAGAGGAAGAGCAGCGGCAGCAACTTTGCTACGGAGAAGTTGGCTAAAAGCAAGGAGGAGAAGGCTGCCCAGACTGCCTCGGTTTCATCCACTAGCAGTGGGAGCCAACAGCATCATCTGGAGAGGTGAGCTTTGCCATCTGTTGTTCGTGAAAAGGCGCAGGATGCTTAGGGGTGTTTTGCATTGTACGCCCATGTGTGTTGTTTATTACTAGACATGACTCTGTTATATGGCAGCATTGTTTCATTTGCTATACGTCTGCATGTGTTTCTATACGTACACACAGCAGAAGAGAATTTTGTATGTACTTCTGTGTGAACAGTTTCTCCCGTCATCGTGCTGTGTGCAACATGCATACGCAATGGCAATGCAGACAAGGCCTGTCCTTTGTTAGGATGAATGCTCAGCCAATCACAATTATTACCATCATTTAAAGATCTTATGAGGATTGTGAGACATTCGACGACGAGGATGCTGACGACGAGGACGTCCTGCTGCTGCTACCCTCGAACATCAACGAGCGCGATCTGCATCTCAAGAACCCCAAGAGACTAATCAAGAGATCAAAGTCGCCACCAAATGGCATCATAGCAGGTATGTAAATACATCACGGTTGCTTGAAAATTAGTGGGGTTGGAGGGAACAGAACTAGTCACTCCGTGCGATGCAACTCGTCCATGTGTAGGTATCTGCGGCGGCGTGAGCATCTCAGATGACTCCGGTGACCTCGTCACCGTGCTGGCCACCGACGGCTACACCTGCGTCACCAGCCCGTCCAACGCCACCGGGGTGGACAAGCGTGGGGCTTCCAGCGGCAGCAACCACGTCTCCTCCAACGGCCAGCAGATCGTCGGCATCTCCGGAGACTCTGGACTCTCCTCGGAGGACTCGTCCGAGAAGTCTTCCACGAGTCCCGCGGCCAACAAGAAGCAGCAGCAGCAACAAAGGACTTCAGTTTCGTCATCGTCGGCTGCGTCAGATGGAAACCAAGAGATGGAGGAAGGGTGAGTACATCACGTCCTGCATGTGCGTGATCCTCGTCTCCGTGAGATTGCGAGAACAACCACACACACACACACCCATGTGAGGAGGATTAAAGAGTCGCCATTACGTCAATTAGAAGAAAGGGTTAAGAAAAAGGGGGGAGGGGGGGAGAAAAGACCTCAGTCTTCTCGAAGACTTTTTTTTGCCGATGTTCCCGCATTCGCTGGGAGGCGCGTTAACCTTCTCCATCTTCTCGTACAAATCATCGTCAAAATCGCATTTTGACAGCGAGAGAAAAAAAAGTGCAGCGAAAATAACCTTCGCCGCCGCAAGAGACATTTTATGACAAGCTGAGATTACGTACAGTATTTTCGCTTGGTCTCTTCGCACTTCTCCACTCTGCTGAGGGCCAAATTGAAAGGTAGGACTGACGGTCAAATCAGCAAGCAGCGTTCTTTTGTTTTTTTATATGAGCCCGAAGCCGCAATTTTTTTATACTGGCGGAGACGCCGTCGAGGCATAGAGTGATGCATTACGGTCTTCATGACATTTGTGTACTACTTGCCACCTACGCCGTGCAGTACAGCACTGCAGTACAGCACTGCAGTACTGAACGTGCACTCCTCACCGCACGCACTGGACTGCAGGGCGGGACTCACGCCTCATTACTGGTGGACCGCACGTCTGCAGAACGTAAATACGTGTGTGCAAGTGCGAATTAGCCATGCGTAGATATTTCTCCTATGGAAGTTTCTGACGTCTTAACTGTTATAAAGCTTCTCATAGAGGTGACGACTGGATCGTGAAATCTGAAGTGTCGATCAGCCAGCGTTGCAACAGAACGTCTCATTTTTTGCTTCGTATTTGCTTTGATTGCAGGCAACACTTTGACTGTAAGTCGTCCTACACGTCCTCGTCGGCCAAGAGCGATCATGGTGACGGTGACGTCGACGTTGACGATGAGGAAGACGACGACGACGACACTACGACCAAGGAGTTGTACGATGACCTGGAGGCGATGTATGCTGAGCGGAACGTCTTGCACGAGGAGGAGACCACAGTGGAAGCCGAGAGGATCTCGATCGGCGGCTTCAGGCTCAGGTTTTGCGATCCTTCATCCTGCACATCCAAGGTGACCAGGCTAGATACTCCTGATGAAGACAGAAAGGACAAGAAAAACCTTGAGGACAATCAACAAGAAAAGGCCTGCTTGGTGGCGCCTCCGCCAACTCCCTCAAGAAATAAGGTAGGAAATATGATCTTTCAACGTGATAAATGTAACGGACGTTATGTACGTACGCACGTATGGTACGTGCAGAACTTTGGCACATGATAAGGTCCACAGAACTTGGAAGTCTAATGATTACTTTACTGGGTCTTGCAAAAGTTGAATGAGAAGATTACCTCACCTCTATCGGTGTCGACATTTCCTCAAAAGGAAACGCTGCACTTTTACTCTCGTACAATAGGTTCGCAATTTTGCTCAGAAGAGCCCCCAAGATCGTAACGTAATACTGGCACCCTCGTGACTGAGTAATTTCCAAGTGAAAGAAGAGACCTCTTCTTTTTGCTGCTCAGGACTCACACACTCTGCAGACAGAGTGAGCAAAAAGGCAGAAAGAGACTCTTTCACGTTCCTTCACAATTAGCACATGCGAAAAAGGCTTCATGCGCTTGAATTCTTGGCTAAATTTATTCAACCCTCTCTATCTCTCGTTGCTGGCCCCAGACAGAAGCGCCACCAAGATGACAGCGACTTCCAGAGAGACTTCTTGGCACCGAGACAAGAATGAATCTTTTTCATCTGAAATAACACATCAGTTTTTCTCAGGGGAGATGGTTGCAAAAACTGAAGGCCTCCTTGGCAAGGCATGAATTGACGATTGTGATTGTAAAAGTCAGCAAAAAAAGAGGATTGGAGAGAGAAATCAAGGAGAGAAAGAATTTTTAGCATTTTTGCGCCTACAGTGGCTATGAGCACTTTCTTCTGCTCTGCTACGTAGTGTAGTGATTTGTGAAAAGTGACGGCAATAAGCAGGCCACACACTGCTTAACGCTAGAACAAAGACTTGGCTGCAGGAGGCCCTCCCCTCCACGCCTCCACAGCTTCCACGAAGCCTTCCAAGAAGGCCTGATGTTACTGAGCGTCAGAAGGACGTTAGTAAAATTTCACAGTTGTCTTTTTGGCATTCTGAGAGGGGATGGATCTAAGTACTTCCTCTTCTTCTTCCTCCCTCTCCATCTTTCTGTTCTGGAGAGCCTCAACAGACCGAAAAGCTGCTTCTCCACCTCCTCCTCCTCCTCTTTCTTCTTCTGCCAGCAGCACCGCAGCAGAAGCAACAGCAACGGCGGCGGCGGCGGCAACGGCAACAGCAACAGCAACAGCAACAGCAGACACATCTACCGTTATTATTGCACGACGACCATGGATAGCTTGAGGGAAAAGGAATTAAATGCAGGCCTGACAGAGCGGTAGGAGCTCGTATGTAGCATTTTGCTAGGTAGATGCGCAGAAAAATCTGAACTGCTGACGCTACTTTTAATTGGCGGGGAGGAGGCGCGGTGGGATGGGGTAGGAAGCATGCCCAACCCAACTACTTCTTTTTCACTTTATACCATGTTTTTCTTCTTGGCCACCAAACACTGGCTCGGAGAGCAGCAATTTTCCTGGACCCATCTACGTGCGCATCCCGGGAGGAGGATTAAAGCAGGAGTGATTCTTTTAAGACGCACACTGGACATGATGCAAGCTGTACCTAGTACATGATTTGGCGGTTTTTCCGCAGTCGTGCAGCCTGGCGCTCTGCTCTGCAATGGCCAAAACCACTTTTTCCCTGATGGGCCCGCTCTGCAGATACATCTTCAGTGACAAGACGATGACGACGATCATGATATCTTTGCCAGAGATTGACGGGGCTCTTTTCAACCTCTCACAGGCGCTCATGTACGTACCCACGCACGTGCTGTGAAGTACGAGGCCGCCAAGTGTCGTCCTTTCTATAGGCAAAGTAAAGTGGAGAAACGTCATGTTGAATCGTATAAAAGAGGGGAGAAAAACAAAGCACTGTTGCTCAAGGTTCCGCCCATCCCACGACAAGACTTCGGGTATCTACGCATGTCTCGCTGGAGGCACCTTCCTGCTCCACTTATTGGTTACCAGTCATTTTTAGCCGACTTGCGAGCAAGCAGACGAGACATGCGAATCCTGCGAACAGTGAAGAAGTTCGGGCATGATTTTTTTTTCTAAGAAGCGCTGTACTTATGTACACAAGGAACTCTTTCTTAGTTCATCGCAGTAATGCGTACGAAGCAAACGACTGGAGGTCTTGGTTTCTCACACATCTTCTGCTTGGAAGGCTTGGAAAAATAGCTCCCAGCATTTTCAACGGACCTTGCTTTGAACTGTTGAGTGGGAGGAGAAGATGACATTTTGTGCGAGCAAGAAAAACAAACAAACAAAAAGCTGCGATCAATGGTTAAAAAGGGGTAAGAAAAATGTGAAGCAGTGACTGATGGATGCAAGAAAAAGACCTTATAGGAGACAAATGTGTCTGCTTCAACCATCGAGGAACAACAGGCACGCGTTGGTTAGAGGCCCACGCAGCATCAGCGTCGCGGCATCCACGTGTCAAGGCTTTTTCTTTGCGTGTCCGTCCAGAGCAGCTCGACCTCCAAATTGGCCTCCAAAATTGGCCTCCAAGTCTGTGGAAGATAAAATTAGCATTTCGAAACACTGAGGAAAGTAAACAATGCACGAATCCTTGTGGAAGTGTGTGGGCTCCTCCCCACTCCTACCCCTCCTAATTGACGCTAGGGCTGTTCCTGGCCTTGCGCATTTACATACCCGTGTTCCACCCCCGCGAAGGAGCACATGTGAGCCGGAACATCTTCCTCCGAGACTTGATTTACGTCTACGGTGTTGTCGTCGCTGTTCTTTTTCTTTCCTACTTGCCAACCATGAGTTACGTGGGCAGCAGAAAGGAGGCGAACCCACGAGTTTTCTTACACATTTTCCCTCTTCATGTATGTGGCGTGTCTTCCTGTACGTACCGTGAAAACAAACCAACAGAGAGGCATAAGACTTGGCTATAGCTTACGGACGTGTCCATTGTCTGAGGAAATATTAGGCTGCATCAATATACGAGACACTGTAAGCGGCACCTCCCGCTCTTTTCAGTTCTTACCTTTTGGAAGAAGCCTTCATGAGCCGAGCCAAGTATGAAATGAAGACCACACAGGAGGGCAGACCGAGAAAGGACGCCCACAAAGCCTAATTCATGTCACGCGTGCTGTCCAGTTAGACCTGCGGAAGAAAATGCGCCTTGGCCAATAACTTACTTCGTACATGCATACTACACAGGTATGCATGTAGGAAGCGAGCAAATTTACGTACGTGCAGTACATTCCGGACCCACTGGCCGCGCAGCATCGGTAGCGCCAATATCATATCGTTCTGCCTGCGCGTGTACGTACCAATGACTGCATCATTGCTTGTGGTGCTGCAGTTGAGCGTCTCGTGTAGTGACGTAGGAAAATGATGAATACAAAGGCTTTGCTGCAGCAACGATTGCAGCTTAACAATTGCTCTGGGGGTGTCCAATCAGGAAGGAAGACCAGCAATTTTTGCAGACAGCCAGCGGCAGCAGCGGCAGCAGAAACACGCAAAAAAACCTTTGAAAGACTCTTTGGACACGGTAACGGCTGTTGTTAGTTGAGGAAAATATCTGTGGGGAGGAGACTGAGATTTTTCAGCCGTGCGAAAAGTTGGCGGAAGTCGGAAGCAGAGCCCGATTTTTCACACAAGCCTGTCGGTTTGTCCGTCCGTCTATCAGTGGCAGACAATTAAGACCACGAGAGCTGCGGACTCTGCAACAGCGATGAACAACGACGAGAAGAAAGAGATTGAGAGAACTTGTGCAAGTCGAACGAGTGAGGGAAGAAGAAATTACACACTGAAAGCAGCCAGCCCTCCTTCTTCCCCTACTTTTCAGCCTCTAATTAACCTGCCACGAGGTGCTCAGATACATGCAAGCCCAGGTACGGGAACAGGAGGACCAGCACGGACTCGCACATGTTACCAGACTCAATCACGCAAGAAGAAAATGAGCCCCAGGACCGTGGAGGGCATCCTTTTTGTTTCCTGCTGCCTCCTCTCCTCATCCATTTCTTAATTGGCGATTAGGGCAGCTTGGCTCTGCAGTGCAGTGCAGTGCAGTGCAGAGTGCGGAGGAGCGTGAGAGAATGCATATGACTGGCCTCGTTCGACCTCGCGGACAGCAGACCAAGACTCAAATCTTTTTTTCTTGCTTGAGAGCGGTTGCTCTCAAGCTGAATGGCTGGAATGTAATTATTCAAATGTTGGGCGCGGTTTTCTCACTTTTCCACTCCATGCAGGAAGTCAGCGAAGTCTTGTCTGGTCATTTCGGAAGAAAAATGGGGAAGAGGCCATCAAGCGGCGATGACAAATTTCTCTGCGCTCAAGGCTTCTTTCATCACATTGCTAATGTGTACTTATTCAGAGGCCGCTCGGTCAGCCTTCGATATAAGCACCTTCAACACAAGCGCTCGGTTCTTTCTTTATCACTATGAGTACCTCCTCCATGGTCACCAGCGTTCGCTATAGTCAAGTTTTTCCTGCTCTCAAATGTTGTGACTGCATACGAACGTGTGAAGAAGGCTGACTTAAAGCGACGCAGAGTATCTAACGTCTGATTGCTTTCTCTTTCAGCCCGTCATTTCTGACGTGATTTCCTCGCAAGCATTGGAGTTGTCCTCTTCTTCGTCCAAGAGGAGTGCGCCGCTCCCGAAGCCTCCAATCGCAGCTCGGCGCAGACCGTCTCGATCGTCACCTCCAGGGATGGGGCCCAGAAGCAACAGTCACCACAAGAGTGTGTCAGACATGATGGAGGAGAGAAAAAGGTGAGATTCGCGGAAAGGTCATGCTGGGCGTATGGACGTAGTACTTGTGATGGAGTAGAGGGAAATTAAGAATCTGATATGTACATTACCTTCTACACTATTTAGTACACATGATATATATAATTATGCATATGTTTTATGCCAAGGTACAAGCATTCCAGTACAGTACATACGTGTATACAGTCTATAAATAATGAGACAATGAACCCTCCTACGTATGGTTAGGAGTAAAAGTTTATGACGCATGTGCGTGGTCGTGTGTGTGTGTGTGTGTGTGCTACGTTAGTGCTGAAGGATGTTCAGTTTTCTTCGTTCTTGCTCTTCCCTATTCTGCAATATACGTGACATGTTCGTGTAATTCATAATAACATAGGGTAAAGGCTAATTTCTCTTTTCTTTGCGTATTGGCTGAACTTTTCTCTTGCCTTCGCCTTGGCGCCAGCATTTAGCATGTCGTGGGCGAAGGAGGCCTCCTCCTCCTTCTCCTCCTCCTCGTCGCCGTCGCTGTCGTCATCACAGCTGTCATCGTCATCGTCGTCGTCGTCGAAATTAATTTCGCAATTTTCGAAATCGTGCGTGGGAAGGAGGAAGACGGTGCAGCAACAGCAGAAGCAGCAGCGGCAGCCAACCGTTATTGTGCGCACATCTTGGAAGATCTTTATGGGGGCGCTAGATCAAAGTCTAGCAGATAAAGCCTTTGAGAGGGTCCATTTGTACTACAAATGCAGTAGCTGAGAAAAAGTAAAAGCTTTGGTCTTGTAGACTGTTCTACAGCTCCGCAGTTTCTTAACAGTTGCGCAGTGTGACTCGATCTTTGCTACCGCAGAGTTGAGTCTGTGGTAAAGAGTATCGTTTATTAGGCCTCATTGCTTTGTCTTACCACAACATAATCATTGCGATTTTTTCTTCTCGTCCCGCGGCAGAGAAATGGTCTATCTACCGGACTTGACCAGTGGCGATAAGAACGACGTCCGAGCCCCGCAGAGCAACAACAGTGACAGCAACAACACCAGCGACATCTACTTGAGCTCTGCCAACAGCAGCACAAATACCATGGAAACGATCTCCGCCCGCAGCTTCGGATTCGTCAAGCCCAGTCCCAGGCAGAGGGAGAAGGACTTCGTCAACAGACTACGCAGGCACAAGTCCTTCTTTGCAGCCGACACCTCCGAGGAGAAATCCATGAGTGGCCGTGTAACAGACGTCCTTCGCCGAGGTGCCGGCGGAGGAGGTGGCTTCGGCGGCCGCGGCTTGATGCGCCGCGCTGAGAGCTTCAGTCACCATGAAGATAATCTCGAACACTACAGACCGAAGATCAGGGGGAAGAGCGTAGAAAGATTGGATGGCGGCGAAGGAGGCGGGGGCCGCGGCAGAATGGGAATCAAGTCGCTCAGCAAGTCCAAATCCATGGAGTTTCTTAAGGCTAAGTTGCTGTCGCGTCGGCCGTCCTCTGCAAACAAGAGCGGCAACGGAATCCGAATCAGCTCTCAAAGTCCTACCCCATCGGCGTTGAAATCACCGACAGTGGACGAATGGGCGGCAGCAGCCGCGGCTGATAGAAGGAGTGATTCCCCTGGTAGCGGCGGTGGCCGCAACTGGCGGCGCAGCAGCAGCAGCCAGGACGTGTACGACTGGCGCCAGGACACTCCATTCTGGAATAAGCAGGGACGCTGGGCTCGTCCGGCGGCGGCCAAGAAGGCGGCCGCCGCCAGTGCCGCAGTTGTCACCGAGGAACCGTGGGTGAACCACCATCATCCGCTCTCCTTCCAACAGCAACAGCAGCCGCCAGTCAGACACCATCCGCTCAACGGAGGCGCGCCGCCTGCTAGGATACCGGGCTCAAACTGGCAGTTTCCTCCAAGTCCGCCGATTGCGGCTGCGGCTGGTCCTCCAAGCATGCTATTCGGCCGGAGCAAAGCATTCTATCCATCGTTCCCAGGAGGCACCGGCCACCCGCCGCCGCCGCATCCTCTGTATCTGCCACACTTTGTGCCCAGACCCTTCAACTCTGGTTCGGGCTCCTCCGGGCACGGGAGCGCGGCGTCCTCGGGATCGGGGGGCGGCGGCGGTGACGCCAACACCAACGTGAGAAGTAGCAGCCGCGGCTGCACTAACGGCAAGCGTGCGCCAGCTCCGCCCTTGCCGCAAAATAAGCCGCGCAGATTTCAGTTTGAAGACGGCGACTGCGACGGCGACGACCTGTCCTCCAGGCTGGAGATCACAGAGCTAAGCGATGAAGACCCCTTGGTCGCGTGTCCAACTCCGGACTACTCCACCATGAAGAGGGAGAGCGAGGAACAAGTGGAAGAAGCCCCGGGAAATCAACTTGCCCACCTTGGGAAGCCGGGACGCAAAAGGAACATTCTGGACATGCCATCGGGCCTCTATTGATGATCGGCACACATGTTAACATTATTAGTGTAAGAGTATCTAAAAATTTACGTCTCCTTTAATCGAAGTTAAGTTTTGATTGGTTTGTTACGGTGATTTGTGAATCTTTTCACTCGGGAAAGGAACAGTTGGTCTGTTTATCAGTGTACCGAGTACTTCCGTGTCAAAATCGTCGTGCTATTGTACGTGTGTGCTCACTTAGTACGCAGTCTGTGCTCGGCTCGCCTGCGGCTAAATGTTTATAATTCCATCCACGCAAAGAAGATGTTAAGAAATATATAACGACTGCCTATTTAAGTATTCATTGACTTTCGCCCCCCTCCCTCTGGTGTCAGTTCTCTTCATAATCGAGGTAGTGAAGAGTAAGAGTGAAGTCGAATATGCAAGAACAAGCACTATTGATAGCAGTGCAAGCACTCAGACCTGTTAGAAGGAACAAAAAGATTCATGACATGAGCCAACTACTACTGACACCGCCTAAAAGAGGAGGAGAAGACTCGATAAATGTTTCCAATATCGCCGGAGCTGCTGGAGGAACAGGGATGGGCTCGATAAAAATTGCGTGCGCATATTTCTTCCTTCCTTGGCCGCTCATTCCGTGAGCTTGAGCATGCCCCAAGAAGAGTTCCGGCGCTAATGGGGCCCTCATTTGGGCGCTTGTGAAGCCCACTTTCGCCCCTCAAACAGTTTCGAAACCTCCATTACTAAAAAGGAGAGTTGAAGGAGACGAAATGAATTGGGGCGCCCATAATAAACCATGCCCGAAATGTTGGGAGGGTCCCCCAAAAGAATGAGAAACGCTAGAAGGTTCTGCACTTTTTTTCCCCTCGTGTATTTGGGCATGAAGCGATCAGTTGGTGTGTGTGCGTTAAGCAATTAGGTAGGATCTCTGGCTTTTCAGTTGGAGACACCTGATCAAGGGAGGTCCTTGCTGCTTCCTCGGTCGCACAAAAAGAATGTTGGGCTAATCGTATGCAAGCAAATGGCCAGTGACAAATGACCCACTATCTATCGATTGGTCTCGCTAGGTAGTGAGTGATAATACAGTACATAATCTGTACCTACCTGCACTGTGCATTATCATCTCTCTTTAAACATCTTCCATATTTCAAGCTTGACAGACAATCTCTCTCTCTCTCCCTAGCTGTGAAGGAACCTCCTAACACTAAGGTGGAACCGTGAGTCTTACGCCCATGCGTACCGGTATTTCCAAGTACAGGCCTGTACTCGATTTTTTATAAAATGAATTTGAGTGAAATAAAAAATCGAATGGGGATCCCGGTTTGTAAAAAACCTTCAAAAGCCAAGATGAATAGTGAAGCCTTGCACGTTTTGTTAAACTAGTCCTGCACACCGGTCTGCTACAGTTCAAGCATTAGATCAATGCGGTTAGCTTAGTTACCTGTCGAACTCATCACTGCAAAAATTATCAACTTCTTTTAGTTATCACCTGTTCTTCTTTACAGTTCAGATATTGAGAATGGAAGGAAGAAGGAAACTCGAACTTTTCGTTGTTTAGAAGATAACCTCGAATTTTCTAGTTTCGATACACTAATGGGTACGTGCACACTAGCAGGTAACAACGGGGCTTTTGTATGTTTTCTCTTTGGGTGACCCATAATGAATGCGAAGAAGCTGCACCCGCAGCTTGCGTGATCTCTCCCAATGACCATCAACAGGTGGGGCCATGATATGACGTCAATATGGGGGCCATGACGAGTCTCTTTATCGAAGCCATAACTGACTACGTACTGCGCACTTATAGATGTAGTGAATTTGTCAATTCAGTGCAGCCTCACTCCGCAAATATGGTATCTGAGTGTGCGTGCTGCGCGTATCTGAGCCAGCGCTTTTTCCAGACCCATCAGGCCCACTAGGCCCAACCCCTGTAAGACGGATGGGCGAATAAGATAAGCCAAGTCTTTCAAGCTGCTGCCGCTGCTGCTGATTATCAATGCAGAATTCGTACATTCCTCATGTCGTCATGAAGAAAGAGGAGAGCGATTGCGGACTGGGGCGCCAAAGGAGTAAAAAAAATGGGCACGAGCAATTTCGGATGGGCAAAAATTAGTCTCGAAAAATTGAGCGTGCAAATAGGCATTTCTCTCCCATGTCTCCCAGTGGGCCCGTCGGGCTGGCCAGACCCCTCTTCCTTTTCGGAGGAGTTCCCCGTCTATTTCATCTTCAGCTTGTAGGGATCTGACGAGCAAGCCGCTCGTCCGTATGGTGTGTACAGGGTGAGACAAAAGTGACTCAGGTGCCACATGGTCTTTTGGGGTCCTGACTCGTTCTCATGAGCGGAGCTGTCAGATCACGGAAAGTCTAAAGCTACACATTGATAAAAGCAGCAACATTCCAAGGGCCACAAGAAGAGGAATCCAACAGTCTTTTGCCAAGGCGCCAGAGCACCAGCATGCTGGTCCAGTGAAGTCAAGAAGGCAGGTTTGCGGGTCCAAACAGTGCAGAGAATGCCCACGCCTTTGTTGCTCTTCAACTGACAATGATGGTGATGTTAGGATAAGCAGTAGCAGCAGCAACAGCAACATAAGCTCCAACATGCACAACATCAACCTCAACAATGCGAATGCAATCACAACATTTTGTGCTCATCCTGAGACCTTGCATGGACGAACCCACGCATGAAGTGCAGACAGTGTTTTGCAGATTTTTCCCCACCATTTAAGGGCATAAAGCAAACGTTGCAGAAGGTCTTGTATGGTGATATTTAAAGACGATGTATATAGTCAGACGACCACAGACTAGAAAGGAAAAACTTCCTTGTTTGAAAAAACCCATTAACAACAACGAACAGGTGTGACAAAAAGTGCCAACCAAGCAGTATGTGCTTCTCATTTGCTCTGGTTCTGTCCCTAAAAGTCAGGGTTACTAAAATGTTGTTCCCTTGTGGAGCATTTTGGGTGCAGGAATCAAGTTGCACCTGCTCGCGTTTCTGTCCCTCCCAGTCAGGGTTACCAAAATGTCGTTCTTATGACCATTTACTGACAAAACCATTTATCAGCGACGAAGAAAAAGTGTGAACAACCGGGTGCTCCGGCAAAATCTTCCGCGGGAGACTCAATTTTGTTACACGCCGTGGGTTGGACATTTGCCTAAGACTGAGAGGGACCATCAAGCAGTTGGACAATGTTGTCTTGATAAGAGGCTACTCTCAACTCCAAATGGACCAACCTACATAAGTATACGTACTTACAGACAGAGGAGCGGACGATGAATTGAAAAAAAAAGAGCAAGATTTCTTATGCAAATGCGTCCCTGAAAACATCGAAAGTTCTTTTAGAGGAGATATCGTATTTCGATTTTTTTCCCCAAGGGTCTTTTGCCTTTCTTGTGTCCTTGCTCAATAACAATTTCGTCGAAATATCAATAGGAGACCAAGAACAGCAAATTCAGGATGTAGTCGGGAGAAACGATGTGCAGGAAAATGCAGGTTTCCCCCCAAAAAGGAATCTCCCACTCGACTCCCTTTTCGGATCGCCCACACGAGAAGAAAAACCGGAGCATTTTCCGAAAAAAGTCGTCCATCCTGTCAAAAGTTAACATTACAACATACATACGTGCGTATGTAGAGTTCCCATGCCTGCTGTGGAAGGAGAGAAATTGAGGTCAACGCCCAAGATCGAGACATTTCGATAGCACGTACACACGCAGACGCACACGTGTTTCTGTGCATCATTAATACCATGCTTGAGTGGGTTTTTTAAATTTTTAAACTTGAAAAATTATCTGAAGCTTTATCAGATGCGGTAAAACTTTGATGCTGCTGCAAATCAAACAACCCCCGCCGATCCTCTGAGTACACAGTCAGTCAAGCGCAGGCAGGACACGTCAGCGGGGTGTTCGTGACAAGGAACGAAAGGACAGGATGATCATACTAAGGACAATGGGATGTTTAAGGCCGGCCTCAGTCCCCCAGTCGGGCCTGCCGCGCTTCGAGTGTGTGGGGGGGGGGGAGTTGCCATGTCAGGACGGGCCTTTAGCCTGTACGCCTGGGCCCAGGCCTAGGCCTGGGCGACGCTTTAACAATCCCTTTTTTTCCGGTGGCAAAAGCCTCCTGCACGCAGGGGAGCAGGAAGGAGGAGGAGGAGAAGAAGGAGGAGGAGTAGGAGTTGTTGTTGTTGCCTGCTTGCTTGGAGGTTGGAGGGAGGGAAATTTGCGCCCAATCATCATCCTAGAAAGATGTCTCTTTTCAATTACGCGCACACACAAGAGCGATGACTACAATGCAGATGTCCCTTTTCAGCAACACTAGTGAAAACGAGGCTTCCTTTTCCTGATCTTTTCGCGTGCATGCGGTTAGTTAGCAGACTTGCCTACTTGTGTAGTTGCTATAAAAGTTGCAGCACGACGCCAGAGGAAGGATCAGTTGGGTGCTGGACGGGTTGTCGCCAAGGTGCTTACTGACTGTCAGGACAGGTGAGAGCAAGGACAATGCTGTGGAGTAGCTTGATCGAATGATCAGTTCAGGAGTTTGCGTATGGTTGGAAGAAACAACCAAAGTTATCCATATTACCATATATCCGTATGGATGCACTGGTCTGTGTTATTATGTCGCAACTGGAGTCTTCTCGTACACAGCAACAGACCAAAAAATTGTTTTCCTTTCATCGTATGCATGGTGCATACAAGTTTTGACCTTAAACTGAACGTTTTCCACAGATTCATTAGTTTTTGTGCCATGTTTCAGAAAATGATTGCACTAGTCGTATTTCTGGTGCTTCAGCATCAGGCCCTCGGTGTGGTAGACGAATGGCGCTACTACACCCACAGAGCTGGGCCCGACAGCGTCGTCACCGAGACGAGTCCAGACTTCAGTGTAGCTGACGCCTCTTCTCAGGAGTCGGCATCCAGGGTAGTGCCGGGAGATTCATACGAGGCTTCCGCAACTGAAGACGCTGGTGGAAAAGGACAAATGGACACTGACCAGGTGTTGGAATTAGAAGAGAAGTTGCTCAAGTTACTCCGGTCAAAGGTGGCCTCGAATCCAGACAAGCTGGCGGCGTCGGTGCTGGGCTTGGAGGCTGCTGAAGAGTTGCTGTTGGCGGAAGAGGCGCTGCCAGCGATCTTCCAGACGATAGAGAAGATGTACGCCGGTTCCAAGAAGAAGAGGACGAAGACGTTTCAGGATGAGTAAGTTGGCAGCCAGGACTGCAACTATAAAGATACCGTAAAATACATACGTACATGTCTGCTACTTTTGTAGAGAGTCCTACACGGACGATCTTACGAATGGCGGCCGAGTGGACGACAAGTTTGTCCCCATGTTCCCAATCGACGGCGTGTCCGACAGCAGCCACGCCAAGATCCTCCACCGCCTGCGCCGCTACGCTCGCCAACACCAGCAGAAATATCGCGGCGGCGGCGGCAAGAACAACCGCAGCAAGGGCGGCCGCAAGGGTCGGGTAGGCGGGCGGTCTGACGACTATTACTACGAGGAGGAGGACGACGACGATGGCACGGCCGCGCTCCTGGCCGGGCTGACGCTGGGAGCCCTGACCCTCGGGGGCTTGTTGCTGCTTGCCGCTGCCACAGCAGGGACGACGACGGCGGGCACCCTCGGTACCACCGCGACGCTCGTGCCCACCGGCAAGTAGAAAACGATTCACGAGAAAGGCTCAGTCTTCTTTTCTTCCGTTGTTGATATTTATGTTTTGTGCTAATTTATTATTACCATCTTCTCTGGCTCCTCGTTTGACCTTAGTATGAATATGTACAACATGAATTAATCATAATTATTCAGCCACCGCTTAGACATGGAATGGGCAAATACAGAATAGTATACAATATGAGTGTAATACACACGTACGTGTTGAGTGCGTGTCCCCTGCAGCCTGTGTGTGTGTGTGCATGTATGGGTGTGTGCGCTGATACACACACACACACACACACACACACACACACACACAAAGACTGAATGTACTGGGACACTTTGGACTTCTCATCACCTTCTCTATTGCCGACACTCGTTAGTCTTAAGTTACTGCAGCTTCCGCGCTACCCACTTCGCTGGGAAGGAAGATTGGCCAAAATGTATAAAGCGCCATGCGCGAGTGTGTGTGTGTCTGTCTTTTCTGTGTCTCCCACTACTATACTGATCACGTTTGGCACTTACCTCGCGCAAAGGCTCGACAGACACACGGACAGACAGACTGACAGACAGACGTATACACGACTTAATGCGCTCTTTATGCATTACACATATACAGTCATCGCTCAATTTAGAGAAGATCCCACTGCTTACTGATTTTTCACCACATAAAAAGCACCGGTTTAGTGCATCTTACAATTGTGTAACCTCGATTTAGTGACTTTGACTTGACCAAAAGAGGTAGATGGAACACGATTTCCTGCTTGATCCATGAGTGTGCTGGACAACTCCGTGCTCATTCAACATCCTTCACAAATGACACCCTTCAAGCGTCTGGAGGCTTTGGACACTGTCAGAGCAAACAGCAACGATGCCCATTGCACTCCGTATTAGTACACCTTGAGAATAAGTGCTTGAAGAAGTGAGACACTAGAAAAAAACAAACTAAATGTAAAGAATCTTTCAGGATTAGCATTGCTCAAGCATTGGTTCAAGAAAGACTGGGCGATACTCACCCTGTATCGCATATCGACTCGGCAAGTTGAATATCGCATCGTGTATCGGCAAATGCCATCAATTCACGCTTGCAGACCACAATCAAGAAAAAAACCTGGAAGAAACTGGGAAAACCAGGCCTGCTTTGCTTCCCTTCTTCTTCATTTGCTCCTCCAACTCTCATGCGGTCGGACTCTCTCTATTTGCTCCTCTTGGACAAGATCCCCAAACTCGAATCTGTCTCCATCCACTCCATCCTTGAGGGAAGCCTTCTCAATTCCCCTAACCAAGACAGAGCTGCCTGCAATGGACTCCGACCAGG
>JAAUXU010093940.1_pt1 | contig 42492 bp, 44 predicted proteins | sample 7278151 | NCBI WGS metagenome assembly JAAUXU01 (sample SAMN14350113, study PRJNA611818) | marine sediment metagenome | isolation source: surface marine sediment (1.8m) | place: French Polynesia: Moorea | collected 2018-08
ACACAGATATGTGTGTGGCTTAGTGAAATGACTATTATTAGGTGAGTTTTTAACACTTGAATATTGTAGGATATTGGCTCACTTAAAATCATCAATGATGCACATGCAGCCATGGCAAGAAGACATAGCCCTCCTAATATCCATGCTCTGTCCAAATCTGGGGCCATACTTGGCCCAAACACATTCTGTTAGGGAAACATTATGAGTAAAGGTTATAAACTAACTGAAAATCAGTACCTGGGCACCTAGAGAGGCAGAAACAAGACAAAAGTGTGTCATTCCTACTGGTGAATGCTACTCCGGGTGCACATTTGACTCACTACTATTTGTCTGGCATGTCTGGTTACAATAAAAGCAACATTGAAAGCAATAAGTTCCAATGTGAGGAATATCACCAATTTTCCGGCCAGTAGGTGTTGTGCTATGAGAGACTACAGGGTATGTTGTCATTTTACACAGTACAGTGGACTCTGCTCATATCAGCAATGCCGATAGATGCTCTAGACTTTCTTCACCATTTCAGCCAGTCTCGAATGCTCTCATATCCGACGATCTCATATCATAGGCAGAGTGCACTGTAAGTAACGGGCAAATATTGCGTTTTTCGCACCTTGGTCGAAGGTGATAACTACTGAACCCAAAGAGGAACTTCTACACCAGGCATAGGCATTAAACGAGTCACAGTATCCAGTCTATTTACAAACACCTTTCGTACTGTATTGTTCTGCGAAGTCTCTTGAACTGCTCGCAATAAGAACTAGAATATAACTCAGTGCAGTATTAAATATCTTGCCTTGTCTTTGAAGAATCGACTCTCTAGACTCGAGTCCAGGGTCACGAATCCCATGGCGCAGCAAGCTAAGGCTACATTTATCTGTCCCTACCTACTGCAAGCGGTCCCGTCTCGAAGTCTTCAGTAGACGAATTTGTACAGACAGTGTACAAATTTGGCTCGTTTTGACGCTCAACATTAAAGAAAGAGGTCTACACATTCCAAATATTGCTATGCAGGAAATGTCACGAAGAAGCGATCCCGTTTCCCATCTAGGGCCGGTAACAGGATGGCAAACCTCGACATGAGACCAAAGCTGGTGTGTTTCTACTTGTACACTTATTTTCAATGCCTCGGAGCTTTCAAGGCTTGAATGGATGATCCATATGGGAACATACGGTACAAGCATTGAGGCTGTCAGGCCAAGCATTAAAGGCTTTTAGGCATTGAAGTCAGTGCACATGCAAAACAGCTGAAAGACGGCAACAAAAGCTCGGTTCAGAACAGCTCACGAGATGATGGCGAGAAGAGATGACAAAAAATAGGGTGCAACCAAACTAGGGGACAAACTGTGCTATCGTTAAGGTATCCAACTTGGAAGTTCCTTGGGGACTCTGGTTACAACTTTTGGTAGTTTCTAAGGAGTTGGTTCAGATTTGCATGCAAAAACACCAAAAACGGAAACCTTTTCTTGGGGGCAAAAACTTTTGTCGCTCACATCACATCGTGAGAGATAAAATTTGTGAGATGAGACGAAATCGAGACAATCTCGTCTTGTCAATATTGGAGATGAGACGGTCTCGTTACCGGCCCTAATCCTGTCTGAAGGATGAGAATGTCCGTAGACCTTAAATCTGTGAGATAAGTACAGTAATTGCGATGTTTTTTGAAATACCTCCTGGAAAGGTAGGATAAATCTCATTACTGCCATCACTAGGAAGATTTTTGGTTTTTTGTTTTTTTTCTGTTCTGAAGTTGTTGTCCATAAAAGCATGTTCAAATTTTTTGACTCGAAACTTGGAAAAAGTTGTTTTGATGATAGGAAGAAGAAGACTTGAAACGAAACTTGAACCGAAAAACTCGGGTCAATTCGAACTTGAAAAAATCGCGATCGACTCAGCTCTATTCATGAGATGCCCCCGAGATTCACGCAACCTCTTGGGTGACGCTATTTGTTTACCTTTGCTCTGTGACCACACCGAATCACGAACACGTAGGGAATGACGAACAGGCCCATCTGCCATCATCATTCAGCTTGTAGCAACACACGCCTTTTTAAATGTTGAGCTCTGCCCGTTCCACTCTGTTTCGATCGGCGACATCGGTCGGATGTTCTTGCAACAGCTCCAAGAGGTTCTTCGTCAAGGCCGTGTACAAGGAGCTCAATTATGCGGCACCTTTCTCTCAAGTTTAGATTAACAAAACTTTCATTCGTTTGCCAGGATAAATCACGCTGTGTTGTCCAATGGAACGTGATAACTGTCTTTACCGATGTTGCCTCAAGGCCCGTGTTTGAACACCACCTGATTTACTCAAAGTCTGTAGAGGTTGCCAAGATGCTTGCCAAAGTATACCTCTACTTCCTCGAGGAGAGCCAGGGCTTGACTAGCAACGATTCCAATCTCTATCCCCAGTTGCATCCCTTATCTTCCAGGCCACTCTAGTTGCCTTGCTAAACGAGGGCAAGGAGGACAACCGGATGTTCGTCCTGAAATCTCAAGAGTGAACGATCTTTATGGAGTGAAGGTCGACTGTGACAGAGTGAGGCTGCAAAACAGCCTCCAGCACATCTTAGCCGACCGAGAGGATGAGCAAAAATCAACTCCGAAACTTCGAAACAACTTCATCGTGACAAAAACGAAGTTCATCAGAGAGCAGATGAGTGTAGCCTCGTTGTTGGCTGTTGCCGCCAATCACCTCATGGAGTAGCGTGTCTAGAGAAGGAGAAGAACATGGAAGAGTCAGAGTGGAATTATTCCAGTATGACGGTGCCGACGAGTGTCCTTGTTCTCATCCGGGGTTGACTTTTCCTATTGCCAGATGCCCAAGAAGTTCATGGAGAGGAGCATGAACCTCAACTAAGAATCCATTGCCCTTTGTCTCAGTCACAACTTTTGAGAAACAATGATGTTTCTTCACGAGATATCCCAGTGCAAGCAGATTGCAACAGCCCGAAGCAGTGAAGAAAGGAGGAATCTACCGATAGCACTCGATTAAGTTGCTGCCTCAACGAGTCCACCTTGGCCTTCGATTCCACTCACGCGTCGTCATCACCTCCCTTGGAGCACTGCGGACAAATTGCCAGAGAGTAAAAAAAGAACAAAGAAATTTGGTGCCTACAGCGAGGATTCTCCTGACGTTAATGATTGTTGCTTTCCTATCTAGTACGGTGCTCGTTGAACCGAGGATGTCCTTAACCATTCGCTCGTAGAGCTGCAGCCGTGGAATCACGTTGGTCTCTTATATCGACCAGTTGATTGTCTGTCAGGAGTCAATGATACTTTCATCACCATACATGCATGCGAAACTAAACTCTACTTCTTATATGACTGTGACCTCTCCCTCTGTGGTGGTTCGACGAGTCTCCACTTCACCAGGGTCAGTAGGGCTTGCATCTAAGCACATGGTTGCTTGTGCATGTTGCTAACACATTCATATGATGACGAGAAGAACGAGAATGCGGCCTAAACATGCAAGATCCTCTGCTCTGTGCTCCTCTTCTCCGCCCTCTCTGTGTCCCTCGCTCTCTCTCTCTCTGTGTCCCTCTCTCTCTCCCTGTAGTCGGCTGTCTGCCTGAAGCACGGGAAAGGCCCCTCGATGGGGGCTTTCCCAAAAGCGAATCACTCTGCGCGTATGGACAACGACTGCTGTGAGTACACCAGCTAACCGATCCACTGCTCTACAGTCAGCATCATGAGAGCTCCTGCAACGGCTTGCGTCAGAGGCGTAACAGACGTGACACTGCAGTACTCGAACCACTCGCATACGTGACATCTCTTCCGTGGTGACAGCTCCATGCACAGACGCATTTAGCATGGCTATCCCGACGCCGCCAGCCTCTCCGGACTATTTGCCAATGGCGACTACTTTGGTTTTGCTACTGCTGGCTATGCTGAGTGAATCTCTGCCCAATCACGCCGCCGTCTCGGTCTTCACCTCAACTATCTCTGCCACGCCAGCTTCTTCTACGCCAACGTTGAGTACTGCTGCTACAACACTTGCCACGGCAACTACTACTGCAAATGGAACGACAATTTCTTGGCCTCTAGCACCTAGAAGCGTCAAGGACTGTCACAACGAAACTCTCCTCAAAATGATGAACATGGAGCGACACAGGAATAGTACGTACCAGTATTTTAATTGAAGCATATATTTTACCATGGCAAGACTACCATAAATTCGCTGTTATCACTGCCCTTGAAGACGAGCCGCAGGAGGCTTTGTGAGTGGGCGCATTCAGTAAGCTGCTCTACACACATATGCTATTGATGAAAGGCAGTATGATGAGCAATTGCGTGGTTGAATCGACTGGAAGGTGTATGTTGCTCTTGAGGACAAGCTTCTCCACACAAGCGCCAAAATTAAACATTAGTCGCAGCTTATCATACCGACATCATGGTAAAAGCCCAGACTTTGAACTCAGCTACACTAGAGTCAAGGAGGTTTCGTGCAACAGACTTCAAAGAAAGACCTATATCCTTATATATATGGTATACATACTCAGGTCCACATACTCAGCAGTAATTTGGCTGAAGTTAAACAATGGCTGGAGTTGAACCTCAATAGCGGACAAATTGCTCTGCATTCCCAGGTCCATTCTCACAACTCTCTCAATCTCATTAAGAAGTGAACAGTTACTTATCACACAAACAGGATTAAAATATTCTATGAACTAGAAGCAACATGAGGAACTCTCAAATGTGGACTTCATCAGGGACAAGAAGACTTCATCACAGACCAAGGAAACTTTGCCTCTTGCTTTCTTAAAAGCTTGGCTTTTACCCTGAAATTTTCCAATACTTTTCAGCCCGTGGATTATTTTTTCATTACTTGCGCTGCAGCAATCATTATGTAGTGAAATTAACTATTCTCTTTTTGATGTAATAGAGAATGCTCGGCTCTGTTGACAGGAACTTGTGCATGCACAACAATTTATCCAACATTCACCTTTAATTTGAGCCAAAGTTCACTCATCTCTTCCAATTTCTTAGTGAGATTGAGGGAGTTCACTGAAAGTTAGGGCAGCGCTGAAGAGAGGACATAGTTGACACAATGATGAGACCCACCCTGCAGTCAGGTGCGTGTGCACGAGAAGAAAATGTTAATAATAAAAAGTTACTCGTCCTGTCAAGAAGTAAGTGTCATACCTTCATTTGGATGCATCCACTTAATAGCCAGAGGTTGAGACATTTTGTGGCCCACTCCAGGTGACCCAGATATGTGCAACTTTAATGTGACAGCACCAAATATGCCACGTCGAAGAACAGCGTTCGCTAATCTGATATCAATGTCCGAATACGCGTCCTGAAACTGTACCGTGTCCTTCGAGAGTCAACTCTTTTCAGAGGGTTTCGTCGATCGCCGCAGTCACTTCACCATCTGCGTGGATCTGGCTTTCCACGGAGCTGCCAAGGATCCCGAGAAGGAAGACTTTTGGCCGTGGGAGAAGCATCAGTGCACGAATCAAGAGCTCGTTGACCGAATGGACTTCGAGAAGCTCAAGCGTAATGATCATGGTCTCCTTTCTTTCTCATGCGACACAGACATGCCTCTCCTATTAGCTATAACTGTGCAAATCGCTTAAGATTCTCCATACACACACGCATACTGCATATGCACATTACTTGCTGCTAGACAGTACTAATGATGCATGTATGATACTGATGCATGTTCTACTAATACTGATGTACACGCCGTGCAGGATGAGGCGAAATCTTTTGACATATTGACGGGGAGGGGGGTTCCACATCAAATTGTACGCTGCGTTGGTATTGTCACATGGTCACACATTGGATGGCTGCGCGGAGGCTTTGACGATTTCAAGTGTTGCAATTGATAAGTTAAACCCTCAATAATCAATCAACACCACTGTTTGTTACTTTTGACCTCAAATTTGTCTGAATTCTGTACCGATTCCTGGTCCGAGTGTACAATTTGGTGTGGAACTCGCCCCCAGCATTTATTCCCATCAATCGCACAGTGTCAATGAGATTCGCCCTGCCCTGTAGATGTTCTAATGGACAATGCTACAGCCACTCATTTTGCAGTCTGGCACACCCGTAGTTGGCATGATGGAGTCGCCAAAGCGGACGCAGCCGACGATGACGACAATGTGAGCAGTCTCTTAGCGCTGTGCTTGTTGTACGTGGAGTACCACACTGAGCGCAGGTCGCGGCGCATCTGGCATCGGTTCCACAGCCTGGTGCGGACCCTAATCAGCCCCCTGGCTCTCTACGTCGGTGCCACCGTCGCCATACTCATGCTGGGCGTCTGCATCAGGTGGGGAGAGGTCACACTCGTTGAGAGACTGCCCAGGGCAAATTGTGAAAGACTTGTACCCACTACGTAGGTGGGTCTACTACGCGGGTCATTGTCGGCGAAAGAGAGGACAACGCCGACGATGCTATCACCCGGTGGTCATGCTTCCACCATCGGAGGACTACTTGGAAGAGGTCAACAGCGACTGCATCCTCTCCTCCATCGTGCAACATCGTGATGAAGCCATGAGCAGGAGGAGTTCCAGAGAGCGAAGTCGTAGAAGGTAGTCAAAAAGAAACTTTTTCAGTACTTTCTGGGCACCCAAATCCCTCACGACTCAAACTATCCCTCACTGATTTAAGAGGGCTACGTCCGATTCAATCTTGACAGCTTACTAGGACAGATATCTGACGAGCGGACTACGGATATCACCGTTACGCAGAAGGCGCAGTTTAGTAGTACTCATAGTGTGTAATGCTATTGGTACAAGTAGAGTATATTACTCTACTGTATTACTATACTAGTGGTACTGTTAGTTTCACTCGTCACACGTCGTAAGACGCTCCTGTACATTACAGTACTAGCATTGTACGTACGTGCGCGTGATGAAATGCCTTTCCAAACATGTGTTAGTACCACCCCACTGACTTCCCCATGCTACTTCATAGGCGCTGTCATGCCTCCACCACGCACCGCATGACCACGACCACTGTGATCCTTCCCCCGGCCACCGACTCGCCGTCGCGGCATGTGCAGCAACCAGGCTACTTTTCTCCAGTGCCCACTTACGAAGAGGCCACGAAGCAGCAGGCGAAGTCGTCCTTGTCCTCCACGCCGCCGCCTAGTTATGAAGAGGCCACGAGACAAACACACTTCTGAAACAGCTTCCAGAGCTATGTGCAAAGCTTGATTCTCCTTTGTGTTAAAGTTATTGCCGTTACATACTGTGCCTAAGAGCTTGCGCTACGTCCTCCCTTGAAATATGTAGCACCCTACGAAAATACTCGAACGCATTCAAGCATATTTATGTCTTCTATGTACGTACGTATGTATGTATGCTTATATGTATGTATGTACATTTAAGTAAAGTATAATGCACATGTACAGTAACATACTGTACGATTATGATCTTCGACTTAGCTTCTACAAGTAGCAAACAGGCTTATCACGACGCCATGTTGAGTTCTGTTGAGTCCTTTCCTCAAGACTCCTGTCATCCAATGCCCCCACCTTACTTCCGCGCTCGTTGATCAACTGCGCTGGAGATCCTCAGTCTGCCGTTGCAATGGCGCTCCGACGTACAAGAGCGCGACCGCAGCTGCTGCGGCTGCAGTGTCTGCAACGGCTGCAACGGCTGCCGCGGGTGTCGCGGCAGCGGCGGCTTCGACGGAATCGAGGGAAAGACGCCGTCAGCCTTATCCATCAACAAAACTCTTGAGAAAATAGCCTCTTGATCTCCTGGAAGAAAAGACAGTGAAAACACGCTTCATGTTTCTTTTCGTCAGCTCTCCGAGAGAAACACCAGGATGATTAAATTTACCTGTTGCAATTGCTTTCTCATTAATGACGCCCTACTTTGCGTTGGTGTCGTTGTTATTTTACTCATTAGAAAAAGTGCATAGTATAAACACGAAATGCGACTAGAAGCCATCACGTCCAATCACGCCCCTACAGGTCGCGGTGAAGTTTTTCATTATACGGGTGCTGGCACGGGGGCGACGACGACGACTACAACCTCACTTACCTCGACTCTTCCTCCTCCAGCTGACACAACGACGGCGCAGAAGTGAGACGAGCGACTGCTGCAGGTCTCGATTGAGCGAGATATAAATCCAAGGGTTCAGGATGCTGTTGAGTGTCACCAGCCAGAAAAACCACTCGGTCGAATAAGCTAAAGAAAGAGTAAAACATTTACCAGTGAAAAGCACCTTGAATCACGTTTTATTCCTGGCTCCCATGCTGCAGGGTCTAATCCCAAGAGCTTACTTGGCGTCGCGTGAAAGTTTTTTCATCTTCATAGCATCAAATCCACACCCCACGATGCCACTGTACGTACCATCACACAAAGCTTCGAGTCTGGTACGTCGTACCAAGGCTACGAAGGTCACAGCAGCCAGAGGGATGCTACGAGGCTGCTGGTACGTACTTAAAGATGCCTCTTTGTCAAAGGTGCGTGATGAAACATTTATGCTCTGGAATCTTTCCTCAAGCAATGTTTTCTTTTTCACTTTCGAGAAGTATTTTCCTTGAAGGATAAACAGTGGAATCTCATCAATAGATGCCGGAGGGATGCAGTAGTTACGCAGAAGTCCAGACAGTCGTCCTGTTCTCAGAGCAAAGTAGTCAGACCACACTTGGGACTTTTGAAAGCACTAACTTGTGCGGAAAGCCTCAACACCTGCACCGACTCTCGGGGGGAGCGTTAACAGTCAGCCTGTCAAATGAGTTGTGACAGTGGGCGCAGAGTTGCAAAACTCTTCTATTTACATGCTAATTGCCACTTTCGCCAATTCTGACATTGGCAAAATTAGTGCTCCTACATGGGATTCAGCGATTGAGAAAGATGAAGAAGACGAATGACACTGTCAAGCCCGGATGGAGGATGAAAATTTAGAGGGGCTCTGGCAGATTTGGCGAATTGATGACGTCACGGCCACCATCGACATCTGCGTCGCCCTCGTCCTCACCCTCTCGGAGGAGAAAGACGAGAAGCTCAGAAAAACTCTCGCTATCTACAAGACAATATTACTCTACTGTTTGTATTTCCTGCCTCCTTTTCCACGGCTACGCCGCAATCAACCAATCATAACTAGAGAACAGAATTTTAAGCGATTCACCTAAACACTATTTTTTGTCCTTGCTTTGAAAAGAATAAAATTTCCCCCAGGGGGGTGGCTGAAATTTTTGGCCTAGAGGCCTTAAATAGTTCATGCCAGATAACGAAGAAGAAACTGAAAAATAATCACCCAAAAATTCGCTCCATCGCTATAAAAGGTTGTTTTTCACCGGTGACCATGTTTACCAGACGAGATCTGCTCATTGGGAACTGTCGGACTAAATCCGCAACTACCTCCTGTTCCTCCAATCGGCTCTAAAATACGACTCGTGAGTGTGCGTTTAAAGAGGTTCTACTGTAACTGCAATCTGTTAAGTAGACGGCATAAGACTTTACAGTACATCCCGCTCAGCTTTTGAGTACAAAGCATAAAATAGATCCTTACAAGGAAAGTGATGAGTAAAATCGCCACCGGAGTGAATGCATTTCTCGGTTATTTGCTCATTTTTGCGGGCATAAAAGCTGCGTTCTAATTTTAGATTATCTTGGGATAATTGCAATCGTTTTCCATCTGAAGAGCAATTGAGTTTCTCCCTCGTACTCTCGTGCAGTGACGCACAATTCCGCTTTCTGTTCCCTTCGTACGCGTCGCAGTCTTACTGAGCGTCATGTCCTCCTTGATCCAGACGGTCCACATCTGAAACCCGACAGCAGGCGCAGAACACACGACGTAGCCCATGATGATGATGACCGTCTGCCTCACCGACTTCACCTTTGCCCTGGTGATGCCCTCGATGGAGTGCGTACGAGGGCGGAAGGATCCTTCATCTCGGGGGGGCAACCGCCCGTTCAACGTACTTCGAAAGGTCGGAGGCAGCATTCCTGTCCGGCGAGGGGGCAGCGAAATCGACCGACCCGGCTGCCCCGCCGGAAAAGCCTTCGCTGGTGTCGACGTGGTCTGGGAGTCGAGGTTGTCGCGCAACGTCTTGTAGATGTTGGCGTAGAAGAAGGTGAGCGCGGCTAGTGGCAGAAAGAAGCTGGACACGCCGAACCAAGTAACGTAGGCTCTGGAAGCCCAACCTGGGAGCACAAAGGATGACATTTACAGAAGCTGAATCAAGCACTTCCCCGGAACGCTTTACCGCCAATCGGCCCAAGTCGGGCTACGCACTGAAACCGTCCAGTGTCTGGGTCCTGTTGTCCGGCGAAAACGAACGCCTGGGGCACGCACAAGGCGAGGGCGAACGTCCAAGCCAAGAAAATCTTGCGGATGGAGCTGCGCGGTTTCCACACCCGATGGTTCATCGGGTCGCAGATCGACTGAAACCGGTCGGAAGCCATCACCACCAAGAGGTACGAACTGGAACATTGCACGTGGTTGTAGCATGGACATCAGTGCGATATCTCTTGCTGGCACTGCACCTCCATGGTAGAGTGCTGCACTTACCATGTGGCATGTGCAGTGCAAGCAGCCGCTGACGACTAACTCACAATTTTAAAAGTCATAGTCAAAAACTGCCACTGGCTGTAGCCAAGCTACTCCGAGAACCACGAGTGCTGCACGCATCACTACATACACCAGTGGGGACTCCAAAGACAGCAGCAGGGTTATCTCATAAAACGAGCCTCTCCATGTTAGTCTAGGGGAAAGAAATTGTAACCAAGAGTCGGTGTCACTGCTGGCTGTGACACTTGTTACACTACGTTGTGATGTTGTCTTACTTGACTTCGTATGTAGCTGGCGGGTAATCCAAACAATAACACTGGGTCACTGAGCAACAGGGTCACGTGGGCGGCGAGGGGTGTCCGAACGGCGATTCGCTCAGCCAAAGACCGTTTGTCGAAGAAAAGGCGCACGCCCAAGCGAGTGCAAGGGGGGGGGGAGGCAAGAAAACGGTTGTGCTCTTTGTGACTTGACTGAAGTTGGAGTTCTAGCAGATCTTACTGGCTCTCTGCAATCTGGATGCTTTCCCACTGATGCTTTCTTATCTCTCGACCGAGAGTCTTGGTGGACGCTGAGGTTGGATGTGAAATTTTGGGATGGGTCAAAAATGGGTCGCACATGAAGAACGAGCAGCTCCCAACTTTCATGGTTGGGACTTGATGTTTTGCAACATCCGACTTGTTTCCATGCAAAAATCGTGTTGAGCTTGTGATTGTGAAAAGTGTTAAAGATGTGAGGCGATCAAAAAAAGCAGGAAAAAGAAAGCAACTCTCTTCAGGTTGCAAAACACCTGAAAGAAAAGTCTTATACTAATGTGTTCGCCCGTGATTCAGAGGACGTTACCAACCATACTAAGTACAAAGCATCATCAGTGTTGAGCCGAAACTCTGTGGTGCCAGATGGCATTTCTGAATGCCAAATTTCTTCAACTTTGCACTTCAGGAGACCCATTGACAGTTGACTTTTGGAAGTGTCATTTCCCTTAAAAAGCCATATTTTCAGACAGAAGAATGGAAACGTTATTTTAGAGGGAAGCCCTGCTAGCTGCTGATCCAACCGGATTCCCCGCTTAAGCCACGTGCTGCTCAGTGCACAGTGCAGCTTTCATGCTTCTCGACCACACCAAGTCGCATCATTCTTCGAAAAGCTGTGATTTCTGGACAATCCTGACTTAGATGTTAAATATTCTTCCATATTTTGACCTTTTTCGATCATCAACATTTAAGTGTTCAGCCCAACAAGTACTATCGAATCTCTCCAAGTATCAGTATCGACAAGCAAAAGTGTTCTCCACAACGCGCTGGAACCACCTTGGTAACAGCAAGGCACGTGCGCCATTGTTGCCAGCTACAAAATTCCCTCATTTTAACTCTTGTTGCATCATTATCATTATATATTGACTTCATTATAGCGTAACAACACAGTGTCACAGTACGCCAACGCAGGGTAAAGTTCATAGAAGTGTGTCAATATCAACATAACCTCGGAGACGCCGCACGTGACCAGGGTCTTAGACAACGCATCCTTTTTGGTATCGTAATACAATACTGAACACCTTAACAAGAAAGTATTTAATGCAACTTCAATACTTTCTGCCAAAAGTATTGCAGAATATGTACAATACACAGCGAGAAAACCTAACTAAACCTAACTTCAGTGGAAAACTCAGAAGCCATTGAAAAGTGGCAGCTCACTTTCTTGACGTGCCACAACTGGACGTTGTGCAGCAGACCAATTTGCCCGTATTCCTCCCCTAAGCCGTTTTGTTTTGCATTGCTATGCAATGTTTCTTTTTGGTGGGAAATTTAAAAAGCAGTGACAATATATTGTCACTGCTTTTACAATATTTTGAGCCTTTTTATACAATAGTTTGAGCCTTTCCACACAATAGTTTGAGGCTTTTTTCAATACAATAGCAATACTTTAGCCAACGATACAGTATTGCAATACTTGCATTACAATACTCTGAGACCCTGCACGTGGCATTGACGTGGAATTCGTAGGCTGATTGCCTGCTCACACGCACCCGAGGGAAGTGCACGTGCGAACACGTGCCTTTTGCCACTCATCCACGAAGTAAGAATGCTGTGCGAACAATGAGTGTCATGTGTCTTGGTCACGCGCAAGAAAGTGAAACGTGCGAATATCGCCACATCCATGACGTGTCTAATCATAGTGAAGCATCACGGGTGTGACGGCAAAAATGTCAAAACTGGGCCCGAGAGTCCAGCGTTCAAGGAAGAAAATGACTCGAACAATCTGACTCTCTGGTCAAGTTTATGAGACTCCATCACCAAAGTGTGGCCAGAGATTGAGAGACTCATTGACATTTTTGCTGTTACACCCTTTACCTTACAGGCTAGGTCAGTTTTGTTAATCTCTTGTGGCGTCCTAGATTTGTGGCCAAAATCCACTTGAAGACCTTCTCGTCAAATGGAATGAAAAAAGAATGATTTTTTGGGTCCCCTCTCGGCCTCCAAAGTATTTTAGACACAAGGATGTTCGGTCAACTTCACGAATTTGATGTGGACCTGCTGAGTGACTTTCTAGATGCAAAGCTGAAGCACTGTAGGCAAATGTCACTAAAAACAAAGTGCTTATAGCGTTGTCACAGGGCTTTCAAAATCTAAGCACCTTCTCATGTACTGAACTTATGCAGAAAAAGCTTACTGCCATGGAAGGGGGTCAAAAAATATTTTTTCTTGGAAAACCATTTGACTGCTTTTTTACCATTTGGCATTAGGTAACCTAACCCTCAGTTTAATTCCAAAATTTTCATTTTTTGACCTAGCCTAATAGATATCATTAAATCTATGGCTGGAGTATGCGTGCAGTACCGGAATGTCTTAGAACGGACTGGTTTTTTTTTCAGAAAAAAGATTATCCTCAAAGCGATTCTCAGCATTTCAAGTTTGAGCCTCTTATGGACTTTTGAAAATCCAACCTCTCTGCACCCATATGTTGGGTTCCACTTGCCATCCGGAAGACACCAATAATAACGCGGATAACAGGGGCACAGATGATGCCAAGGACTATGCCGAGGACCTTGGAGATCCTGGGAACGTTGAGGGTACGAACAACATGGAGGAAGACACGGACAATACCGGGAACGGTTTACATGACCACGAATATGATCCGACACAGCATTCTGTAAAATTCAGTGCATTCACACATTTTCGCTTCGCCAAACGAACGGAAAGTCGTATGTTGCACAAAGATGCCCACAGAGTTGTCAGAACTTATTGAACTTTCAGCTTTCCCAAACCAACATGTACTTAGAGATGCCGAAGATGGTTTAGACACCCAGAACATCCCTGTAAAATCTATGTTCAGTCCTTTCCGAGACACACTGTACATGTGTTTTATCATCATGCATATTTCCTTGTCTCTGCACCCATGCAATTTACGCTTTTTGTCCCCGTACACAATGAGATATCGCTGCCAGGATACCAAGAATTAAGCCCATCCCTTCTTGTTTTATGATGCAAGTTAAAGAATTGTGCCACAAACTTTCTATAGTAAGAAAACCTGCACGTACGCATGTGATCTAAAGGAATCTTCTGCCTGACGTTGTAACAGCCTGTGGTAACTGCAAACAAGATCGGTGTTCGGGACGAGGAATCAAAAGAACCGCCACACTCACCTCAGATATGGCGCGATCATCTGCACGAATTTGACCACTCTGCACGCTGACTCGCCGCCGTAGAACTCCGGCCTGGCCGCCGTCACGGTCAGCTCCGGTAGTAGCGTGGTGACCGCCGTCAAGGCGTCGGCCACCGACAGGTGGAAGAGGAAGAAGTACATCCGAGACATCTTCTTCCTCGGCCGCCGATTGAGGATGGCTGCTATGCAGCAACCGTTGCTGGCCGCGGTCAAAAACATGAGCGAGGCCAGCAGAGATACCTTCCAAATGGGGACGTCCGAATGATCACCGACTTCGGCGTGACCGTCTCGAGACATCGCTGTGGATGCATTGAAGGACAGGGAGGAAGACGACGACGAGGAGGAGGAGGACACGAAGAAAGCAGAGAAGAGCGCGAGGCAGAAAAGAGAGAGTAGGAGTTTGGCGCGACGCTGGGGAAGCAAAGTCTGAACTCGGTAAAGGCGCAAACTTTTTTCCCACTTTCTCCCCCTTCCTGGCACGGGTGATAGATCGCGCATCAAGGTAAATGAGGATAACCAGGATCAAATTATGGTTAGTGTCAAATGCACAGCTCAAATTCAGCAAAAGTTCGACCTTGAGCACGACTCAGTCATTCGTACTACAGTACCAGAGGTCACCGCCAGGCTTGTTTCGTTGCAGCAGCGACTCCGGCGGTTGCAACAGCCAGCGAGCAGCTTTTTCCTGCTCTGTGGTGAACAAGGACAAAGAAAAAGTTGCACGGTTGAGAAACCTTTGTCAGTACAATGTGCGCAGTAATCCTGTGAATGAGATGCAGGAGTCCGATGAAATGAATAAACTTCTGAGCTTGCAGATATCCAGCCATTCTGGTGCCAGCGGCAAAGGGTCTCGTCTCTGATGGACTGGACGGAGTTTTTCCAGAGCACCCGAGATGGATGAGAGATGGCCGATAAAGTGCATTCCTGGCGGGCCTCGTGGATCCAGCTGCAGAAGTTACCGTTCTCCACTGCCGAATGGTCAAACGACCAAGACAGGGCGGAAGCCCCCGAAGTCGCTGTGCTGCGTCAGGTAAGACTTGCAGCTCATGCGCACATTGGAGGAGAACAACAAAAAAGAACCCACGCGTGTCACTGAAGCTGGCCACAAGTAACCAGTGCTGATTATTAAGTGATCCGCTCACCCGCGGTGAAAGCTTGAGGAAAGCAACTTCTTGTCCGATTTTCCTCGGGGCACCAAAAACCTCGCCAGTCAATTTGTGCTCGCTCCAGCCATGAAATCATGCTCAGCCATCGTTCGAGCGCTCTTTGGAAGTCATTGTCTGAGGAGAAGTTTTGACGGCAAGACCCTGGGGGACATCCCAGGGAGTTTTGCAGTATTCCTGACGTAGTCGCGTGCAGAAAATTGAGATAAGTGCATTGGCGATCTCGCACCAGGCTTTTTTGTGTATCCATTCAAGCGCAGTTGGAATAATCGACCGGGCGAGGGCCAACGTACTTCGCCAACTTATCATAGACTGTGTACTTAAAAAAGCGTACTCCAGTGTACGCTACGTACTTGAGCTACGTAAATCTAGAGCATTGCCAGAAAGAAGAGCTTATTCAATCCAAACCTTTGTTATCTCATTACCGAATGGCAGGGATTTCATCGCAGCGGCGGCAACTAATTCATACTGTAGGTGAGCAACAGCGCCACTGTACAGACGCCGCCGCTTAAAAGGATTGACTTCAGGAGCGAGATGAATGGACTTGAAAGCGAGTCTTTGAAACGCTTGAAATAATTCAAAAACCTCTGCGAGGTAGGGGTGAGAGTCTCTCATCAGTGAGACCTTAATCAGTGAGACCTTAAGCGTGTTCCCGCTCTCGCAGGTGCTTGGTTTTCTCCAGTGGCAACTGCAGTCATGAGAATGGCCTCTGCCACCGGGTGGTGCCCTCATGAACGGTGTCCACTGTACTTTAGCATCGGGTGCAGTACTTGTGCCTCAGGTACGACCATAGAAACCCTAGCAACTTTAAAAGAATCGAACAAAGTGAGACGCATTTTCGATTTCGAGGAAAATCCCTTGCTATGAGAAGCTAGAGTCCATAGCTATTTCGGCTTCTGGTCCTTGGTGCACGTGGGAAGACATGGTCCAACACACACGTAGAAACAAACGGAAGCTATCAATGGTAGAAGACTTGATTAGGACAAAGTAATGAATAAGAGATTATTGTGGTGGTGATTCCTATCGAAGATCCCCCGGCCCATTATTAGAGGCAAATGGAGTTTCTCTCGTAAGGGTTGACAGTACAATACCCGAGCAGGTAAAACGTAGCTACTTTTAATCATTTTCCCAGTATAGTAGCAGCCGTCATTACACACATTCCTGTTAGTCATCAATGGTTCATTCGTAAACACATAAATGAACTCGTACTGCATGAACGAGGCAGACGAGTAGTGGAACGCGTCATACATGAGGAAGTCGATGCGTAGATACCAGATACGTAAGCCACCCCACTACGCACAAAGCGAGATGGCACCGTACGGTAGTTAGAACCTGGAAAAGCAAAAAAAAAGACCCACCTGTACTCCAGGAACTCCATCTAGCTTCTGATCTTATCTGCTCACTTACCGTGCTACTTGGGAGGGTGAATTGCACAAGAGTTACTGCTCTACATACTTTGAAGTCTTTCAAACTCTTTAACTCAGCTTCTCTCTTAAGTAAACACAACTGACAATAGTCCACACATGCAAGTTGGACGTGATTTGTTGTACGACGTCCTGACCGTACGTGTACAGTCAGTATATTGCACAATTTGTACTGCCAGAGTATACTGACTAGGTATTGTCCGGCAGTAAAAAGGGGCTTTACTGGCGATTTGAATCCTCGTTTTTTTTACCGTGTCCCTGGCCTCTTTACTGGCCTCGACTAGGTCAAGCTGCCTCGAAGTCACCTGCTGAGAAACTCAGTAAAGTCCCACTTTACGGCACGGCAGCATATAGTTAGTACGGCGGTGCCAGCATAGCAGAAAGGGGGTGTTGTTGAACTTTCGTCCCCGCAGAGGAGATCGCGTGCATGCAGCGCGTTGTCGAGAGCGCCCGCGGTCGCCGACACAAAAGTCTCTGTCACCTGAGGGGTTACCTGCACGCTGTACAGTTTGGACTGAATAATTTCGCTGTGGAACCCATCCCATCCCACCCCCTGTACGTGATATATGGACAACACGTGTCATTGCAGGGAGATGCAACAGTGACCCCACTTTTTTTTTTTGGGGGGGGGGAGACTCCTTCCCAGCCAGCGGCGTCTTGTGCACGTCCACGACGTACTACGAACGGTTACCCCCACTGTTGCCCCCGCCCGTTCTGCCAAAGCCAAAAAACCCCTAAGGTGAGTGATGGTTGGTGTAACCTGGCGTGCACCTCACGTACCCTGTACACCAGCGTAGGTTGCTTCTCCTGCTTTGGGGCTTCGAGCACACCAACACTGCCAAAGTCATCAGAGAAGAAGGAAGGGAAAAGAGAAAGGAGATAGGAGGGGTGCCTATTCCAAGCCAGCAATTCCAGTTGCGAGATGTTGCTGGGAGAAGGTAGAAAAAGACGTCTACTCAGTATCCCCAACTCCTCGAACCCTCTGATGTGGTGTGATAAGAGTCGTTTGTAATGTGAGAAGGAGCAATTAGCGGTCAGAGATTTAGTTATAGCTAGGAAAAAAATGTCGCTGTTGCTGCTGCTGTTTCTTGGCTTGGCCGCAGCCAAGGATTCCTTCAAGTACACCGATCCCAAGGCGTACCTGGCCTCGTGCAGGGCGGCCAACTCCGCAGACAGCGACGGCGGCAGTGTCACCAGCAAGTGCAACAGCTTCAGATGCTTGACCAGACACCATGCCATCGACCTGAGGCAGCTCGACAGAATGACATGCAGGTAACTAACTGTGCTGTTTTTTCCCGTACACTCGTATGTTTGAAATGTTTTATGTACTTCCCGTAGGAAAACGTCAGACTGCGGGGACCCTTCCGTGGGTCTCGTGTGCGTGCATTACGACAGCGGGGGTGCGTTCTGCGAATGCAACAGGCGCAGCGCCTTCAACGTCACCTCCTGTAGCTGCCAAACAGTCGCTCCCTGCCCGGAAAACGTCTCGTCGAACATGTGCTATAACGGACTTGCTTGCAAACTCCCGGGCTGCCCCTGCACTGACCTGGAGAACACCCTCTACGTTGCACAGGGAAGGTTCTGCGTTCTTCCCTCTTCAGGAGACGACGGAGATGCATGGGGAGTGACGGACGGTGAAACGGCACGTCGTAATCAGGTGCTGGGGATCGTGCTGGGGACTTTGGTGGCCATGGCACTCATTGCCGTGGCCGCTTACGCTCTCATCACAGATGTGAAGCTGCTCACCATGATATGCGGCTGCTGTGACAGGGGAGAGTATGAGTGCGACGACCAGAAGGATGGAGAAGACCGAGAAGAGCATCACGTGACGGCGTGGGACCTGCCCTCCATGGATTACTTAAGCGAGGAGCAGACCATGAAATATCTAAGAACTCACCACCGCCACCAGCATCCGGACGAAAACTGTTCTGGGGAAGGTGGCTCCCTGCCCGAGAGCGAGCGCGACCACGAAAACGCCGAGAGGGTGAACGTCGCATATGTGCATGACGATGGTGAACATCCCAGGGATGTGTGACTGATTAGACCAGGTGTGGATGCATGTGTGTATGTACTCACCGTACAGTTCAGTACGCTTGGGTGAGTGTGTGCGGTACTATCATGTCTGTATGTACGACGTAGCAGCTTTTCATCTCACTAATAATGTCCAGATTGACCTTCCGTCTTGAGTGCTATTGGTGCGGCGTATCTTGCTTTGTGTCACGTAACCTGAAGCTCCGGATACTTCCTGGAGAGACGTAGCGATTACTTGTCCATCTGAAAGGTCTGCAACGTGTGTACGTCGGTGGGTATGTAAGGAAGTGCAAAGTATAGCTATGTGAACAATTTAGGTGTGATATGATACTGTTTATTGAAGGAAAATAGTCGCACTAATATACTAAATAGTCACGTATGCATATATAAAGAAAGAGGATGCACTGACGACAGGTTGTCTTGAGTACCTAGTGCGTACAAGCATTGATATTAGGTACGTAACGTTTGCATACTGTAGTTGCATAATACGAAACTTGCGAGACTCCAGGAAACTCAAGACAATAGTTCACATGTCCACCTATGAGTATATTAGTTACACCCCATATTAGCATTCATATGGACTTAGTTCATTTTGATTCCCAAATCATATACATTACGCACATACAGTCAGGAGCGGATAAGAAGTACCGTACGCGTACAAGTATATCACTTGGAAGAACTGCCTTGTTTCTTCAGTTGAACTTTGGGCTTGGCTAATCCGTAGGAGCAAGATTAGGTAGTCAAAGACTGGGAAGATCACTTGCCAATACAAGACCTTCGTGGCAATTGTTTTAATACCAAAAAATTCTTTCAATAAGAGCTCTCCTTGATGACCCCGTCTTTTTTTTTTCTTTAAAAAAAAAAAAAAAAAAACCTTATAGTTCCTGTCGGGTTTTTGGCTGCATCATTTCTTTGGACGCAGTTTTACCTAGTTCAAGTATCTTGCTAGTCAGTCTAATGGCGGACTCTGGCTGCGTGACCTAGAAGAGGATCTGGAGGATCTGGAAGGCGACCTGGAGACGGAACTGGAGGCGGAGTCTGGGGTCGAACCCCGGTCTTGCTGTGTGGAGGATGCTGCTGCAGCAGTGCTGGATGTTGCCAGAAGGGTAGACGGCGCAGTACGGCTACTACTTCTACTGCTGGCATTGCTCCCAGCGCCATCGACAGCAGCACTGTCGCGGTCGTTGTTTTCTTTGTCACTGTTTTTGGCTTCGACCTCCTCTTCGTCGTCTCGCCTTTCTGGACTTCTACTCTGGGAGCGACTGCCAACAGCTGAGGATAATTCCTTTCCTCCGTACTTGTTGCTGCTCTCGATAGCGCCGGCAGCGGTTTGTTTGGGCTTTGGTTCGCTCCGGCGCAACGTGATCAGGTCCTTCTTGTTGGCGCCTGGGAACAGCTCGTTCTTTCTTGCACCTGGTCGCGGCACTTTAGCTACATCCCGACGCAGTTTGGCGTTCTCGGAAGATAGCTGCAATGAGAAGACAGACCCCCATTAATACTGTTCTGCACGTCATCATCACCTCCGTTGATGCCTTACTTGATTTGCTTTTTTCTGCAAATGCCCAATTTTGTCATCAAACTCTTTCTGCATCTTTTTCATCTTTTCCTTGATGAGGTTCTCCTCGTTAAAGAGCTTAGCCTTCATCTGCGTCATCTCGGCTTGCTTGGCCAGGAGTTCATTGTTCTTCGCCTGCCAAGAAATAGTTGAATCGTTATAATAACATGACTGATGCCCGGCAACCAATAATGATAGTAAATGAATGTGATCACACGAAATTGTTCCCCACCTGGATGACCTTCTGGAGCGATGCGATCTTCTCCTTCAGCTGCGTGATTTCTGCGATGTGATCAGTGTCACTATCGCCACGCTCTTTACGCCTCTCTTTAGAAAGCTTGGCAATCTTGGGTAGAGGCTCATCCAAACCCACGCCGCCCATTTTAGTCACGTCGGGGCGCTGTGGCTTCTTGTGGTTAAAGTACTTGTCTCGTGGCGCCTGCTGCTTCCTCTTCTCTCGCCTTTCGCGCTCCTTTTCCTCCTTGAAGACTCTGGAGTGACGGGCGGGGTCCGACTGCTTGGTGCGGACGAGGGCGCGCTTGTAGGACAGCGAGCACAGCCAGCAGAGAAGCTTGCCGTCGAGCTGGAATAGGTGACAGGCGAAGTCGTATCTTAATCTGCTGCTAATCTAAAAATGTCGAGGAAATCGAGGCCAAATTGACCAGTCCGGGTTCCCGGACCGCTCACCTTCTTCTTGTCCTCCTTGTCGAAGGCGCACTTCTGCTTGCACTGCTCGCACGTCTTGGGCGGTCCATACTTGCGGTAGGAGTCGTGACACCGGTGACACTTTCCGTTCACAAAGGCTGCGATGATGGAGCAGTACTGGCATGATGAGGGCTTGCCGTACTTGGCCACATTTTGCTCACACTTCTTGCAGATGGTGGAGGTGCTCGTCTTGCTGCAATGAGAGATGAAATGACGACTGGTGACAGTTCCCTCCGACTGCCAATTCTCACTCACCTCTCCTGCTGGAACTCGAAGCGGCAATACGTGCACTTGACCACCGGGAAGGAACCGCGGCATTCCTGCGAGAAGAGAATCAAAAGCAGTCCAGACTACGCCGGTGGAGTGGCCTAAGCAGTCCAGCCTCACCTTGCACAACTGCTGTCCCTGGGACAACTCCTCGAAGGGGTGCCTGGCGAAGCACTTAGAGCAGGCGAAGAGAGCGGCTGACGCCGGTGCCGTTGGCCCCGAGGGCCCCGTAGAACCGGCCGACGAGGTTGCAGCCACTGAGGACATGCCGACGAGCTACTAGCGGTTCAAGGACGCACTCCCTCTCGCCGACCTTCTCGTCCTCGTCGTCTGTTCACAACTTCACTACTTCCTCTTTCGTCCTCTCTCCTCTCCCTCTCCTCGACCCGTTTTTTTGGTTTTCGCCGCCCGCCCTCCCGGCCCGGCCAACCCGGCCCGGAGGATCAGCTCCGCCGGGACAGTCAGTGCATGGCCGCCGCCCATCCCGTAGGGAAACAAGCGGCGGCGTCAGAGTGACCAGCAAAGTTGAATCAAAATCCGCCAACAAAGCGCCAATTGCGAGTTGTCACCGAGTTGTCTCCTTACCAGTGTTTTCCACTTAAAATAAACCTCATCTACGGTACATTGACCGGAAACTAGCGTTAGTTAATGTAGATGGGTATGTCAAAGTTTCGTCCGAAGCCGCTGTAGGGTGGGGTGGGGGGGGGCAAGAATGTGGAAGGTGCCAGGTGGATGCCAAAAGTGGTGAGATGTTGATGCATATTATAGCAAATCTAAACAGATATATTACCTTGCAGAGAAAAGTATTCAAGGTGCATCTGGCAAAGAAACTTTAGCGGAATGGGCACTTAGTCCGTGCTTCCACTCAATACACCAGGGTATATTGACCTGGACCTATCTTTGCTTAAAGTTTTGTCATTTTCCTCCTCATGTGCCTTTTACACTAACTCCGACAGTTGTCTCGCTGGGAGGAGAGACTTTGATTGCTTTTTCTCAACAGACAATTGTACTCGTTGTAGCAATTGTAACACCAAGGACTGCCCTCACTATGTCGACACTACTGTACTAAACAGGTCTACGTGGCTCACCCCACATTAAATAGCCATTATACGCTCACACAAAGACATGTCCTTCCCCACGTGGGGAAGGACATGTCTTGAATCATTTGCGACTGATCACCTAGAAGTATTTATATACGTTGAATACGTATTTATGCACACGTTTTCAAGTTTGCTACGCATTTACATCACTTACTCAATTATTATGTCATCTTGAATAGCACCCACCTCTTGAGTAGAAGGCCCCTGACGTGACATCAGTGACATATAGGTCTCCCCTGAACAAAAGCCCCTCTGAGCAGGCATTGTCTCACTGAATCCAGATGAGTAATAGTATGACCTGGTTCAATATTTTCATCACCATCGGTTAGACGAGGAGTCACAAGCTGGAATAAAGAGGAGATGGGAGAGTGTTGAGTGTGGCAACCTCAGCCTTGTTTATCACAAGATGAAATTGCTTAACACTTCTATTTAGTTATCTTTCGTGAATAAAAGCTGTTCAGTGTCAGGATTTCTGTAAAAGCCCCCCTTAAATAACACCCTCCTCTAAAAGAGGACTCCCCCAAAGGGCACAATGAAACCTTTAAATCCCAGGGGTTATAATAAAAATACTCTCAGCAACCATTTTGACTTGACATTTGAGCTGAAATTCAGACGTTGCAAGTACCAAGCACTACGAGCATGGCTGTTGAGAAGTTTTTTTCCAGTCACAAAAATGCCCTGTCAGATAACCATCTCCACCTTCAGGGCGGATAACTTGCATGAACATTACGGTAACCGACCGTTTCGTCCATCAATCTGCCGGCAGAAGTGCAGCAGACGTTGGCAAACCATGTTACGGAGCACATGGAATATTAATTTTCATCCTAAACTAAGACAGATAGGTTTGGTAAGGAGCCCTCAGTCAATTACAAGGCTACCAAGACTTGGAGCTCATCAGGCCAGTCAACTAAAAGAGACAAATGTCACTCATCATAAAACACGTAATATGCTTGGCTTCGCGATCAAAGGTCAACGAGGGTAATGATACGTCCATGAAGTCATTGGTCACGAGCAGAATCAATCCCACTGAGAGGTAGCAAACAAAGCATAACATTGGTCTCTGCTCTGTGCCACCACCAACCGGAGGAGGAGACGTCGTTGGTCAGCAGCAGAGGCTCAGCGGCGGACGCAAGTTTGCCGGACACGACTCGCGCAACCTCTACCGACGTCGTTTGCGCTCACGACCTTAGCAATACTCTTTCTTCTTTCTATCGATGCTGGCCATGTCCCCCGACGCAAACAAGGTGCAGCTGAACTATGGGACACTCACGCTGGCGCCCTAGAACAGACGTCAAGAAATCCTTCAGCGATCATTACATAAGATAACAATTTTGGTTGCTGCATCCACTCCGTCCGCTGATGACGATTAAATTGGCATCACTTGTACGGGCGAACCTTCAGCCTGTCATGGACGTGAGATGACAAATGATGACGAACAAAGCAATGTGAGGAAAACGAAGTCGAAGCAAAATATCTGAACATTTTTATCAGCCGCAGGTCTAAAATCAGTTTTCAGGAGGTTAACAATCACCCTTTTTTTTTCAAAGTGCAACTGGGTGCAGAAAGGATTGGGGATACCTCCTCTGCTCACGTATGAGTGCCTGTGCCAAATGAATAATTGCCGCAAATGCTGCTCTTTTATTTCCCAGCTTTTAGAGAAAAAGGCAGCGGTCGTCGGTCTACGAGCCCACGATGCACTTGCGTACGTACTGACTCAAAGGTCAGGTCAGGCCTAAATGCGTACAGTGCGAGTCAACCATTCATTACAGGGTGGCGCCCCTCCTTGACACAATGGGCATACAGTATGAATACTTATGTCAGTGATGTTAATACCACTTACAGTTGGGAGCATGAGTGAATTGCCGAAGCTCCGGCGTAATTATACCACCTTCCCCTCCAACACACACACACGCACGCACGCACGCACTAACTGCTTAGAGCCGGTGGCTCCGCAGTCCATGCAAATGCTTCTTTGTACTACGTGAAGCAACGTAGGCAGTCGAATATGACTCTGTCTCGCTCTCCTTGTGTGGCCCGTCCGACTCTTCAGTCCTCAGTCGCTCTCTGGCTTCCAGAGAACGCACATCTCCTCTTCTCCTTCTCTCTTTCTCCCTCTCTCTCTCTCTCCATTTCCTCTCCGCGTATGCTGCAGCCTTCTGGCCACGACCACGACGAAGAGCTGGTTGTTCGTCACCATCTCGATAGAGGAGGTGAAACCCATCCTCGCCATATGGGGGCAGAGGAGGAAGGAAAACAGGTGCCGACGACAGAGAGAGAGGAGAGAAAGAGAGGGTCGACGACGCACTTCCTTTGCGAGTGAAATTCACGTTGGCAGAGCCTGATTGTCACTCGGCAGAAGTGGTGGACCTTCCATCAGGAGAACGACACCGGCCGGACGCCGATCTGGTCATCGAGTGCCAAGGAGACAGGAGCCGACACGGTAAAGACCATGCGACTTGCGCATTTCACACTGCATGAGCGCCTCCTCGGCTGGCTCGTTCGTACTATAAAGTTGTCATAGCTGCGACCAGAATCGCGTCTCTCTCGTTCTTTACGTAACAAGAGGGCCCCGCTGAGATCACCAATAATTCCGTGTGCGGTCTTTCGAAGTCGCCAGTGCGTGACGCCGGATCCGCCTAAAAGCCAGAAGATGCCCAGGTGGAGAAAGAAGTGCTTCACCTTCTCTAAAAGCCTGGATTACACAGAGCATTTACACAGCAACTTGGCTGGAGGATGACTTGGCATCCATTCAGTATGACTTGATATGACTTCAGCCGTATGAAATATTTCCCTCAGCATCTTAATCGATTCCTTCTCTGTCGTATGATTTTGCAGTCGCGGGAGAGGCTGCAACTTCACCCACCGCCAATAAATATCACCCCTCTGCCTCGTCGATTCGCCTCATTGGTGGAAAAAAGAACCTGTTCTTTCTTTGTGCCTACGCTTCTTTGATGAATCTTCACTGCCACTGGCGGCCGCTGCCAACCACGACCACTACTGTACACTCTCGTATGTAAGAGTGAGCCCCACAATAGGCCTCTCCGACGACCGAGGCCCCACTGAGAAGCTGCTGCTCCGGCTCGTCCTGTTGCTGCTGCTGCTGCTGCTCTCAACGAAAATCTGCATCAATAAAGTTTGGACACAGTCGGTGCCAAAAAGAAATGGCAGTGATGATGCTCAGATGACGGCAGTGGCGATGGCACGATCGGTGCATGGAATCTCACAAGTGTCTCGATGACTTCACCTCTCGGAAGAGCTTGATACCGTGATATTTGAAAGCTTTAAAAAAAAGACACTACTACTAGACTGCTCCATCCCACAAAAAAGATGCACAACTTAATCTCGATGCAGCTTTTTTACGCCATCATTACCTCGGCGGTCGCCGTCGCCTCCTCCAGGTCGGGAGGCAACTCGTTCAGAAAGTGTGGCATGTTGAGGGGCGCAGCTTCCGATGCAGCATCATTTCCCTGGCTCACTCAGGTCACGGTCACATTAGGAGGATCCCGCGGCAGTCACTGCCCGGCAGCCTTTGTTTCTCCTTCGGTGGTGCTGTGTCCGGCCCACTGCGTGGCCGGACACGCGCTGGCAGATATCCGCGTTGGTGGTGCTCTTGCCCAAAACGCGCTCGTGCACCCGGACTTTGAGCGGAAGCACCCAGCAGGACTGAACGATGTGGCGCTCGTAAGCGTGGAGTCCCGACCGGACGGCTTCTACATCGGCGGCAGAGAGTTTGCCTGTCTGCCCGAGACCGGCGACGACCCCTTGGAAGCCTGTACTCGCGCTAAAGCAAGCAGCTCCAGCACCAAGAGCATCACACTTCAACCCAGTGTTGGCTGCTTGGAAACACCATTCTTGCGCGGTTACGTCCGCTCCTCCGAGAGCATCGTGTGCGCCATGAGCGAGGAGTGCGGCGGGAACGACGGCGACGGCGACGACGCAATCACCTTTTGCCCCGTCGGTCACGCAGATGCATCCACTATAGTGGGCCTCCCTTCTTCTCCAGACACTGGGCAGTGGTGTCGGGTGGGCGCTCAAACACGCGTCGCCGCATTCTCTACTTGGATAAAGGCTTCTCTGGAGTACCTAGAAAGCAGCAGCGCAACTGGTGGTGCGAAGAACTTGCAAGGACGCGCTAACGACGACTTCGAAGGCTATGTACGCATCCCTGGCGAGCCCGAGGACGACTCACCCTGTTCCAAGGACCCTTGCGGAGCCAACGCCGTCTGCTGGAATTCCGGCGAAAACTTCATGTGCACGTGTGACCCCAACTTTCCGGAGGGCAACCCTTACTACGGTTGCTCCGAGTGTCTGTATGACCAGCACTGTCAAGACAAAAATGAAGATGCATATTGCTCCAACAAGACGTGCGTGTACCCGCCACCGTCCACGGAGGTGCCACCGGAGTTCAATCTGCACATCGGCGAGAGACGCTTCTACGTTAGCCAGGAGTCTCTTCCTTGGCCACAGGCACAGTACGATTGCTTGAGCAGGCAAGGTCACTTGGCAGAAATAGTAGCATCTGGCGAGAACGACCAGGCCGTCGAGAGGATTTTACAAAGATTGATGTGGGCGCTGCGAGGTGAGAATCAGACTGGATTGTTCTGGGTGGGTGCCAGCGACTTCGAGGAACAGGGAAAGTATCGCTGGTTCAGGAACGGCGGCGAGATCGACACATCAAGGCTGGAGGCGAAACCCGAGGGGGACAAAGATCAGAGGTGCATCCAAGTGAGTATGCGTACCTACGTACATAAGTACTGTAATAAATATCCGTTTTGACGCTGCATGGCTCATTCGTGGCCGCTGATGTGAGCAGGTGATCGAGAACCAAGTATTTACGTGTACGTAATTGTCGTTCAAGATCAACGCTGACGGCGGCCAGTGGTTGGCAAATAGCTGCGAGTATCCCTCCAGCTACGTGTGCGAGCATAACGACGATGTCTCCAGCAACACCAATACCAACGGGTTGTCCAACGGCGCGGAGGAGCTGCGCAACGCGCGCCAGCGCAGCACATACGACACCCTCAATCCCAGGGCCAACTACAAGGACATCTGCGGAAGAAGATTTATCAGGCAGAGCAGGATAGTCGGCGGGGGAGTGTCCAATTACGGGGAGTGGCCGTGGCAAGTAAGTATCAAGTTCAGTTCAGGTTGTACTCAGTTCAGTTATATAAATGACAGTACACCACACGTGGATGTGCGTGACGTGTACAGTACATAACATGCAGGATACGTACGCGTATTTTGACACCAATGTTTCCAATGTACATGATCGCAGTCAAGATTACATGATTCCAGTGAAGTGAATTTCAGCTCAATCGACCCAACATCGAGGTAACACAGACGTACGCTAGTAATGCTACCTACATAACATGGGGATGACATTGCAGAGTTGTAGAGAGCAGGAAAAGGCATCGTGTTAGGGCTTTTAAGATAAAGTTCAAGCATGTTAAGCACAATACCTCACTCTATATAGGAGCTGAGAACGTAAAGTACTGTAGGTGTATCACAGAAGTACTGTGCCGTAAATAATCATGTGCACGCATGTGTGCTGTGACGTAGAGTAGTGGTATTCATTGAAGTCTGCATTTAACAGTCACACTCTCCTGTCGTCACCGTGATTCCGCTCATCCGGAACAACATCTATTGAAGAAACTGTCTGCTAATGAATGAGGGACTGATTCTCTTCATGGTTGATGTGCTTCAATTACACGTACGGTAGTGTCAACGTGACATGCATCCAGACATATTTGGAAGGTCCTTCAGTCTCCAGCTTAATCCGAATTTAGATGCGTGCACGGGCGCATGATTGTGACAAATGAAATTTGCCTGACTATTTCAGGTATCCTTGCGTCAGTACAAGAACGGCCAGTTCCGTCACAAGTGCGGCGCGGCGCTTCTAACGCACGAGTGGGTCATCACTGCGGCGCACTGCGTCAAGGACATCTCGCCGAGCAACCTGCTGGTGCGAATTGGTACGTCGTGTGCACGGTCAGGTCCGAGTCTGTTTTCTTAACTTGCCTCTATTCTCAGGTGAGTATAATGTGCTGGATACGAGCGAGGTACACGAGCACCACAACCGTCGCATCACCAGAGTCATCACGCACGTCAACTTTGACAAATTCAGCTACGAGTACGATATTGCTCTGCTTAAGCTCGTGAGGCCGATAGACTTCCAGCCAAACATTATACCGGTACGTCACCACCAGACTAGTTGCCTGTTCTGCTCGAATGCCACAAGTGCAAAACTCGACGACATTGCAGATCTGCCTACCTTCGACGGACGACGACCTGGTGGGCCGCACGGGAGTAGTGACCGGGTGGGGCCGGAGGACCGAATACGGCAGCATTTCCCCGGTCCTTAGAGAAGTGCATCTGCCAATCATATCAAACTCGAAGTGCATGACGCTATACCGGAGGTGAGAATCACGATATGTTAGGTCTGGCCAAAGATGCATTATCTCTGCAGCGATCAACATGATCGTCTGCTCGTCCGCTCGTCCCATGACTGTGCATATGTCCGTGCACTGAACTGCAGATGTAGGCATGTGTGCGTTGTTCCAGGTCTGGCCAGAACGAGTGGATTCCGCGCATTTTTCTCTGCGCGGGCACAGCCAACGGCGGCGCCGACTCCTGCGAGGGAGACAGCGGCGGGCCAATGGTTGTTAAAGGGCGGAACGGTAGATATGAGCTTGCCGGGGTCATCTCTTGGGGTATCGGATGTGGAGACAGGAACAGACCGGGGGTTTACACAAGGATCGCCGAGTTTAAGGAGTGGATCATTAAGAACGCCAACTACTAAATATGAGAGCTGTGAATGAAGAAACAAATATCAACAATCAGTAGAAGACACGTTTTGTGGAGAATCTGTAAAGCTCGTAGAACCACTGCACATGAGTGAACCAGTCCATTGTACTCGATGCTATGATAGGCTGATGTCAAATATAGAAGATATTAAGTCTACAGTGATTTTAATGACTGATGACATAAGAAAATTTTAAAGGGCTGACATAGAAAGGTTGTGAGCAGATTCATTGTTAAAAGCTGATGCAAAGGAAGATGAAGGAAAACTCGGACATGTCTTCATCTGCAGCAAAATGGAAGCGACAGCAGCCTAGAGTTGGCCCTGAGGCTCAGCCACTGCTGCTGGTTCGGAACATACAGCTCGGCGGGAATAGCGTCCAGAATCTGATGCACGGGTGAGGCCGGTGTGTCAGCACTCTCTGCGGGGAATAGAAGGACGCCATTAGCATACTTGATGTCTTACAAGTATTTGATCATGAGCAATACCAGCGAGGGGTGAGACTCTATTCTTGGCGGGTTTGACGTCGACCAGCTCACCGGGCTTCGCCTGCAGCAGCTTGGCGACGCCCTCGCACTGCCTCAGCGAGTCGAGCAGCAAGAGATATCGCCGCGACTCCTCCCGGACGTTGTCGTTGGACCCGATCCACTGGCGTAGTGAGGTAAAGTCCTGGCTTATTTGCTTTGCGCCCCACTCGCTATGACAAGAGAAGATTGCATGAGGCCCTGGTCAAGATCATATGTCCATTTATTAATATCACCTAAACTTGATCCTTCTCATGCGAATATGTTCCAGCCATGCTTCGCAGAAGGCCTTGACGGCGACTCGAGCCACCGTCTGCTGGATCTCGATCTTCATCTCCTGCAAGGACCCAAAAACGGGGGCCAACACGCGATCTACAGAGAAGAAGCACTTTCTGACCACAAGCTTACGAAAATGGTTGTGTTATGACACGACTCACCTATAAAGTCACTGACGTACGGCGAAGGTGCATCTGGCGGGGACTGCTGCGTCTGCTTCCAGTAGCGATCACCTGGGAAGACGTTCTGCAGGGTGGCCAGAGAAAAAGTGCGGCAGATCGTGGACATCTCTGTAAGGTTGTGGGAAGGCATTTCCTAACGTACATGGAAAACAAGCAAGTCATTATTATCCATATGAAGCATGCATACTGTTACAGTAGATTTGTCCTGCAGCTTGTACAGTATGGCGGATTGAAGTGATTCATTGACTTACCCGAAGGGTTCTTTGGCACTGCCGGATGTCCTTGCAAAGAGAGCCTTGCACATGCGTGAACAACTGGATGTTGATTGCTTTTGCAAGGACGTTGCGATCGTGGCTCTCTAACTGCAAAAAGATACATTTACATAGATACCGAGTTACTTTTGTTTTCTTTTTTTCATTATTGCAACCCCAGATGAGTGTTCCTCACTTGAAGCAGCACGAAGCAGTCCTCGATGTTGTTGAGATCGGCCTGAGTGATGAGCAGAAAATCGCCGACATTCCACGAGTTGACAGCAGCGCTTGCCCGTTCATGAGACCAGTTCCTAAGAGCGTGCAATGTGGCGAGCAAACGATCGAGGGCATGGCGTTCCTCCACGAACGGGTACTCTTCCGGGTCGTGGTCACCGTGCTCCACGAAGTCCCGGATCATGTCCGGGTGACACCGGTTGTTTAGCCGAATGATGGACTGGTGAGCAGAAAAGGACAGAGCAGATGAAATGAGGATTGCTCTGTGCAGAAGGCATTCCTTCTTTCTAATGTTACTTTACGTACTACCATTAAATTAGAATGCCGGTATGTTACCATATGATGCAGCACATTTACGACACACATTTTGCATGATTCTTTCTCACCTTGAGTGTGTCATAGAAGACTGTCCCTGCTTTCGACGCTTTGGTTCCGCTCCTCATGGTATCGACGGTCACCGCCGCTGTCTTGGGCTTTCCCGTCTCGGCCAGACAGGAGAGGAATTGCTGGTCCCATGACGCAGATACCACATGGAGCGTCAGGCTCTCATGCAACAGTTGCATGCATGGAAGCACAACAGGAGGGTATCCATCTGCATTAAAAGAGAGAAGAGCAAGTGACGACATCAGGCTCTGCATGCTCTCTAAGAATGAAGGGTATCCTCCCTGTACCTAAAAGAGACTCAGACACTGCCTTAATAAACTTACCGCCAAATTTGGCGTAGAGAAAGTCCTGCAGAAGTGTGGCTATGGCCAGCGAGTGCCTCGGATGTTGTAACGCGAACGGGACAAAGCTAGCTGCACCTCCAGGTCCGGGTAAGTGTTGTCCCCACAGGAGTAGCTTCTCAGAGATTGCGCCAACGTTGTGCCAAAGGTGGTCGTGATAGTACTCGGACATGCGCATGCGTGCGGAACGATTAAGACGAGATGATGAGGTGCTGGGGTCCTTCTTCTTTTTGTGCTTCTTGGAAGACTTGAGCGCGTGCTTGCCGAGCAGGCCGGGGACCTGGAGAAGCACGTAGAGGCAAGTGGGAACATAAAGAGTGGAAATCATACGCTGCAGTACCTGCGCTAACAAGCTGAGCACAGAGTTAAGGTGGCTGTCTTCGTGAGATACGAAATCGTCAATGATAACCAGATGTCCACCTGCTCCACCTGAGCCACCTGCACCGTTCTGGCTGTGATAGTCCGAGGTAGGAGATTCGCGGAAATTCTTCTTCTTGCCACCGTCGTCCGAGATCAGGATTTGATACACGGGCAGCTTGTTGGTCAACGCAGTATCATCCGCGGACGCGCCCACCCAGTTCACCTTAGTAGAGTTCGATGCAAAGTTAAAAGCCATTGAAAAAAGACTCGTGTCACCCACTCACTTCCTCAGCAGCCATCTGTAGCTGCCTGGGGTCCAAGCCCAAAACCACGCTCCTGGCCACCTCGTTCGCCGCTAACATCGCTCTCTCGCCGGCCATTATAAGAAGCACCTGCAAATGTTGATAGTTACTAGCCAATATGGACGAATCCAGAGCCTCAGTCAGTAGTAACCATTCGTTTTCACCTTGCTGCTGGTAAACTGGCGCGTCCGCGGCCAGAATGCAGAGGAGCTGAAGTTCTCGTGGAAGTGGGCACCCCGATGTCGCCGCCCGTGAAGAAGACTGTTAGAGTCTCCAAGCTCGTCGTCCGGACAACCTGTTCCTTCTGCATCAGCGGAAAGCCGGTTGAATGCGTCGACAGCATTGAGCACGTACAGCGTGTCCGTGGAGTTCTGCTTAAGGAGGGTCAACGGTTACATTTGTACTGTACCGCAGGTACTGCTGTGAAACTTCACTGACGGGGATCAGCAGTCTTTCTCTGTCCTTGAAAAAAGGACGGAATAATAGACATTCGAATGAAGTCGAATAGCAGTATTCGAATTAAGTATTGTGGTCAGCGCAGACGTGTTGTTTTTATATATCAATACCTGCTGCGCTCTTCTCGAGGACACAAGCTTGAGAAGCATGAGCACGAATTGTTGCAAGATGTAGAACTGGGAAAGCTTCATCCGCTCGAGCGCCGCCAGCACGTGGCGCATCCTGAAGAACACCGTCTTGCGAACAGACCGCTCGTCTTTGGCCAGCTCGAAGTAGCGGCGCTGCATTTCTCTGATCTTCTTGTCCACAGAGGCCGTGTCCTCCAGCAGAGGGGTTATGTCGTGCATCGACTTTACCCGTCCGACGTTGGAGGCAGAGGAAGACAGCGGCGGCAGGAGCAAGTTGCTGTCCAATTGCTGTTGCTGCCGGGCCTTGGCGTGACAAAGCTGTTGCAATTGCTGCTCCGTGCGCGCCGTCAGTTTCTGCGCGGTCTGGAGGAAGCGCTTGGCCTCCTTGTACAGCTCGGTGCAGTCCGCGTTCACCCCTGAGGAGGAGGATGCCATTGCCAGGATGGTGCCGGACATCACCTCATCTTCTCAAAGCCGGTTCGCGACCCCCCCGGGGTGGCTGGCTCTCCGCTCACGCATTTGAGTCGTTGACTTCCGTGCCTTTTCCTCAAGGCATTTTGCGGAGAGCCCCTGGAAAAAAAGGATGACAGATTATGCCCCTTTCTGCCTAGCTCAGTTGGAGGCTCGTTTAGAAATCATTGATCAAACTGCTGGATAACAGAGAGAGAAGAGAGAGCATGTTACGTACAGCTACCAGTGAGCTAAGGCCAGGACTTAGTTGCCAGGTGATATAACGACGTCCTTCGACTCTCTCACCCTCCCCGTTTAAGACAGCCTTGGTATAGCTCACCGAGGCAAGAGGTTTTTGCTCTCCCTCTCCACTGGCGAAGCATTTATGTTGGTACAAACAAATGAGGGCGGACGTGCTTCCGACATAAAAATGTGCCTCGAGAAAGCAGGAAAGGCAGGTGGAAGGAAGTAGCACGTCTATCTATACTTACAAGGGGTCGCATGCATGTACATAAGCTGTCTGCACTACTTGGTGGAAATCACTACGTACAATGATGTGTGACAACAACTTTTGTGGTGTGTACACAGCGCAGTAACCCCCTGAGGTGCGTGAGCCACCAGGTTGCAATGACAGGAGCTACTCCGACTGAAGCAGAGAGCAAAATGCCGCATGATAATGTTTGAACACTCAAAAAGAAAAAGAAAAACTTCTATGCTTTGGCTAGGACGACACACATTTTAGTTGCACGAAACGGTCTGTCTCATGGCAGTCAAAGCGTCTCTCATCAGGACTGTCTCGATGGATAAGACGGTTCTATACAAATAAGTCGTTCTTTGAAATGTATTTAGCTCCACGCTTTTGCTGTCAAGGACCCCAAGAGTCCCACAGGGACACAGAAAAGTGACTTATGCAGCAACGTTGCACATCTTAAAAGTCTCAGCAAATTCGGTATCGCTGGTCAATCTCACTTTCTCAGGTAGAAAGTTTTAACTCACGTCAAAGGTAAAAGTTGCTTGAAAGTTATTATGAGCTCCTTCCTCCCTGAACTGTCCACGGCCATGGGACTCCTGTGCTAAATTTTTTCTATGCCATCAAAATCAGCTGTCATCGTCGTTAGAATGTGGGAAGTGTCGCGGGTACTGGGGTCAATACAATACCTGTGCTGTCGTTCCAAGCAACAACCTTCTATAATCGTATCCACCCAGCTTAGTATCGATCGGCGCTCCCGGTGTCCGTCGCCAACGGCATCTTCAGTGCAAAACCTCACCTGGGGCAGAGGCTTCTCTTCGGCGAAGAGGTGCACCTTGAATTGGAGACAACTTGCTCCGCGACTCTGGTTCCCTTGGTTCAACGATGGAGACCTTGACATGCCTCAAATTGAAAACTCCTCGCCTTCTGCAGCCGCTAACTTTGCGCACGCACCAATCATTTCATGACGTGCCACTCGCTATGAGTTCTGTCGTGCTGTAGCATTGAAAGCTCTCGCTGATTGCAAGGTACTGCAAGAAGTTCCGTGCGCTCGACGGACTCGCTTTCCGCCTCCTGGGTGACCACAAGCGAGAGGTAATGCGACATGCGCGCGCACTTGCGGTCGTGCTGCTCCCAGCTGTTCTCCTTGGCGCTCCTTTTCGTAAGTACACCTTCAAGTACTGCCAGACTTGGACCATAAAATGTGCCAAACTGGTCTTAACAATGATATGCCACGCTCGCAATGTGCATGCAAGGAACATGGTGCATTCAAATTATGCCAACCGCTGCATAAGGACCTGGCATTGATCTGTGCTAAAAGTCACATACGAATTCTCGAACAATATGCCAAAGAGTTTCAAGAAAAAAGTGCCAATTTCGTAAAAACTGGTAGTGGAAATGCCAATCTCGCAACCCTGGTAACTACGTCCAAAATACTGCATCTTGAAAAATACCTTATTTCCTCGACTGCATCGTCACAGGCGAGATGATGATCGACTGCAGCCATGAGTACAGGGAAACTGGGATACAGTATAGTGACACAGTTTGGTCGAAGTGAAATTGTCACTACACCAGGGTGGTAATCCTACACAGTAAGTAGTTTTTCAGCATAGGCGGGATGTCACTACATCCGGATGTCACTATACCCGGGTTCCAATGTTCTTCAGGCTCAGGCTCAACTATCTGCAGACTGAAAACCTTATGCCAGATACATATACGCAGTGAACCCAGAAGGCATGAATATCAACTTTCCGCCCTCCGGCAATGCCCACAGAACGGCGAGTGTTCCTGCAGCCTTTGTCTTTCTTAACAGCATCTCTTGGAGCTCGGTATTACGGCCTTAACGGTCTTATTTCCACCTTGACTGCCTCAATTGAGCAGAGACGTCTGTGTGGCTGCACCTGTCCTCCACCGTCTCTGCGCTAATACGCCGCACTACTCAGCTCTATTCAATAAATGCGTAGGATTGGTTAGATTCGTCAACTTTATGCACGTCCACAAGGGTGTCTATCTGGAAATGTCAAAGGTCGAGGTTACCGCGGCCCCTTACGATCTCCAATTCGACCCCCTCTCCCCCTGCCACCCCCTCTTCCAGCTCCGCGAGGGACAAATCCTCCTGGTCCTGGTCCGGATTTTGGTGGCGGCGACTTGGGCCGTAGACTTTCTATTCTATCCGTGCAACCGGTGGTGACTCCTCCCTCTGTGTAGTAGCTCGTCAACAACCCCTCGTCGTAGTTTGACATTGAAAGGCCTGGTCCCACCGTGAGCCAACCAGGGCGGATCGTGCTGTCGCGGCCGAAAATGTGCAGGCGTCGCCGACCCAAGCAGAAGTGCTCTATGATGTGGAACATCTCCACAGGTTTGTCGAGGGATCCTGGAAGACGTGATAAAGCCATTCATAAAAACTTGAACAAGATGCCACAAATGCTCTGCACTCGCCTGGTTCTGCCTCTTCATCGATGATAAGATCTATATCAACATTGGCGTGAATAAAGTCTCCATCCGTGGACCGTCGCACGGTACCCTTAATGCCCATGAGACAGTGTTCCTTTGTTCGTTGGAAGGCAGCATTTGGCTCGAGTACCTGGAAGAACAGTAGCAAGAATATTGGTAGGACAAGGGCAGCCTTGTTCTGACACTCACCTTAACTCCTCTTCCTTTGTTATTTGTCTGGATCCAGCAGATGTCTTCACACCTTCTGAATCCCCAAGCCTGAAGACAAAGCCTTCCCAGGTCCAACCCGTCAGAAGACCCACACCAGAGAAATACGAAGGAACGCTGAGAGGCAATTTCTCCCACATCTAGGGCCATGATCTTGTCCCAGTCCCAGAACCTGGTACAGAAGCATTATGCACAAGCACTATTTTCATTCTCACTTCAAAAACTGACTTGACGTTGGTGACTCCATTAGATCGGGCGTACTCCTCAAGGGGCGGCTCCAAGAGTATAACGTCAAACTGCTGACCCATACTCTTCAGATCAAAATGTTCTAAATCTGCCTTTAAGTACATGGGCGGGTGGGCAGTGCGAGACACGAGCTCATTCTTCAGGCGGATTAGCTCTCGTAGCTTAGGGTATTCTTCAAATCGATCGGCGAGGCCTACGTCGCGAATAAAGTTCTGCGGGCGTTGGCCTGTGTCGACGAAATTCTATGGAGAGATCATCAAGGGTCATTGCAAGACACCACGGGTCACCAAGTCGGAGAATACCTGGCTATAATCGTTGTGCGGATTGAGCGATTGGGTGCCCTTCAGGAAGGCAGTCGAGTCTCTAAACTCATCCGCATCCGCCTCACCACTGCCGTCGCGACCGGACTTTTGTGAGAATTCGGCAGCTGAGGACTCGCCGGTGCGGGTCGATGCCACTGGGGATCGCGACAACCTCGAAGATCCTTCCCCTCCGGCTCGCAGTCCTCCGATTGAGGCGACTGCTGCGCAGTCTTCTCCACGGTCTCGGCGTTTCTTCCCTCCGAGGGCGGTCGAGAGGTCGTCAACGCCCAGGGTGTGCTTCAGCAGCACCCTTCGCACCCGCGAACGCTCTCTTGCCTTGGATATCAGGCTGGTGTTCTTCTCACTGGGCGGGGAGGACGTGGGCGCGGACATGTTGGCCAAGCTGAACGAGAACTACGATTCATTCACCGGCGTATTAACGTTTCCTTCTTGACACATTCTTCTTGAGCTTGGAGTTATTAAATTTTCTCACTCCCCTTGTACGTAAACAAAGTTAGAGATGAACTCAATCATCTACCCAGCTCGAGCCACGATCTTGCTGGAGCGGTCTGACCTGACGCAACCATAGAAAAAAGAAAGAAATAGAGCTCGATAGCGCTACAAGTCTTGACAGCCGACGCAACCACCTGACTCTGGATGGATCCAGTCCAAATTTGCACTCTTTGGTCAAGTCAAGGATTTTCGCCCGACTCGAGATTGACTCAACACGACGGACTCCTGGCTCATGCCTAAGCTGACTGTTGTTATTCTCTCTTGTCCACACAGTATTGGTACCCGACGGATATTGACCGTTATGGTAGTGATCACCTGCATATAGGACCAAATTTTGTCTGGAATCAAGTAAGCTGACCAAGCTTCTCGCATTAAGTGACCGTTTTTGCTTGGTCCTGAAGTGGTCACTACACAGAGGGAATACCATAGTTCCGACAGGAACAACGACGAACCATAGGATAACTGACATGACAATAACCTAACCATGGGCACGCTGCCTAAGCTGTCTGCTGACGTAGGACTCCAAAAATTTAGTATTCTACTTGAACTGCTCCAACTACCACAGGCAGCTGAGCAATGTGCTTCTGTTTGCTCTGCTCCTATGGAGCATTCACAACCACGAAGAAGCACAGCAGTGCGCCCTTCAGTGACCATAGCTGGAAGACGAAAAATATTTTGGTCTTATTGAAAGGGAAACGAATGTTCATAATACTTCGACAAGGCTGATATGAATTTCACAAATCATCAAACGTCGGCTGCTTCTTGTCTCTACTTTCTGTCCAGGCCTTGGCAATGGTCCGCTTCATCTCGTCGTCACCCTCTTCGTACATTTGCTTCATCATGTTCATTATGCCTGCCGAGGGATCCTTGTCTTCCTCCATGGCGGGTGACTTGAACTTGCTTTTGGCCGCCGCCTTTTCCACCGCCCGCAAGTGCGACCAGTCTGTTCCGGAACTAGCCTTGCACAACATCAGCAGGACCATGTCTGAATGAAAAATTATACTTTTGCAATAGTGACAGTCCTGCATAAATGCTGAACCTGGAAATCTCACACAGCAAGGACACAAATCTCACGGACCCACCTGTCTTGATCTTGTAGTAAGACTTCTCGGGTAAGATGTTCTCAGCCGTCTCTTTGATGGAGAGACAATGGTTTTTTCCATTCAGATTCTCCACTCTAACGTCCACCGACTTGGCACCGAACTTGGTGACAACGCTGTTTTCCGGAAGAGAGCTTGCGCCGCTCAATCCGGTGAGGTAGATCTTGACGAACTTGTCAGACTGGTCCCAGGCTGAAAGAATATTCAAAAGAGGCTGATAGGACAAGAAGGATGAAGTTAGCTCCAACTTGTGATACTTACAATAGTTTTTGACCTGGACGTCATAGGGAGCGTAACTTTTCTGTACGGGGGTGTCATTGTTTGCCTTAGTGGATTCCACGTTTTCACCCTTTGCTCTCTCCTGCGAGATCTCCGTCTGGAGTCTTCTAATCTCTACGGAGAGAAAATCCTTGACCCGAGGCCGCGTGGCCGATTCTAACAAGCGCTCCAATTCTTTGGAGTCCTCTGACAGCTAAACGAACAAGAGGAATATTGTGAGGCAAAACCCTTCGAGGAATAGCAAAGTCTCAGATCTTACCCTGGAGATCTTTTGGTCGTCCATGACGGCGTCCACCAACACACAGGTTCTTCGCTACGATGAATTGAAGGAATGCTCTGGCCCTTGCGCCGAGTCCAATATATGTGCCACTAGGGGTTGAACTGAGCTGAGCCCGCGAGCTCACGGAGTTTGGGACCAGCTCGCGGGTCGACGCCTCTAAAGTTGCGCTCTACAATAGTGACTGCGGCCCTTCAGTGATGGTTCCGGAGAGTAACTAGACAGTCTTATTGCTCTATGATAGTCCTTTTGGAGTAACCACTGCTCCACGTATAATAACATTAACTAATGTACCACCGTGCGTTGACTGCAGAATGTTGCTTAAACTATAAATAATTATTATTTTGGCTCGAGTGAAACTTACTCAGTCCATATAATGTTAGGTCACTTGGGCTGGCTGATGGGGTCGACATCCGAGATCTGAAGCTGGGTTCGGTCTGGCTCGACCAAAGCCTTGCTCGCTCCATCCCCAGTCCCAGCGTGCACCGCAGCTGACTCCGGTTTCGACCGGAGGATCCTTCTAGAATCACCAGCGGCTTGGAGCCGAAATTGCTGCCTGACTTCGCTGCCCAAACTTTACAGCGTTGCCACTCGTCGTAGCGAAAAAACGACCGACATCCTGATCAGAGCACTGATGCTTGCATTGTCAATGTGGAATTGAAAATCTCATGCAAATTTTTGTCGTCACAAAAAATCTTTTTTGAATGCTAACCTCAAGAAGAAGTGGAAGTAGTCCAAGAAATATCTGCTGTGCGTAGTGATCATGCTTGTCATCCCTGCCCTATTGTTTACTCGCGGGAATTCGATGTAGGTTTTGTTTCGTTACCTTGGTCTTCACGGTTTCGAGGATTCCTTGACGAGGTTCGCCGGCATGGCCAGCAGTGCCGCGTCTTCCTCCTCGACAGTCAAGCGGACCAAAAACGTGCCCTGGATCGAGAAGTATCGGCCAAAAACCTTCCAGGAGATTGTCGGCAATGAAGGTGAGTAGTGGTCGTAATAGCGGGGCCTGAATAGTCAATTTCACTACCCCTCTCCCCCCAGAGACCGTTTCCCGTCTGTCAGTATTCGCCTGCGACGGCAACGTGCCGAACATCATCATCGCCGGGCCGCCCGGGGTGGGAAAGACTACTACGATCTTGTGCCTGGCCAGGATCCTACTCGGCGACGCCTTCCGTGATGCAGTAATGGAGCTCAACGCATCTAACGAGCGAGGCATTGACGTGGTTCGGAACCGCATCAAGATGTTCGCTCAACAGAAAGTGACGCTACCCCCCGGCAGACACAAGATGGTCATCTTGGACGAGGCCGATGCCATGACGGAATCGGCACAACAGGCGCTCCGACGCACCATGGAGTTGTACAGCGCCACCACCAGGTTTGCACTCGCTTGCAACTCTTCAGAGAAGATCATCGAGGCCATTCAGTCCCGCTGCGCCATGCTTCGATATAGCAAACTTACTGATCCCCAGGTAACTAATCTACCTGCTCTCCTAGAACGGTCCTATAAAATCAATTTGTCGCGCAACAGATGAATTCTTCAAGGCTTCGTCCACTTCATAGCGATGCACTCTTCACATTCTTATATCCTAGCCATTTATAGTGTTCAGCCTTGTCCCATAGTAGTCTTGTTCGTAAAAAGCAATGCAATCTTTCGGTGAAGGGACATCTTTATCCTGCTGAGGTGTACTTGTCCGACTTCCATTTGGTCTAACGTTGAGGTGATTTCCTTGAGGTCCTTTTATAGCTGCTCTTTGCCGCTTTCTTTCTCTCTGTGGCTCTCCGTCTTCACATGAAGGAGCTCGTTCGGTCACCTTGGCCTTCTTGCAATCACTCATGCAATCAGCGACAGTTCTGCTGTTGCTGGAGGCAACATAGAATCCTGGAGCTGGAGCAGGTTTCGAGGGATCAAGGAGAGGAAAGTCTTTTGACTCATGGCGCTCTTTTGGCCCTTGTCCGTCTGATGCCGTCAGCTCTACAACCCATCCCTCGTCTGGTGTAAGGATCGTGGCAATTGCTTTTCTAGGAGATGGAGATGAGCCAGGATCTGGCAGGGACGTCTTAGCCTCTGTTGGAGGGACTGAATGATGATAAGCATCGCCTGTTTGGTCACTCTGCTTTGTTGTAGAAATAGTGATTTGATCAGCGTGCGTTGTCACTTTTGCAGTAACCTTTGCTCCCATCTTGGCCATAATTGTGGTCTTCCAGAACACATTTACAGACCAACGTGTTCGCCATTCGGTACTAGGAGGAGCTTGGAGTGTCTGACAGTCCTCTGCATGCGAGGTGTGCTTCCATGGAGCCGTGTTGCTAGTTGGAAGATCCTCTCTCTTCGGGCTCTTGAGGCATACGGCGTAGACGAGACACATCACCATGATGCAGAGAATGGCCTTTGGCCTTGATACTCCACAAGTCTCCTCGGAGATTGCTCGAAGCTCATACTCCAGCAAGGTGAATGGCAGCAGAGCGTTGTTCCAGTAAAAGGGTCTCCTCGTCAAGTTGCCATCAGTCTGTTGTCGCCACAAAATCCAGAGAACGGGGACTGCTGCCGAAAGGGATAGCGGCAATTGATCGCTTCAGCGTAGATCGCAGGACTCTTTCATTTGAGTCATGAAAACGACGAAAGCCAAACTTCCCATTACCAGGGGAATCATTTTGATCATGGTGCTGTACTAAAAGGCACACGTTACGCATTCCCGTTTTATTTTACAGAAAAATTAATAGCGATAACGCCTCTCTCTCTCTCTCTCCAGGTCTTGGCCAAGATATTGCACGTGTGTGAGCAGGAAGACGTCGAATACACTGAGGACGGCCTAGAGGCGATAGTGTTTACTGCCCAGGGCGACATGCGCCAAGCGCTCAACAATCTGCAGTCCACTCATGAGGGTTTTGGCCTCGTCAAGTCCGAGAACGTCTTCAAGGTTTGCGACGAGCCCCACCCGCTTCTCGTCAAGGACATGTTGAGCAAATGTGCAGAGTGCAAGCTGGACGAGGCCTATCAAACCATGCAACATCTGTGGCGCCTCGGCTACTCTGCAGAGGACATCATCACCAACATGTTTCGAGTCTGCAAGACCCATCCCATGGCAGAGTATCAAAAGTTAGAGTTCATCAAGGAGATCGGCTACCAGCACATGCGCATTGTTCAAGGGACTTCCTCCCTTCTGCAGATGGCCGGCCTGATCGCCAGGCTGTGTCAGAAAGGAGAGGCGACTGCATGAGTGACTTCATTGTCTATATTTTAAGTACAAAAGTGATAAAAAAAAATACTTTTCTTTTGGACAATCGGCCTAAGGAGTTCTTGTCAGTAGAAGGAGACTGTGTGAAGCAGGGACCGCTTACACTTGATCTCGTACTGGTGGATCAAGTCGTCTATTTCATCGTCCAGGTCCTCACTGGCTTCCAAGAGCTTCATGAGGTCGCATAGCAGAATGGCGCCGATGGTCGCGTCCTCGGTGTTGTCAACCTGTAAGAGGAAAATGAAAAGCTTGCTTAAAGTTGAGACAGGACCAGATCCTCTAAGAATGGTGGACACTGAGTGATGTTATGTAGTAGTTCTACTATGACCCTGCTCCCCCCTCTGTTG
>JAAUXU010168050.1_pt1 | contig 42441 bp, 47 predicted proteins | sample 7278151 | NCBI WGS metagenome assembly JAAUXU01 (sample SAMN14350113, study PRJNA611818) | marine sediment metagenome | isolation source: surface marine sediment (1.8m) | place: French Polynesia: Moorea | collected 2018-08
TATTCGCCCCCCCCCCCCCCTGCAGCAGCAAGAAAATGATGATTCGCGCATGATTTTGACAAAGAAAATGACAAAATTTGCTGATGGGGAAGACGGAGGGAAGCCTCAGACTCCCTACCACCACTGCCTCCCCCCCCCCCGTGTGCAACAGGTTTGGTTGGTCCCACACCCACAGACGTCTTTTCCAAGGTGTACCAAAGTATTCACCCCGTATTCCAAGCACCATCACTTTCTTAATTTTGCAGCCACACAAAATCTATCGACATTGCTGGGAAGGTTGAAGCCTTGGCTGTTTACGTTATTTACTTCACTTTGTTTGAAAATCCCTATTATATATGTAAAAGAACAGGCCCTTATGTACGTGTGTCTGTGTGTCTGTCCGCGGCTGGTTTCTACCATCTCTCACGGCTGACGGTCCCTTTCGCGGCCGATTTTGGGCCCTTTCCGCGGCTGGTTTCTACCATCTCACGGCTGACGGGCCCTTTCGCGGCCGATTTTTGTCATTTCATCTCGTGGCTGACGGGCCCGTTCCGAGGCTGCTTTCTGCCTTTTTCGCGGCTGGTTTCAGGCCCTTTGCGCGGCGGATTTTTGTCAAGTCGCGGCTGACGAGCCCTTTCCGCGGCTGGTTTCTGCCCTGTGGGTGTGCGTGTAAGGCTCCGTGTATATAGGTGTGTGTGCATGGGTGTGTGTATGTGTATGGGTGTGTGGGTGAGAAAGAGAGTGGGTGCGTGCGTGTGTGATTGCTATTTTTCCTACCCAACGAAGTGGGTAGCTAACGCGTAAGCGCTAGTTAATATTAAAGGCAGTGCTGGCAGTTTGTCCACCCATTTTGCTTGTGTTCTATTCTGTTGTGAAGAGTGTAACTCTATTAATACTTCAGCTACACAAAATCTACTGACATCATTGGAAAGCTCGAGGCCTAGATAGTTTGCTGTCATCTTCACTTTTGGAAAATATTGTATGTTGCAGGCAGCACTGGCAAACGGCTTGTGCGAGTCTGACAGGTCAGTCCAGAAGAGTAGACAAAATGGCCAAGTATTCATTTTCATCCCAAGTGAAATGAAAAACTTCAAGCTTTCCCGCGATGTCAATAGATTTTGTGTGGCTGCAGTATAACAGAAGTCATAATTTTACTTGGCGAATACATATGGAAGCACTACATGCCTATAAGGTATGCCGCACTTATGGGCTGACCCGTGGAAGCAAACTCTTAGCTGACGGTGGTTGATATAAGCGGGAATGGATGACTTCCCGCCAGCTCCGTATATGTGGATATTACAAGCATGATGCACCCTCTTTGCGTCTCTGACCTCTGTACCGGCATTTGGAGAGCAATTCCCCGTTCCATAGCCTTCTATGGGCGCGCTCTCGACGCTCACTTGTTGATCTCATTTTTCGCTCGAGCGCGGACCCTCTTTCTACGCACCTCTGAACGGCGAATGGCGGCTCGAGGCGCCGTTGGCCAACCTTGCGCACCGAGGAAGAAAGGGATGCTTCTTAGAATCGTTCGCAGGGCCGCATAGACGGACAAACCTCAGTCTCCTTCCGCCATGACCTGGGGTGATGCCATTACTTGAGTGGAGCGCCTCTCCGCGTAAGGGAGGAGGTGGAAGTGGAGAAGCATCCTCAAGACATCCTCGACGCTAAAGATACTGGATGCAGAGAAGAAACCAAACTCCCGCCACAGACGACACGTAGGTAACTGCACTCAGTCATGTTGCTCTTTTGAAGCACGCAGCAAGGGGCTGGAACGGTATTCCCCGGGGTCATCGAGGAGAATTCTCGCTCTTTTGCACAGCGATTCAAACAATGAACGAGTCATCATCAGCAGTGACAATTAGGCTCCCACTGCGTCGCGTCACGTAGTAGTCATATGGAACGTACGTAGCATTCTCTTGCGGCGCGTCGAAGTAGGACTTGTACGCATTATTGCAGTTTGCTGCTTGGTGAATGGTTGGTATTCATTGTTGACTGATCTAACCAGCAACTTTTGTTCACTTTGACCTTCTTTAGGCTCTGACTTTTTTGTGTGGTGCTACAAAGGGCAGGGTTTTAAGTCCCTCTGAGCAAACACAGTCACAAATGACGAAGATCTTTCTTTAAATGTGCTCTTCCCTCCATAGGAGTGATGGCACGACGGAACATGAGGCTGGTGTTGCACCAGCAAGACTCCCTACAGCAGCAGCAACAAGAGCAGCAACAACCGCAACCTCAGAATGGCAACGTGACAGACCTTCCCACCTACCATGAAGTGGTGAACGAGAACTCCTACGACGCAGCAGCAGCCGCAACAGCCGCAACAGCCGCCGAAACCAACAAAGACATCAGTAGCGGCAGCATAGAGCAGCAACAGCCACTCATCTCGACCCACCTGAACGCACCATCATGTCAGATCACCGTGGTTTCACCCTCGCAAGACAGAGGTGAGTGATGAAAGGCCGCCTTGACTCACCGCGTGTGCTGCTTACTCGTGTGTGTGAATCCTGTGTATCAGGCAGGGTCATTTTTATTAGTCTCCTTTCTGCGTAACACCTTTGTGCTTTCTTTGAGTTCATTCTAGTCATATGGAATGAAGAAATAATCCATTTCTGGGTCCGTCTCATCTTTCTGTAGGGACCGACGTGATCTAATTCTTTAGCTCTGCAATGATAAATTGAAACTACCCCGACAGTGGGGGTCAAAAATAGCTTTTGCTAAACCTTGTTTGGTCTTAATTTTTTATCAGGTCACGAACTCAAGATCCACTCAGTCAAATTCCAATTAATTTTTATTTCTTGACCTAGCTTAGTACGTGTGTCTTTTAAGCATTGTAGATAAAGGCTTTAGGCGATTTGGGGGATTCTATCAATTTGGCCCGTTTTTGGAGAATCAGCGAAGCTACGGTCAAGCAAGTGCGAAGATTGCAAGTTTCTGCAGTGATCGCGCTCGAGTGACCGTACCTAACGACGTCATAACACGTCCCAACAACAGAGTGCAAAACTTTATATAAACACAACGAAAGAATTTGTAGCAATATGCTACGTAGCAAGACGCAGTTATGAGCCACATTTGCTAGTACCATTAACTTTGGCCAGAAAACGAAGTTAGTGTATTCTGAAAGCACATTATTGCATACGGATGGGATTTCTTAGTCGCAGAAAAAGCATAGACTGTCACACACACGCACACAACAACAACAACAACACTTTCTGTCTCCTCGAAAGTTGGTGCAGAACACACTGGAAGTGTATGACGTATGAAAGCATTGCAACACTTATTTTAAGTGTTAGTCCAACCCGCATTGGACAACTGAAGAAGTAACTATGTATTCATATCTAGTTTCATCGGATTACAGCCGTCATCGAAGTGACGGCAATGCCGAGTCACTGCCAGTAGTCTATACTCTGGTCCCAGAATCCAGTCGTCGGCACCTGCAGAGTGATGTAACATGCCCAAGATGCTGACTGCCCTTTTTTGTCACTCGTGGCCTCATTAATGTGCCATTCCTCTTAGTTATCGCCCTGTAGTTTCCTTAGGCCGCCGCGAACAACATTAGCGCGCGATAGCTAAGTGGGTAGCTCATAAATATTACAGTCCAGCGCAAGTCCAGCTCCGACGATACGCTGGCACTTGCATGATAACGTATGGATGCAGAAGGGACGCTGCCATGAGTTATGCGGCGTCCTGCAGAGACGTGTGAGAAGTGTCTGGGCGTACGTGTTGGTCGATGTGTCAAGGCCTGTGTCACATTGCTCTGTACGAGTGCTTGAGCAAGCATTGAGCGTCTTAACAAAGTGCACCGCTCAGGGGCTCACTGAGAGTTGCGCATGTGTGACTCACTTAATCCTGAAGTACAATACAGCAATACTGATCGATCAACCCTTGTTAGAGGATTTGTGTGCGCTTTTTTTTCTCTCGCTATCCCCTCGCTGAAGAAGATGCACGCGTAGTCTTAGCACCTGTGCAGACATCGCATTAGCGTAAAAGTAGAAACACAGTCAAAAACGTATGTGGTCGTATGGGTAACAAATCTTGCTATCCCAATCGATCTTCGCCATACTGAGCTTGCAAGGAGGGGGAAAAAACAGATTTAGCGTCATCTGCAGTCGTTCATGGGATTCAAAGGAGGCCGAAAAAAGACCGATTACCCACTTTATGTATCGATGTAACTTCCATATGCTGTGGGTACAATGAGGCTATTAATGTCTGGCGTACCGCATACACGAGACATGAAGCAGGCGCATTAACTGAAAGGGATCTCTGTGCTTGATTGCTTTACAATCCGACCAATTATTGGTTTAAAGTCGACAGCTTCTTCATAAGCAGTTTTATTTTTATTAGCCTCTGCTGTAGATGACGACATTCATGGGCAACGCGAGATGTTCTTGAAGAGCTCAATCTTGGCAGCTTGATCAATAGGCTGATCTCCGTTAACATCACTGTGGGTGATCTTGACTCAGTGTGTCGACTGTTGCACTGAAGTACGTACATCAATCGGTCGAGTCGAAGCTACGCGAGGCGCTGTATCTCTGACGACGACGACGTCAGGGCAGAAGTACTACAAGGCCTCCACTGTACGCACGACCCGACGTCAAATGCGTAAAAAAATAATTTCTCCAGCGCAAAAGAAACATTCTTGGCCATGGGAGGGGAAGTCGTGTAAAGTCCCACATATCGGCCGCTATGAAGAAGAGCTAGAGAAACGCTATCGCGTTTCTCTGCAGCGTCTTGGGTTTCCTTGATCTTTCTGGAGCTGAATCCTCGAACGGATCCAATCGTGAAGAAGACACTTTTTACGCGTGTTACTTCGTGCTGACAGATGCAACGCAATTCATGAGCGACGTAGTAGGAGCAGTAGGAGTAGTACGAGCTTCTAATTGGTGACCGAGATTCTTTGCACCGATCTGAATTTTGATTAATTGGCACGCCATGGCCAGAATGCCAATTAATTCCTAACAGGGCGCCTGTAAAAAAAACTAAACACATACACACACAGTAAATGCCTGAAAGCGTTGGAAACCGCGCATTCACGTCCTATATGAACTGCCTCGTCAATCCATACATGTGCTTACGTGAACATTTACGTACATCAACCTACAAGACTCTAATTAGTCCAGTTGCAGTTGAGCAGTCGCCCACACACCCTCCACACAAAGTCTTGGCACAGTGGCACAAACCGTGCCACAGTGGCACAAACAGTGGCACAAACCGTGCCACTGTTGGGCTAGCTGCAAACGAAGCGCACGTTCCCACACTGACACGCGATACGCACGAGGAACGCGTGTGCCATTTTTGGCTGGGATGATGTTTTGCTTGCAGCGAAACTGTCTGATGTCGTGACCTCCTCGTGCAAGCAAACGACGGTGATCAAGATGGTGACTGGCATTGACACCGAGGTGGAGTTCTCGGGAAACAAGTTCAGGGAGAAAAGTAAGACAGAGCGGTAAAAGTCGGCAGAATAAAAGATACAGAAACAAAAAATCAACAATGCGCACACACAGACAGGAAATCTTTTCCTTGCAATGGCTTGTGCATAGCATAGAATAGCATGAATAGCATAGCATATTATAGCGTAGCATGGCGTAGCTTTAGAACAATGCATATTAGTGTGCGGCCTAATTGAAAGAGTACTCTTGTACTATACGTAGAGAAATTACTACTACAGATCCTGGAAGAGAAGACGGTGGCCAGCGGATGACCTGGGACAGCAACCTCGACTTCCTTCTCTCCATAATCGGATTCGCCGTTGACTTGGCAAATGTCTGGCGATTTCCCTACTTGTGCTATAGGGTGAGTGAAGAGAGATCTTTTCTCGGTGAACCTTTTCTGCAGGAGGCCTGTTACCACGTATAGAATGGCGGAGGCGCATTTCTGATCCCCTACTCCCTCATGCTTGTGTTTGGCGCGCTGCCGCTCTTTTATATGGAGGTCATCCTCGGACAGTACAACAGACAGGGACCCATCAGCCTGTGGCAGATATGCCCCATCTTCAAAGGCAAGATAGCACTGAAAGTCTCCGCCTCACTTACAAGTACTGGACGTCATTTCTCCCAGGTGTGGGCTACTGCGCAGTGTTCATCGCGTTCTACGTGTCTTTCTACTACAACGTCATCATTGGCTGGTCCATCTTCTACTTTGGATCCAGCTTTGCAGCCAATCTGCCATGGACTGGCTGTGACCATGACTGGAATACAGACATGTGCACTGAGAACTGCACGAACTCGAGTTTGTCGTGTAACATCATGAGGTCACCTGCAAAGGAGTACTTCAAGTGGGTCCTGGGTTACTTGTTGCAATAATGCATGGCAGCATCATAAGTAACAGAGCAACACCCGCCAATGTCTCTTTTGCAGTCTTGAAGTGTTGAAGATTGATCGCAGCTCAGGGATCTTCGATCCCGGTACGCCTAGTCTGAAGATGGCGTGCTGCATCTGCATCGTCTACTGCCTTCTCTACGTCTCTCTCTTTAAAGGAGTAAAGTCTTCAGGTGTGTTAAGAAGGTCTGAAGTGGAGGATGAAGTGTGCGCACTCCACAAGGTGAACTTCGCGTTTACACAGGCAAAGTAGTCTGGGTGACTGCGACGATGCCGTACGTGCTGCTGACCATCCTGCTGGTACGGGGCGTCTTGCTTCCTGGAGCAGCTGAAGGCATCAAATTTTACTTGGTACCCAAACTGTCCAGGCTGGCGGACTCCACCGTGTGGATCGACGCAGCTGTGCAGATCTTCTATTCCGTCGGCGCAGGATTTGGCGTGCATTTGGCGTACGCCAGTTATAACAAGTTTGACAACAACTGCTACAGGTCTCTGCTTGTCTTCTCGGTGAGGAATAGGACTAACGGCTGGACACTCTTGCAGAGACTGTCTGGTGACATCAGCGGTGAACTCTTTCACCAGTTTCTTTTCTGGCTTTGTCATCTTTACCTATCTGGGATACATGTCTCGGTTGAGGGGAAAAGACATCAAAGATGTCGCGCAGGGCGGTACGCGTATCAGTTGTAAGTGCTGAAAGTCCGTGCATTGTCTTAGTCACTCTTAGGCCCCGGCCTGGTATTTGAGGTGTACCCGGAGGCCATAGCTACACTGCCAGCATCGCAAGTCTGGTCCGTTCTCTTCTTTATCATGCTCATCTTCCTTGGAATGGACAGCGCAGTTGAGTCAAAAAGGGTACTTCTCTTGTGCCACACGTTATGCAGTTTTTTCCAGATGGGCGGACTAGAGTGCGTGATCACGGGTATCATGGACGAGTTCGAGGGCTTCTTCAAGCGCCACAAGATCTCGCGAGAAGCCTTCACCGGAGTTGTCGTGGCGTCCTCTTTCTTGGTAGCCCTCACTTGCGTTACACCGGTAAGACGGTTTGTTGGAACAAGAAGGGCGATCACGATGCAGCACGGGTAATGGTACAATGGCTGACCTTTTACTGGGCAAATCCAGCTGCTGGAACAGCCGGGGGTCCAATCTCTAGTGGTCTCAGCACTCTTCATACAGGTCATCATGTGAAAACTTATAGTGTGAGGGGCATTTCTCTCCACAAATGTATTAGCGCCTTGGGAATCTACAAGTGTATGTTTGTCTGTGCAATACACCGGTTGGTAGTACAGTGAGTTCCAGTGGATTTAGCAGCATTTTTGAATGAGGGCTGCTGTGAGAAGCTCAGGGCTGAAAGGATTTGCGGGAGCTCCTTAGTGCAAACCTGCTGGACCAGGTCAAATTTGGCATTTGGCAAGGCGATGCCATTCCAGAGGCCTAAGATTAACGTTTAATCATATTACCCGACAGTGCTGATCAACCTTGCGCTACAAAAGTGTTTTGATTTATAAGTCAAGTTACGCCACATCGCAAAAGGAAGTCTGAGTAACGATTTTTAGAGTTGTCACGTACGCCATTTCTACTCAATGGTTTACATCCAGCTTAACAGCAAGGTACAGAAGAGTGATGTTTCACTCAACACCTCTCTTATAGGGCGGCTACTACGTTTTCCACCTCTTTGACACGTATGCAGCTAGTGTCTCCCTCCTCACCACAGTCTTCTTTGAAGCCATCGCTGTGTCCTGGATCTACGGTAATGTCAAAAAGGTCTATACGCTGTTTATGTAAGTAGCGTCTATCGCGAGCTCTTCAAAGGATTGAAGCAACTAAAGAGTGATATCTACGAGATGCTTGGACATACACCCAGTCTCTACTGGCGGATATGCTGGAAGATCATCAGCCCTGTCTTTCTATTCGTGAGTGCTTGATTTCAAAGGTCCCATCTGAATGTCCAGGTCAGTGCTCTGATTTCTCCTGTCCAGGTTGTCATGGTAATGGAAATTGTGGGTTCGTCACCATTCACCTTGGACATGTACGACAATAAAACCTACACGTATCCCACGGAGGCAAGGGGCATCGGATGGTTGCTCGCTCTATCCTCTGTGCTCATGATCCCCATCGTCGCCGTGGTGACGGTGGCATCCAAGAAGGGCAGTCTTTGGCAGGTAAGAACGTAAGCTTGTGGATGAAGAAGTACTAACCCACTTGTGCATTCGCCAGCGTATGTTGCTCAGCATGTCCCCGAGGAAGGAAGAGAAGGACATCCTAGAGGGCAAGGGGGCCACGCGAGCAAATCTCTGGCACTGGCTAAGTTTGTAAGATGAGAAGGAAAGGATTCATGGGTCACGGAGAGTTTACGAAAAGCATTGTCTACACAAGGATTGAATTTTTGTAGATAAGAAAAGACTCTATCATCCCTGTACAAGACAGTTTTAGCCTGTCTGGCTATTGTATTTGTGGCTTAGTATACCGTACCCATAGATTGAAATCTAACGTGAGAGTGACATCTCTTTTAACTTACCTGTAAAACATTTCTGTATCTTCTAAAGTAGCAAGTATTGAACGACTTTACCATACACTACAGAATGTATCGTGCCATTACTGTAATTCACACTTTCATGTACAGTATATACATAGCTGCGTTAATGTTCCACTGTACAGTACACAAAATACGAAAATGAATGAAGGCCGCAATGTTTCGAGACGGTTAGGGGGGAGAAATTTGCTACTGCTCCTTGACACCACCACATTTGTGATTTCTTTGTGTACTGAAGTGTTTAGGCACTCTACTTTTCTTGGTAGAAGTGTCATACAAGTAATACTTTACTACAGTAGCGCAGACGCAGTGACGTGCACAACAAGTACCTTCGTAGCACGCTGACTGGTCCTTTCGAAATTTCTGCATGCGCAGTCCTGCATGAGATCCACATATTGCTATGTACCATGTCGAATCAAGAACACAGCTTGCAGGTGCGCACACACGAGGAAGATTTTGTATCGTGGAGAAGAAGCAGCCAGTCTACGCAGCCGTACGAAAAGCATTGTCAACTGAACAGCGCAAACAATTGTTAAAAAAAGAGAAAAAAAAATCAGCGTCGAAAGGTATTGGTGTCATCTTCTTATGGTATGACGTGCAAATATACTGAGAGTCATTCGATATTTGTATTGTCTCAAAGACTGACCAATTTTGCGAGCGCAATCATGAAAGATAAGAAGAAAAGAATCTGATAATTGGTTGCAGAATAAGATACCACGAGTAACACGAATTCCACGCAAGATCGACTTACACCCCTTTTCTTCTAAAATAGGCCCAATCCTTTCTTCAAGTTAATTCTCTTCCAGTTTGGCAGCTCCTCGAATGCCTCTTTGGTCATCTTGAAGAGGTTCTCGAATTCCTTGTCACTTAGGTGTTGCTTGAGGGAAGAGACAATAGCACTCAGAGAACCACATTGACGTAAATAACGTCTCTCATTAATACGTTAATGCGACACTTGACTGATTTATCGCGCTCTGTGCCTACCTCTTTGTGAGCTGGGTCTACATCTGAAGGTAGCTCGCCCGCCTTTAGCCTGATGTAATCGTAGGTCCTTCCTTTGCCTGCCCTTCCACCACTGCCACCGCCACTGCCGTTCACAAGGTCCAGCAGGTTACTCTCCACATTATTGGATTCCACTCCATTCTCATCCTTTGCATGAGCAAACAGCACTCAGTCATAGTCCAAAATAATGAGGAGGCTTCGCCACCTAACCTGAAATAGCTCTTCGTCCCAAGCACCGAAGAAGCCGGAGAACAATGGCGGCTCGTTTCCTTGTTTAACCACAATGATGGGAATATCCTACGTACGTTCAAAGAGAAGAGTGGCATTAAAGAACTGCTGAACTGTTTTCTGTCTCCTCCAACGCATAAATGGCCATGTTGCCACTTTTCCAGCTCATTGTATTGACTAAACAAGTACCTGATCCCTTCCTGAGGGGTCAGTTTGCAAGTATTCCTTGGCACTTTCAACGCAAGATCTCCGCTCTACATCGTTGGAGTCCCTCCCCAGCCAGACGAACAGCGAGTCTCCAACGTCCAGCAGCATCACGTCCTCCATTACAAGGTCAACTTGACCAAAGTTCATGATCTCCATCACTAGTCAGGGAAAATGAATGGGAGCAGAAGCATTAGACGAAGCACCACGGCTGTGCCTAAGTGTCCTCACATCTGAAGGTGCCCGTGGCATTTGACCCGTGGAACAGCCGCGGTTGGTATTCTTCATCCACGTCCTTCATCACACGCTCGTCGAGGTAAGAGCCCTTGCCGCCAATTGTTTCCCAGAAGTCGGACTTTTCTTGCCCTGCGAAAAAGACGATGCAGTCGATGCTTAACCATGCGAACTTATATATATCTCTGCATACATTGCGGGTATATACCTACAGTAAAGTTGTGCCTTATCGTAACCTTACTTGCAGTCTGCGATCACGCAACCTTGAAAAAGTGACTTCAACTCGTGGCGTACACACAGTAAAAAAGTGATTGACCATCGATCGATCGATTGACTACGACTTCTATGTCATGTCTGTGACTTCTATGTTCTTTTAAATGTGATCTCCATGGGTAATACCTGTAGTCAAAGTACTCATATCTTACCTTCCGTAACGAGTGTGGGATTCTTGTCCGTCTTGTAAGCCAACGTCTTCGCCATCTCTCTCTCGTCGCCAGTGGAGCCCTTGCCCAGCCATATGTACGTCTCTCTGGGGGAGACCAGCACAAAGCAGTCGTTGGTGTTCAAAGAAGCAGCTTCCAAATCCACCTGCAAGTCAAATTGTCATATGTTTATGCTGGCTCTGCTGCGTCCTCCCATAGGGAAAAGAAATGACTAAGGCATTCTTACTTGTACTGCCTTGGTGGCCAATTCGGTGCGACCATGCACCTGCAGGAGATAAGTGGAGCCTTCTGTGATCTCTCCTCTCTCGCCTGTGTCAAAAAGTTGGAAGTCAATCTTGCAATCGCAATATGCAGCGTCAGTCTGCACGTGTACCATCAAATGACGACGAAAGTCCTCCCTTGAAGACTGTAAGTTTTCCTTGGAATATTGCGAGAAAATGGGGCGGCTCCTTCCCCTGTATTACTCTGACTTGCACAGGAGAGCCCCCCAGACGATCATCAAGTTCGACAGCCTTGAGTGCAGCAGTGCCCTGCTCATCTTGCGATGAATGGGTGCCCTTAAGTAGAGGATTTTCAAGTGTCAGCTACCATGCATACGTCATGTCAGCGATATGGAGTACGCATTACCAGCCAATAGTAAATGAGGTACTGATCTCTTGAGCCGTTGTTGTAGGCATAGAGGACAACGTAGCAGTCTCCAGAATAAAACTTTCCGTAGTCTTCCTCCGGCACGTGGACCAGATCGAAGTTATCAACTCTGAATACCTATCAGAAGATGTCTCGTACATATCGTCATATCACAACACTCGTACATGACAGTCATGTGTGACTAAGACAGAACAAACCTCTTTCGCGCCCTTGCCGTCATCCACCATCCGACTCTCCGCCGCCACAGCAGGGCGTTCGTGGAGGGTGCGAGCGTCAAACTTGGTCTGGACCACTTTGGCAACGCCTCTGCCCACTTTAAAGTTAAAGAGACGTGCAGACATAGCCTACTGAATGGAACGAACTGATGAGAAACCTGAGTACTTCTTCCCCATTCCAATTGTCTGGTCCTTTTCCTTCCAACTCTTGAACAGTGACCTGAACTCTGAGGGCTCGCCATTGTCCACCACCCTCGTCACCTGGGTGTGCGGGTTATAATCTATAAAGAAATGACCCAGTTGGGTACATTGCCCTATGTGGAAGCACGTGACGTTAAGTGCTTCAAAAACTCAATTTTAACTGTGCCCCACTTACTTTTCTTCTTGATAAATCCCTGCGCATTCCTCATGGCCTCTGTCCTCTCCTGCTGGCTTGCCTTCTTGCCTACCCAGACCCAGATACCCGCGTTGCCGTTGTCTACGATGAACGAGTCCTCAGGCTTTAAATCTGACTGTAGCAGTGGACCGGTCTTTACCTGCGGTAGACGGATAGTGTGCGATGAGAAGAGAAAGGCAAGTGCGTTGCAAAGTATCGATGTAACCCAAGAATTAAAGCTGCTCACCTCAGTAATCTTAAGAGTGCCTCCATCCTCGTCAGAGCACTTGTACAGTTTGATGTTCTTGCGAACACTCACATCCACCTTATCGTCTGAGGGAGCATCAGTCGCCGGCTTGACCTGGAGAGGCACACATCATACTCACAGTACACTTTGTTCGCTACGATAGAAACGTTACGTTCGAAACGTTGTCAGAAATGGATCTATTACATTTTTGTCTTTGACAGGCAGAAACTTCTCAAACAGGGACAGCTCTGAGTCCGGCAGGGAGGTCTCGCTGCCGTCATCAACGTAAACGATGTCGCCGTCGCCGTTTTCGTCCTTGATGGTTTGAGCCAGCTGAGAAAAGAGTAAAAAGTCAATGGAGTCTGTGTAGATTACAAAGCAGGGCAATGTACGCGTACATACATCCCATGCAACGAATGTAAATGAACAGAACCTTCCGTGTATACCTTTGCAGCCTGCAGTCTCTCCAACCTGTTTGAATTTCTGCCGACCCACACGAAGATGTGCGACTTCACATCGAGAATGAAGACGTCGCCCTCGTTCATTTCCTCCCAGGTAATCTTTGGCAGTTGCCTGACAACTTGCTGACGCTTGCCCTTGACGATGTACATCTTGGGAGTTTTGTCCTCAGTGACATGGTTCAAACCGGCAGCCACACCGCCTTGAAGAATTCTATGGGTAACGCAAGTGAACATGTCAGATCTGACTGGCGTTGGTCTTCTAAAAGTTGAACTGATCCGCCTGCCTTACCTCAGGCCTCCCTTGAAGTAGGCCAGGAAGCGATTGGACTCATGTCCCTGCACCTCTCTGTGCTGGATGGGTGCTCCGCCGAGGAAGTCGTCCAGTTCGACGGTCTTATACGCGGCCACGGCAGCCTCATCTTGCGTGGATTCCTCGCCCAACCAGAAGTGAATGTGCTGCTCGAGCCTGCCTCCACTGACTGATTTATTCTGGGCATATAAGTACGCAAAGTTACAATTGCAAAAACTATGACTTGCGACGTGCGTATCTCATCACTAACCTTGGTGTCGATACCACCCGTCTGTCCGAACTCAGTAGCCGCGAAGATGATGTAGGTGTCGCCATTGAAGAACTTGCCGTAGGCTTCTCTCGGAATGGGGACCAACTGAAGTTGCTATAAAAAAAAATGACAATGCGTGCGTTACCGAGCTATGAATCCTACTCACTTATACTTTGTATAAGTCTTGTGATTCTGACTTCAGTGTTACACAGTTTAAATGTCAATTTAGCATTATTCGTAGGAGCGTTTTTCTTTTACAGCCTCAGCACATCTGAGATAAACTACTCCTGATATGATTCACCTCACATTATGCAAGTATCTTCACGTCCTTGGTATGTAAAGTGCCTAGATATGTGTCTGGGTGGGTGTATGGGTGGGGAGGTAAGGAGCAAGCAGATAAGGAGTCGCCTATTTGCATGGTCAAAATCTTGTCTTTTGCATGGCTTGAACCATTTTGAGCTGCGATCATCTCTCTTTGTAGCTCATGACATTCCGGGTGCAGGACTTGTAGGTCTTGCAGGTCAAGCAGGCCTTGCAGAAAAATGAATTATCCGGACTCATTCTGTTTACCTCGACTCTCCAAATGTAAAAGCCTGTGCCGGAAGTGCTGATGTTCCTAAACGCTGCATCCGTGATGGCGTAACCTCCTCCACCACCTTGAGACATTGTTTTTCGCTGTTAGAAAGCAGTCGATAGTGAAATGTGGGCAATGAGGGGCTCTACAAGAGCGAGGACGAGGAGTGAGAGCAACAGACGAGGACTGAGGTGAAGAGAATTCCTCAAAGATAATCACTGCTGCTGCCGCCGCCGCCGCCGCCGCCGTCGCCGCCGCCGCACTTCTTGACTAGGGTCAAACGAGCGAATTTTCTCCTCATTCTGTCAGCTTTGCATACTGCACATACGTACACACATGTAGACACGTCGACAAGAACATAAGTTCCACTCCGTTAGATAAATACAATGACAGTTGAAACTATTTGGTTTGGTGCTGAATTGCTAAGACCACTAGTTGAAGTCATCTGATCATTCATGGCCAGGCACATTATAAGGGAGAGAGGTCATCTTGACGGCCTCAGTGGCATCAATTTTCTTGCTGAGTTTGTTTGGTCGAGTTAGTAAGGCCCTTGGGCAGCCTTATCTTATCGGTGCCGCTGCCCTACTGCTGCTTCAATGAGAGCTCCATGACGTTCACTCCGTCCAACTCATGAGCTGTCTTGCATAGTTCTGTGTTCACGAGGTTATGTGGTACACACAGACGGGTGTATGTGTACGTACAGTCTATGCAAGGATTCCGATTAGGCAATCGCTTTTTCCATAGGCATGACGTTATGCACAGTTTCTCGCATTGACACTAAAGTTTCTCGTGCAATGGACACCAACGCGGCCTCTGCGAACTTCAGCGTCGAAACTTATAGCGTTAATACTGCGCACGGAGAGACTGAAGCTTTAAAGAGAACAAAGTCTGATATCCGAAGAGCGGACCTAAGTAATGGGATTCTGTTGTACGCTTGTGGTTTGGAAATCGTGACAAGAATTAAATGGAGAGGAAACTCAGCTAACCTGCTGGCTATCGCTCGGCATAGGAATTCCTTAACGTACAATAGCCCTCTTTCTACCTTCAATAAATTTTTATACTTCGTGAGTTTTTAGCGGCGACGCAGATAAGACGTTGAGAAGTGCACAGTTCCACGTGGCTCATCATAACATGCACGGCTGTACCAACAGTAGACGTTCATGCTAGCATGTACAGCGGCATGACACCAGAAGTGGCACATAAGTCCTGTCACGGCACAGAACTTTTGACTTTTCTAGCAATTGTTCATGGAGAATAACATTGTAGTACAACCTTCCACTGTCCAGCGCAACAATCCACACGTCGTTCGAGCGCAGCGTCCACCCTAGTAGCATTGACACATCAGCCAAAACGACTTAGAGTACTTCAAGTGTACCGGTACGTGTTCACTAAGTTGCTTGCATAAATTACGTAAGCAGTGCGCGAATGATACAGATCCATTTGTCGGGGCGCATTGCACATTCACACGTATCGATGGGATGACTGAAGAATCTTTCACATTCAGTGTACGTACGTAGACGCATGATAATGAATGGGATTACATGAGGATTCCTGTACGTGCTACATCCATTGTATATCGGTGTGCATGCTACACATCTGCAACTCCTAAGTCGACAACAATCGATGCTTTCCAGGTGAGAAGCTGAAACACCAGTAGCGTGTCTCAAAAATATCCCCCAAGCCATCCTGTAGTAGAGAAATTATCGAGAAAGAGAAAGCCAATTCGTCCGGCAACATCCATGGTCCCCCTGCGTCTTGGCCGAGTTCTGTTGCTACACTTCTTCTTCCACAGGATCGTGCCACTGGTACAAGGAGAGAAGGAAAGGAAGGATGTGGAAGGGAAAGGAGGTGAAGCCTCTCTTCCTCCAGTCAGTCAGAGGGGCGGCCTTGGTTGAGGCGCTGCTGGCAAGCAGCGACAAGGCTGCAGCTAGGGGAAAACCACTGACGTCCTTAGTTTTTTTTTATATTTTTTTACGGCTCATTGGTGAGGATGTTGTAGTGGTGGCAAAACAGAATGGTCACTAACAGTTGCCTTACGCGGTTGTGAGCCAGGATTCCGTGGATACGGTGAGACGGGACTGAGACAAGGGCTCAGATGTTAGGGACGCTGCTGCTCTTCCATCCCAAATCATGTGACGTTGGTGCGGCGCCTGTTACTGAGATTCTCTATCGCGAAATTCGCCGAGGTGAAGACAGAGAGCCTTGAGGAGACTTTTAACTTCCAACATGGCGGCCATGTTTTTCTCCGCCAAAGACTTCATAACGTCCAAGATCACGCCCGACTGCCTGAAGGCCTCCACTGACGAGTTGAAGACGTTTGCTAAGAATACGAAGGGCAAGTTTGCTGGCGGAGAAGAGGTAAATGTAAAATTCGAGGCATTGGACGCCGCTATAGTTTACTGACATCGTGACCGTCTTATCATCCTCCACGGTTGTTCCAGCAAAGTCCGAGAAACTACTTGAAATTGACGCGAGGCGACAAGATCTGAAACATGCACTGTTACTTTGTGCTCTTGGCTCTCGCACTTCTGTTAATCGCCAGCATCTTTGACCTTTTTTTCACTTCCTGCATATTTTAAGACCAGGAAACAAATGTCATATCATATAACGTTCTCCCGTCTCTAAGAACCTGGACCCCGACCATCCTGAAAATCGCGGAAAAATCACTGAATGGGAGGCCGGATGGAATGTGACCAATGCCATCCAGGGCATGTTTATCGTTTCGCTGCCTTACGGAGTCATGCATGGTGGCTACTGGGCCATCCTAGCCATGGTGGGGATCGCACACATCTGCTGCCACACGGGAAAGATCCTCGTGGAGTGTCTCTACGAACCTGACCCTGAGACCGGAGAGCTAGTGAAAGTGAGGTGGGTGCTCAATGAAGTCGAACGGAAATGCATGTACGTGAATTCATCAGCAGTCTGGACGATGTTTTTATTCTATTTTTGTAGGTTCAGCTACAACGAGATTGCCCAAGAATGCTTCGGTAAACGATATGGCGGCAAGATCATCAATGCTGCCCAACTGATTGAGCTACTCATGACGTGCATTCTGTATGTGGTGCTCTGTGGCGACCTGCTCATGGGAGCGTTCCCCAATGGACAAATTGATACCAGGTAGTTGATGCAGCACTCATACGCTGCATCCCTTGCTAGTTATAACGACAGTTGTCGATATTACGACGAATTTTCCATACGGATATATCGAGAATCAACTGAACCTATACCGATGAGCGTTAGTTGCGAGTCGGTCACGGTGGGAGAGAAACGTACGCAGTCTGTGTGGTTAGCTAATGTTGATGAGTCTTTGTCACATTCAGATCCTACATGATGCTTTGCGGCATCTCCCTGTTGCCCGTGGCCCTGCTCAAAAACCTGAGGAACGTGTCCAGCCTGAGCTTCTACAACGGTATTGTGCATACCCTCATCAATGCAGTGGTGCTCGGCTACTGCCTAACGCAGGTATGAAGACAACGTGACCAGGTGATGACACCTAAACATGCTCTCCCCCTCCCAAATGAAAGGTCTCCCGCTGGAAGCCATCAGCCGTGACCCTCAAGATCGACATCCTGAGCTTCCCGATCGCATTGGGAGTTATCGTATTCAGCTACACATCTCAGATCTTTTTGCCCACCCTTGAAGGAAACATGATTGACAAGTCCAAGTTCCACTGCATGCTCAACTGGTCACACATAGCAGCAGCCGTGTTCAAGGCCGTCTTTGGATACGTTGGCTTCATAACCTGGCAAGAGGACACACAGGAAGAGGTGCGATTTCACTTAGGTTCATTGCACATGTATTTGCACTGTATGAGATGAAAAAAAACCGAAAAGCTCGGTCACCCTGTAAGTACACCCTGGAGAAGCAGACCAGACTCATGCAACTTTCTCGCATCAGGTGGTGAACAACTTGACTCCCTGGCTCAAGACCATTGTCAACATCATTCTGGTGGCGAAGGCACTCTTGTCCTATCCATTGCCCTACTACGCTGCCTGCGAACTGCTGGAAAAGGAGTTGTTTAGGTGTGATTCGTATGCATGTACAAATTCGACGTACGGAGTCAGTACACCGTTAGTCTTAGCATCTTGGCGCAATGAGTGTACCGTACAAATATCGTGTGAGTCAAAGAATATCGTCTGGGCATCGGAAAAGAGGGGAAGCCGAGGGAAGGAAGGGTGGCAGTGGTCTCATGCATGAGGGGGATGGGGAGAACAAAAGAACCGTCACAAGGATCAAAAAGAAAAGATTGGACATTTTTTAACTCACACAGTAGTAGTAGATTTGGGTATTGCCTGCCAGTCGTGTCCGGTGCCACTGACTGCTCTCTGTTAACAGGGGCAAGCCCGAGACTGTATTCCCTTCCATCTGGGCCTTAGACGGGGAACTCAAGGTCTGGGGGTTCGGCTTCAGAGTGGTCGTGGTCATCGTCACCATCGTGTTCGCTGTCGTCATCCCTCACTTCACTATCTTGATGGGGTTTATCGGCAACTTTACGGGCTGCTGCCTCTCCTTCATCTGGCCAGCTTTCTTCCATCTGAAGATGAGGAGGCGAGTAATTTGGCGTTTAAAAAATAATTTAGCCATGTTTCATTGATGTAATTCTGCTAGCTTACTTAACGTTACATGTACTTGCAGACACGTTATGAGCTGGCCCACCATGGTTTACGACATGGTCATCATCTTCCTCGGCTTGGGATTTGGCGTGGTCGGCATGTACTACTCGGGCAGAGCCATGGAGAGAGCGTTTGAGTTAGGCATGCCAGTTTAGCAACTGCAGCACGACGAGTCGAGTTGCGACATTCAAAGGGTGCGATGGTCTGAAAGTTTCAGCATGTACATCAGTGCATGCAAAACACTTTTTCAAAGTTAGTGATCGTAATCATCACTATGACATCGATATCGCATCTCCTAGGTAAACAAGTCTTCCATCATTAGCACGAGTCTTCCATGTTAGCGCTGCTACCTTACTACGGTTGTATCTGTAGTGCAATCTACGTACAATGTAATACAGTATTCATTATTCCCCTTTTTAAGAACATAAGCTGAAAGTTCGCAAATCAAGTCTTCCACATCAACTGTTCTGAGCAAATAAGCTTCACGGTGCCCGATTGTCATGTTACTGCTGTATACTTATGATGAGTGAAAAGTTGTGTCGGTACGCTAATATCGTTAACCTTTGGCTTGGTCTTTACCAACCACCCAGTGTTTCAATCCAGTGTTTTTGGGCCTGTTTCTAAATCCCCGTTGCGTTGCAACACTTGGTACTCCGTTGAATAAACTGATAGAGCATAATCGAGTATGCGTCGATGTGCTGACAACACCGAGTCTACTCTTCAGTCTCTACCAGGTGGAGCTCCACTTGGCTGTACTGAATGCTAGAATGACATATGCGCGATGGAAGTATGATTTATTCTATGCCCTGAATCAGCCCGCAAAATTGTACACACGTGGCATACACTACTGAATTAACTGCACGGTATTGCAATTGCAGCACAGGTATACTAGCAGCTTTATACAGATGTATATCAGTTGTTGTAGTAAGTACTCATAAGTGTCAGGTCCCCAGCCCAAACAATTAGGTTAAAAAGAAAGGTTCAGCAGAGGACTTTAAATAACTACGAGTTGCGGCCTGATGTGATGCTGGGCAAGTCGATGCTCAGCCTCAGTCAAGTTGTCAACGAGCAAAGCATCACATAAGTCACCTCTTCTCATCTGTTCTGCTCCTAAATGCTTCCAGTAGTCATGCCCTTCGTGCTGCAGGCGTCTTTCTCCAAATTTTACATCAGTATGGTTGTTCGGTTGGCGATGAAAAAATTGATGAAGATGATTTTTGTTTTCGCTGGGAATTGTTGTTCTTGCTTTCTTTCCTAGGAATCGTACGATCACGTCGCGTACCGCTTGGTCCACAGTCTGGCTATCCTGTCGTGCTCCTCCCGATTCTGAGTGTACTGCGTGGCGATGCTGCCCACCAGAGGGTCGGCTGAAAAAGAGGAAAGTGTTATGACTCTCGCTGGAGTAGTTGGGGTGAACGACTTCAGTGAAGGTTGCAGTGCCGGAACGTGGTCAGTATATCACGAATGTCACCTCTTCCTGGAATCTCACCTGGGTTACAGTCAGTGAGGAGGGAGCACACAGACAGCAGGACCTTCGAGACAGTGAGGGCGGGGCTCCAGTTGTCCTTAAGGATGTCGAGGCAGATCACGCCCTGACTGTTGATGTTGCAGTGGTAGATGCGAGTGCGGAAAGTCACCTGTTCGCGATGGAGGGAGGACGGAGTTTAACTTCTTTCTCTTTAACTTTATACAGTAGAAAAAGAATGAACAAAGGCCGCAGCTATAGAGGTCACCTTTGGAGGTTTGAAGGGATATTCTGGAGAGAAGTGTATGTCAAGGAAGAACACGCCACCCTCATACACCGAACCGGGCGGGCCCAATATGGTGGACACCCACTCATAGATGTTGTCTCCTTTAGGGCCAGCACTGGAACAAACCGAATTGATCCGATGTATCAAAGCTGAGAATGTCGCCCCAAGACTGGGAAGAGGGGCTCACCTGCAGTTCGGGGGCGGGTCGAGCGTGATCTCGGCCAGCTCTTTCTGGATGCGCTTGGCCGACGTGGTGAGCGCCTTGGACGCCTTGGGCGTCGACTTGGCGTCCTTCTTGGCGCGCTCGCCGCCGCCTGAAGATGAGGAGCTGGTGGTGGCCATGACCGCGATGAGAGGGACAATCCTTCGTTCTTTCTCGAGGGACAAATGGACGATGCGACTCGAAAGAAGCCGAGCTGCTCCGATCCGATCCGGCGGACGCCTCCTTAGTCCTCTCCTCCTCTCTCGACTCTCTCCGGTCTCTCTTCTCTCCTCTCCTCGCCGTCTGTGGTCGCGACTGCTGGAGTCGCAGCTCGCGTGCTTGACCGGCCGCGGCAGCACCGGCGGCAGCAGCAACACCCCTTCTTTCTTCCCTCCCTCTGCCCCCGGCAAGCCCAAAAGCCTGAAGATCCGATCGATCCCCCCCAAGGAGGCGAGCCAGAGGAAGAAGGAGGCCCAGGAGGGAGAAAGAAACGAGCAAGCGAGCGAGCGAGCGAGAGAGTGAGGAAGGCTACCACCGCTCGCACCCAAACCGACCAGACAAGGCAGCCTTCTCCGCCATCGCCGCCGCCGCCATCGCCTCCTCCAAGTGCTGTCCCCTTCTGAGAGAGAAGGCGCTGCCACGCATCACCGACGGTGGAAGAGATCCGGCGGGAGTCCCGGAGGGAGACCACGGGAAAGTGTCTATCGAGGCCGGGGTCGGGCGGTGGTGGGAGGATGTAGGAATTTGGGATCGTCAAATTACACGTGTACGCTGCCTCTCGGACACGGACAAGGTGCCGCCAGACACGAAACGGCAACTCTGTCCTCTCCGGGACGCTGACTCTCTCCCTTGCGGGTTCGGCGGCGGTGACGGCGGTGACGGCGGCGGGACAACAAACCAAAATCAAGCCAAAAAAGGAGAGTCCGACTCCTCCGACCGAATCTCAGAGTCGAAGGGCAGCGCGATCGTGGTCCGGGCGTGCGCGGTCGCCACCGCCTCCCCTTTTCGCTCCTCCAGACGCCACACATGGACAAGAAGTCTCCAAAGGGGTAAGAGGCATGATGTCCAAGTGGAACGAATCCGAGGGCTTTGTCAGATCAGCGAAGGAAAAGCCCATGTTCACCTTAAAGTCGCTGTCCAGCCACAGTATTTTCTCCAAAGTTTAACCATCCGTCATCAATGTTTCTTCTGTGTGTATGTCAACGAGGCTTACGGTCATAATTCTCAGGCGCAAGCGCGGTTCGAAGGGCACCGGGGGTGCCGGCGCCTCTGGATCAACTGGATCCACCTTAGAGGATAACTTCTGGGACTGCTCGGTCTGCACTTTCCGGAATCATGCCGAGGCCTTCAAGTGCTCCATGTGCGACGTCAGGAAGGGCACCTCCACTAGGTAACACAGTAAGACGGTCCATGCCTGGATATTTGCAATAAATTCTTTAAATTGCAGAAAACCTCGCATTAACCCTGATTTGGTAGCTGCTCAGCACGCCCAGGCTCTGACGCCACCACCGCCGCCGTCCTCCTCTTCGACTCCGACGCCGTCGTCGTCTTCCTACCAACACAGAGCAGACGAAGACGACGATGAAGACGACGAAGACGCTAACGACGCCGCCGGTGGCGGTGGTGGTGCTAACTGTGACGATAGCGAGACTGCACTTATGGGCTCGTCGTCAAACCCATCAGCAGGAACGAGAACTTCGATGGGCGCTCAACCTCCTCCTAGCAAGAAAAAGAAGACCAAGGAGAAGAAGCCGCCCAAAGCCCCACCGACCAAGGGCGAGAGAAAGTATTCCACGGCAAAGTAAGCGTTGCAGTGCTATCGATCATCATCAGCAGGGCCGTCATTCTAATCATAATATTTTATTCCTACAGCCAAGCTCGTCTGAAGAACGTGGATCGCAGCTCGGCCACCTATCACAGCGTGACAGTGAACGACATCACCGTCGTCATCACGGAATTTAAGCCAAAGGTCAAGAAGGAGAAAAAGCCCAAGGCCGAGAAGAAAGTCAAGGAGGAGAAGGCCAGCAAAAGTGAGGACCTTGCTGCCTCTGGTAGTAACAGTGTCCCAGTCCCTGCTGACTCCCCGTCGTCAGCAACCGAAGCATCTGCGGCGGCTAATGCGACGACAACAATCACTAGCCTGGGGGCTGCAGCGAGGAACGGAGGCACAGAGGAAATACTCAACGGCACCCGAAGCTCTTGAATCTGCTATGGAAATTTAACAAGTACGTAATGTGCATAGCATAAGAGTCCACGATATAGGATGAAAATCTGATGTTTTAGAACTATAATGACATTTTAAACCTCGAGACTCGTGTCGTACTGCCCTCTTCAGGAATTCAGGAATTTAAGTTCCTCGCATTTAGCTTCCTTGGGCTATGTTGTTAAGGGTCCGACAACCCTGATCTATCCACCCGAACACAGCCAGTTTTGTTACCGTTCAGTTTAGAACATGTTGCTACTGCTCTGAAATCACAACGTGAAATCGTCTATTTGAATGAAATATATTTACTAGTTTTAAGCTGGAGCGATTGCGTAAAACTCGTCCCAAAGAGCACCTTCAGCTAAATCCGTAATGACGCTCTTGTCTGTCCCACGGGTCCTTGCGTGGACACGTTTGCGTTCTCATGCGTAGAAGCACGTGAACAGCCGCAAGCACGTCTGAAGTTAATGTTAAACCGCCAACCAAGTCGCAGGTCCCGGCTGCCGAGGACGTTCAAGATCAATTTCAGGAGTCATGCGTAAGACTGACCAACCTTTTTTCTTCTTCTCGCTGTGTGACATTTACTGGGCAGTCAGCACTCCAGTGTATTTTTACGTACTCCTAGAGTGGTACTGGAACTGGTTCCAACCCCTTGGGGTGAGAATCGTCAGTGCTATCGTTGTCGTTTTTGTGGCAGCAGCAGCAGCTAGAGACGGACACTTCGACCATCATGCCTGCCTCCAAGTTAAGGGTTGCGCACATTTCGACAGAAAGAAGAACCGTGTGCAGGTCCTAAGTGAAGCAGTGCTTGTCCGTCATGACTTGACTTCTTCTTCACGCTTTAAATCCTCCTCCGGCGGGGACTTCCGGCTACGAAAAGAAGTGACGATTCCTCGTGAATCTAGTTCTCGTTCCGCTCGAGTGGATTCGACCAGCATTACGCAAAAAGTGACAGGTACTACAAGGTTGGCAAGGAGAAGAACGTCAACTTCATCGGGAATGCGCCTGCAATGATCAGTTCTTGGCGTGAGGGATTTTCATCGTTGTCATCTTCGGCTTCTGTAAGTTGCACGCACGTCATTTCCTCTTCAGCCTTAACCGGAACAACAGCGGCAAAAGGCAGCCCGTAAAAGAGCATTCCAACGACTGCGTGAGGGGAGACTTGGAGGATGACAACAGCTCAAACGCACCCATCGTCAGAGACGTTTTGATCGGATCTTTTCTTTGCCATCAGAGAACAATGCATACCGTGATGCACATTTCTGCATGTGCAAGTGGCGAAACTTCTTTGCACTGGCCTAGGAAAGCATCCCGGGGCATCGTATGATGATTCGTCGCATCTACCAAACTTGAGTCACGCGCACTCACTCACCGGGAACAAGAGGAGGAGGGACTTTGTCCAGAACAATCAGTTATGACATCATTGAGTGTATTGAGAGTAAGCAGAGTTTGTTCGCCATCCTTGCTTGATTGAATGTCCCTTCATTCGTCCCTTCATTCAACAGGGATCGCAGATGTTGCCTTACGTATCGAGGACGCTCTCGCGACCTCATCAAAGGAGGACGCCCTGGAAAAAAAAACCTGCCGCAGCTTCCCGAACGCACTGAGGATTAGTGCTGGGGTCTCTCGGCGCTGAGAGGAGTTAGATTAGGGTACACATGTACCGGATTACGAGATCTTGCGCGCGTGCAAGATTATTTGCGCTAGCAGCCCTCTCCTGATAGCCCGGGACCTTGTCTTTCGCGTTCACGTTCGCCGCCGCGCCGGGCCAGTCCGCCTGGTCCACGTTCATCGCGGGAGTCTTGCCTGACAGTGGGGGCAGCGAGCGAGCGAGCGAGGGGCCGTTTTACACCCGATAGGAGCCCGCGGGAGGGGGGGGGGGAAGAAAGGAGAGGAGTAAAGTGAAGGCAGGGACGGCGCAGCAGTGGTAGTGGTGGCGGCACACGGTGACGGCGGGCACAGCGCGATCAGCGGACGAGGAGAAAAGACCTGCGTGCGTGTGAGGACTGAGGAGTGACGAGGAGAGGAAGCGTTTCCAGAGCCTCGAGAAGAATGCAGTGGTGATGGTGACCTGAGGGTGTGGGAGGCAGAAAAGAGAGATCTCACGTACGCTGGCACGCGATCTTTCTCTCTCTCTCTCTCTTACACACACACACACACACAGACAGACAGACAGACCGCGCACACGCCCCCGCCCGTCACCTCTCGCCACCACACGCGTTAATCGCTACAGGGCGAGGCCGTTGAGAGTCCCTTCAAAACTCCGCGCCGACCCGAGGCTGAGATAGGCGGAGATCGCGGCCTCGGAGTGGCCTCGACGAACGGGAAGAATCGGAGAAGAGACGTCTGCAAGCTAGGGCAAGGGCAGTTCTAGAGTGGAGAGGGAAAAAAAAGGGAAAAACACTCACAAAAAAAAACCAAAAGGAAGAAACAAAAGAAACCAAACATTGTCGAAGTCGAGTCCTTGAGAGTCCGACCCTCGCTTCCTTTTCTCTCAATCCAAAACTTGGGAAATTGGAAGCGCAAGAAAGCTCTCCTTTAGGCCTTACGCATGACGCCGACCGGGCCTCTCTATCTGTGATCGCCTGCAATTGCCCTATTGCTCCGTTATCGAACCTGCGCGGAGCACTGAGATCGCGGGCGGCAACCATGGAGATGCTGGTAATCCCGTCGCCTCCGTCGCCCCCTCCCACGCCGGCGCCGCCGGAGGCGTCGCTGTCCACCCAGGAGCGACTGCGCCTGGCCAAGCGCCGCCGCGCGGCACAGCTCAAGCGCTGGGCCCAACGAGAGCGGGAGAAGAACCACCCAGACGTGGTGCTCATGAACCAGCCGTCCAACTCGGGACGCTTTCGGCAGCCGTCGCAATATCGCAGGGAGGTGAGGTTCGTGTCCAACGTCATGCTGTTGGAGGCCGCGGCCAGGAACGATGTGGAAGAAGGTAGGCCAAGTCGAGCTGTCTCCCATGATTTATTTGTACCTCGACTCGACAGAAGTTGTCATTTCTAGTGCGACGCCTACTTGAGATGGGAGTGAGTCCTGACAGCACAAACGAAGATGGACTCACCGCTCTTCATCAGGTGAGGTTCTGTCACATCGACAAGCCGGTACCTCAAAGTTAATGTATAATTAATTAATCGTACAGTGCTGTATCGACGACAGCGAGGAGATGATGAAGATCTTGATTGACTACGGCGGAAATCCCAACGCCACGGACACAGAAAAGTGGACTCCGCTGCACGCCGCCGCCACCTGCGGCCATCTCCATCTGGTCAAGTTCTTGATTGATCATGGTGCCGACTTGTTGGCCGTCAACGCCGACGGAAACATGCCGTACGACCTCTGTGAAGATGATACCACGCTAAGCTACATCGAGAACGAGATGGCCAAACGAGGAGTTACGCAGGAGTTGATCGACGACACCCGTGCCGAGACCGAGCGGCGGATGTTGCACGACTTGCAGCACTGTAGCTCAGACCTACTTGAGGCTCGCGACTATCAGGGAGCCACACCATTGCACATAGCCTCGGCTAATGGGTATCTCAGTGTTGTGGAATACCTCCTGGACAACCATGTATCAACCGAGAGCGTGGACAACGACCGATGGCAGCCCATACATGCTGCTGCCTGCTGGGGACACCTGGAAGTGGTGGAGCTGTTGGCGCAGAATGGTGCCAACATTAACGCACGTACCAAAAATGGCGAAACTCCCTTTGACATTTGCGAAGACCCAGAAATCAAGGATAGACTCATTCAACTCAAGGAGCAGAGGGTGAGACTGGAGCAGCCGAAGGTGCGGCGGTCACGATCGGCATCCACGCGCACACAGTCAATCAGGAGGACGTCACTCAGGGAGAAGATGAATACGACCAAAAAGGATGTCCAGGATGAGAAGCTTTTCTTCATACAGAGTTTCGAGGCCATCCCAAAGACTGAAAATGGGGTAAGGAGGCTTATTAGAATTAAAGTTTCTATTCAAAGCAAATCAACTTTCGGATAAAACTTCTCAGGGTGACCCCGATGCCAGTCGCGGGCAGAACGGCGAAACCTCACGCAAATCGATTGTGGACATCAACGACGTTTCATTAATCCTCCCCGACACAAGCGGCAACGGCAACAACTTTTACGACGTCGCCGCCAGGTCAGAGTCTCAACAGCTTGCACTTCCGCCCAAGAGGCCGCCGAGGTCGGGGAGAGAGGGTGAGTATTTGTACAGATCTGTATTTTTCCTTCACTATCGCTGCTTCTTTGCTACAGGCTGAAAATAAGAAACCACTTTATTATCGCCAAATGACAGCGCGACATTAAAGTATTGGGGTGGGTTTTTTTTCGCGTTTTGAGGACAATAATCAGCTATGTATTGTCTCTACTGTTTTGTCTGTCCCTCTATTATGTTCGTTGCTTTTGTCCAGGCACGTCTCCGTCGCCGTCCCCATCGTCTTCTTCGTCTCCGCTCGTGTCTGCCTCGTCCACCAATGTCTCTGACAAAATCAACATTCATGTGTCCGTTACCATCAACCCCCCGCCGGGTTCGTCTTCAAGCAGTGGAAGCACCACTGGAACGAGCACCAGCGTGACTGCTGGTGAATCCGGAATTGCTTCCTCTCCGAGCAACAGTAGAAACAGCGCCATCACTGCAACAGCAGCAGGGTCGCCATCAACTGGTGGCGGGACCACGCTCTCGGACCTGAAGAAGGCCCGGTCTCTATCCCGCACAGCCGCCGTCGCTGCAGCAGCCGCTGCGGCTAATAACAGCAACAGTCATCACGTGATCTCTTCTCCTCTTCCGCCAGATTTCGACATGTCAACCCCGCAGCCGCCGCCCAGACCTCCAGCGACTACCAAACCTCGCCTGGTGGTTGCTGGTGAGTTGCAGGCCAAGAAACAGCACCAACAGCGGCGGCGGCGTGGCGACGACGAGTCCTCTCCAGAAAGGAGAGAGAGGGGATCTTCCAGGGAGAGCAGCAGTGCCAATGGGGACCCCTTAATCGACGTCAAAAGGTTCTCCGCCAGCACTAGCGAGGTTGTGGGCCCGCCGCCCAAAAAAACTGGCTGTTGTGTCCTCATGTAACACAGCAGCAACTCGGTTAAAACTCCCACATCAAGACCACCACCCTCCTTTCAACTGTGATCGCCAGTCATTCCAATACGCTATGGATTCCACTTGCACCCTTAGTACTGCAACTTGGTACAGTAATAATAACAATTCCGTCGTCACTGCAACTCATAGAACAAGCCCAATTTGTGTCTGAGCACGACACGCTCACTCACGTCATGTTACGAACTATACCTATCTATCTTTTTATATAAAACGCGAGGACTGCATGTTTGTCTCTTCGTCTGTATTCCTGTCATGTTTCGATGAGCGCTCCGACTACTGCACCGATCGTCACCAAACTTTGTCAGCAGACATCACTTTTCACGCGCCGTTGCATATGGGGCTTAGATGAGAGTTTCGAGACCGAAATTGAGGTCCAATGTTGCATTTGCTACATAAGTTCTACAGAGGCCATAAGTTGCATTTGCTACGTACGTTATAGAGGCCTCAAGTTGCATTGCCTACATAAGTCGCATAGATTGAGCATAGGTCTGCGCCGTATCCGTTCATATATCAGTAGCATGTTGTAGTAGTAGAGTATTTATGGTGACACCAAGCTGGGGAGGAGAAGAAGGTGAGGGAAGAGTTGCCATTAAAATTGAGAGGAATCCTGTCGTTCTCGCAACTTCAGTTCAAATTTACGACAAATACTTCCGTAAATTCTACAAATAATTGAACTCGGCGACCCTGGAGAGGGGTGAGAGAAGAGAGATCGATTAGCCATTTTTAGCAGTCAAGACGAAATGAATCAGGGTGGGAATCGCACAGGCAACTGACGTGCATGGACAGCACGAAACATGTAGAGTGCGCGAAGCGCGTGGACTTGGAGGGCGAACAGCACGAAGTGCGTGCACAGCCTCTATGAAAGCTAAGAGGCCAGCGCGAAGTGGGTGGAGGAGAGTCGTAGTAACGACAGAGGGTGATCTTAAGCACGTGGATGGAAAGTTCGGGGACGATCGGTCCAGAGGTGGGAGACGCAGACAGACGCAGGCATAGCATGCACATGCATACACAAACAGGCGCGCACACGCAAAGCTTTGTGTTTTTGCTACTCTTTCTACCCTTCAAAGCGGGTCGAGTCCGCTAGTCTACTTCTAAGGCACAACGTATGTGTAAGAGTACCTCAAAAAAGCTGCTCCTTTCAAAGTGCAGCATCACACTTGTACGCCATCAGCTGATGTGAGGTACTCCGACAGTACCTGCATCGGAGACCTCCAATTGTGACAGATTTCTACACTTGTCCACTTGTTCCATGGGTCATCATGAGCCCTGTCTGGGTCCACCATCCGGGTTGAGCATTGAGTACGACGGAGACTCAACCCAGGGAACTTGAGGGACAGCACATTTCACAAAGGCTGGCTTCCTTATCTCCCCCTCCAAGAGTTAGTGTCCTTGTTTTGGAAGAGCAATGTTTACGCCATAATTTTTAACCCCCCACCCCCCAAAAAAATCAACTTTAGGGCCTCTACCCATTGTTAACAGGAAAAGAGGGTTTTTTTGGCAACCTTGAAGGAACTCCCCACATTTCAATGCGTAACTTCATCCAAATTTGCCCAGTCTCTCGGAAAAGATGTGACCCTGACAGACAGATGGATTTTACCCTTTAAATTTACAAGAAAAGATTAGATAACTAATGCTACACAGAGAAAAAATATTTATGCGTATAAATAAAGCCAACTGCATACGTTCAATGACTCAGTGCAAGGTACTATTAGCACAAAACATAAGGTAACATAGCCTTATTTTTTTCTCTATCCTATCTGACTCGTCTGACCTTGAGTCATCTCAATTTCATTTTCAGTAGAAGCCACTTTCATCGACACCACTTGGATCACGCGTAATGTCGGTACATCCGTTGTCGGACGGTATCAGTGGATTCTAGTGCAACTCCATCCCTGATCGGAGAAATGGGTTGACGACTTTTTTAGTAAATTTTTCAGATGAAGCAGCTGACTTGTGATTTTCCTCAAGTTTGTGATTGGCCACGACAAAGCTGGCATCACCACACTAGCCTCAGCTCTTTTCACCACGTAGTGACAATGTTCGACCTGACGGAGATGAGTGGGATTATGTAGGGAAAGACTGCTTCATCACCACGATCTTTTCTAGAAACACTCTTGTCACCCATTACAGCACTATTTTTGTTGCAATAATCACGCAACCTAAGGTCATTGGATGCTTTTCGGCATTCATTCCAAACAAAATTTGACGTTGACGCCGTTTTTGTAAACTCGGGTTTCATCAAGAGCCGATCCTACTCTCGTTCTGAACAATCCTCTTCTCGGTTACTTTGCTCTTGCCTTGTCCTCGTGCACCTTGAGTTGCATACTCGTGGAGTGCAACACGGCAATGCTCCTTACCTGCTGTTTCTTCCTTACTCATGAGGTGAACATCACCGACGAGAAGGTACTTGGGCATCAAGCAAGCCCCCTACTTATTCTTCGCAGTGAACTTGTGCGTGGCGAGCTAGACGGTACGAGATGCGGTTGGTGGTCGCGTTCCTGTCCGTCTGGTGGTTGTCCTTCTCGGCGCTCGTGGTCCCAGCTGGCGGGAGACCTCAGCGACACCAGTCGTCCTTTCCCATTCTAAGCTCTGGCTCCAGCGCCTACCAGTTGGCGACGCACAAGGCGCCACCGAGCAGTTTCATGAGCAAGGAGGACAAGAGCCTCAACTCGCACCGTGGGCGCATCGTCTTCACCACGTCAGACTCCCCGCTGCCGCCGTCTGCGGCATCTGCAACCTGCGCCGTTGATCGGGAATGCAGCGGGGCGGCCGATCAGAGCTACCGGTCGCCGGACGGTAGCTGCAATAATTTGGAGCACCCCAGCATAGGTCAGTCCGGGTTACCGTTTGTACGACTCGTTGAGCGCAAGCAAAATCTGGCCGATCACTGTGGCAAGTTTTCGGCGCCGGAGCTACCGAACCCCAGGGCCTTGTCCCGGCTCATGATCAAGCGATCCGACGATAAAACCATGCCGGACAAGTCCATGATGGTGATGGTGTGGGGACAGGTAAGGCACTATCCCTGGCACACGCACTATCTCCACTGTGAACATCTATGGTCACTATGCTCCTCTACTTGAAAGATAATTGACCACGACATAGAGCTCACTCCTCTACGAGTGACGCCAGAAGGAGAATTTCTGGACTGTTGTGCACCCCAGAACGAGCTTGCACCCGACTGCTGCGCCATTTGGGCTCCGATGAATGATCTGTTTTACGGCAAGGAGGGCAGGTAAAGTGCATGTCCAGTGTAAGTACATGCTTAACCAAGGAAGTACACTCGCTTACGAAGGCCTCGTTGCATCCCGTTTATTCGTTCACTGCTGTCCAAGTCGCACGGTCCCCAGTGTTCCGTTCAGGCGCCGGACGTGGCCAACGCCAACACCCCTTGGGTAGATGCCTCGTTCGTCTACGGCAGCGACGCCGAAACCGTCAACAAACTCAGAGCCTCAGACGGAAGTGGAAAGTTACGAACGTCGGTAAGTGCTCTTGTTCTCACGTGCGACTCTTGCTGTTCTCGAAACTGGAGTGGGTGGGGAAGTCCTCGGAGTGACTGAAAATGAGGTTAATGCCCTTCGGCAGGTTGACAAGCGCGGCCGCCATTTCCCTCCTCTCTCAGTCTCGAAGGATGGCGGGGTTGTAATGGAGTTCGGCGACTCCCGCGGCGACGTCCACACGATAGCCACTATTGTGTCGTCAGCGTTTGTGCGAAACCACAACCGTCTGGCTGAGGCCCTGGCTGAGAAGCACCCGAACTGGGACGAGGAGACTCTCTACCAGGAGGCACGCAAGATCAACGCTGCCATCGTCCAGCATATAACCTACACTGACTTCCTGGATCTGCTTCTGGGCGTCCCCAACAATGCGGTAGTACCTCCGGAGAAACGTGGGAAGCACAATGACTACTACGACTCGTCCATCGACGCGTCCATCTCCATGGGATTCGGCACGGCGGGATATAGGTAACATTGGCTGTTGCTGGTTGTAAACAGACATATTTTGCTTTTCATTCAAGGCTGCATACCTACGTGAGTGGAAGCTTTGACTTGAGGGATGCATTCTACCGAAAGCACCAGACCATGAGGTTGAGGGATATGTTTCACAACGTGACTAAAGCTCTCATTGGAGACAACTACGACGATTTTGTCAGGTATTTCTTGTTCGAGATCTCAGTTTTCAGTATCCTTGCCTCGTAATGACGTGCACCAAACGCAACACTTGCGACAGAGGGACTTGCGCGCAGAAGTTGATGGACTTCGACAACGAGTTCACCTCTGAGATGACCGAGTGGCTCTTTATGGAGACTGGCAAGAACTGGGGATTGGACATTGCGGCGCTGAACATTCAGCGAGGACGTGATCACCAGATTCCTGGGTATCCAACTTATAAGTAAGAATGGTCCCAGAAAACTTCTCTGAAGAAAACGTAGCTACGAACAGACGAACCCTCTCTGCCGCCATAGGAAACTCTGTCAGCTCGGGGACTCTGCGAATTGGGAGGGAATGACTGATCTTATTGAGCCATCTCTTGTTCACCGCCTGGTCCACTCATACAAGCGTCCAGAGGACGTGGACCTGTACGTGGCTGGCAACATGGAGTCCCCACTCGAGGGCACGCTGATGGGACCGACGTTCCACTGCCTGGTGAGGGAGCAGTTCGAGCGCCTCCGGGACGCAGACCGCTTCTTCTACACCAACCCGGACCAGTTTACAGAAGACCAGTTAGCGACTATCAGTAAGCAGACCCTGGCGCGGGTGCTCTGCGATAACGCGGACGACCCGGGCAAGATGGCCTTGCCCAAGAACGTCTTCAAGGGTATCAGCCAAGAAAATCCCATCGTGTCCTGCTCCGATTTGTCACATCATCCGCCTCTGGACATTGCCGCCTGGGCTTAATACTTGCTAGTGACTGTTTTTGTTTTACTTGCCAAGTTTTACTGTCTTCTATTTTATGATCAATTTTATGATTGGCTTCACTGTTTATCACTTGAGTGCGAGTACATCCGAGATGTGAGTTATGCAGTACAGTCCGATAGTCAATGTTCAATAAAATGTGCCCTCAAATGAGAGAGTTCAAGCGCATAAGTTAGTGTTTTCTCGCTTTGGTCGGTACAAGGAATCAATTCCTTTTGCATCTTTTTCTTATGCAAAGTTTCACGTTGTAAGGTCAAATTTGCATGCTGAAGGTAAAGTTTCGAGTTGAACTCGCTTTCGCCACGGTCTTTTTCAGTCACAGGACTGCAGTGTGACTGGAAACGTCTGTGACAGTAAAGCCGTGTCCGATGAGGGTGTGACTGAACATGCTATGACTGAAAACGACAAAAGTCTTGTACTCCCAGAGGCGAACAATTCAATGAACTAGATGAACTTCAGGCTTTGCGTTGACAAAGATGTTGGAAAGGCTAGATAGATTTCAAAGGCCTCCTCAGCAGGCTGCTTTAGATGAATTTTTAAAGATTCAACTAACCCCGAAGACTGAAAGTAGCAAAAAGATGCCCATCGTTTCATGTTTACTCTTGGCGAATGAAGCTTTAACCTATCGCTTTGAACTCCAGATTGAACTTGTCGTACTCTCCTTGGAACAAGTCATGCTCAAGAGAATCCCGATTAATCTTCGAGGTTTATTTACCTCTTTTCTTTTCGTTGAAATTTATCCAGCTCCGAGTCCCTCTTCCCGAGTAGTACAGGGATAATCGTTTCTAATGAAAAACACTTGAATTCTTCGTCCCAACCATGTCAAGTAGACAAGAAAACATCAACAGTGTGGTTTTTTTTTGTTAGTGGATGTTTCGCACACCTGAAGGCGTAGTCAACTTTGCGAATTTCTTGGGCCTGGTTTTCCGTATTGGTGGGCCTTAAAAAAAAGCGTCTGACGAACAAGTTAGGTCTCTGAAGGCTCGTTGCATACTCTGGATATGTCCCACGAGAGGTCAGATCACCCCTGTAGAACGTGTGCATAGCACCGGTCAGTGAACCCAGGAAACAGTTAAGAAAGCACAACTTCACCACTACGACTAGCATTACCAAGCATTTTCTGCTCTGGTCGATTATTTCATATTCTTGCTCGGACGCCAAATTGTGAAACGACCGACTTTGAACACTTTATAGCACAGACGAGACTCGCTGGAATGACGAGAACAGGTGGGAAATATCAAATTTATTTCTTCGGTAGTGAGACAAGGGAAAAATGGACTTTGCGCGCGCACGTCGTATCTTCGTTTCGGTGTAAAATAAACCCTTTATTGCGAAATCAGGTCAGGAGTTTAAAAAACATAAACGCTAGGGACAAATTAACGAACAAAACTAGCAGCATCAACTGTTGCCGAGAGATCCACTCCTGAAAGAGAGACCAATGGGTGAGGAAACTTGCCTCAATACGTGCTTGGGCGCTGAAAATGTCGCTTGGCTCACCTGGACCCTGGGACTTAGTATGTACATGAGTGGATTCCGTTTGTATCTCTCGATTTCCTCCATCTGTCTGCGCACGTGGTCCCTCCTAGAGGAGGAGAGGACCGAAATTTCCTCCCTGGTCATCTCACGAGAGCCCTGTGATGAGGTCACAGTAGCTAAATTCTGAACATCTGGCAGGCTCTTTTTGCGCTCTAGGCCACTACCGGAGGAACTCTGCAACAAGGTTAGGTTGGGTGAGTTCAACGGTCAACAACAGCTGAAGCTGCGCACTTCCGCTTCCGGGAGTGCAAAGGGACGGACATGTGGAATGTTACCTTGCTGTCGCCCGTGTACTTCATGTACAGGGACTCTGTCCGCTTCGGCACTGTCCCTAGGTTGTGAATCTCCTGGCTGGGCGGCTGACCGAAGCCGCCGCTAACGGCGTCCGCCCCTCCTGCACCGCGACGGCGCAATTCGCCGTTGCCAGTGTTAGGAGCCCCTGCGCCGGCCGGACCGCTCCCTATGGAATTGGGCATCATGCCGGCAGAGGCGCTGTCGTCCATGGAGGTGACCGGACCTGAACGTTGCAGCATTGGTGCGCGGGCGCGTGATGGTGGTCGTGACCCCGGGCGTGAAGATGCCGCCGTAGACGAGGGTGGTCGTGGTGGCGGCCCAGCTTCCGACAGGGCCGAGGGCAGGCGGTCAACAGACTGCTCGCGGCTGGGAGGGCGGCTGGGGGGACGACGATAGTGCTCAAAGTGATCGTCCATTATGCGTTGAAAGTTGTAAGAACCTCCCCGGCCGCCGCTGCCGCCGCCTCCGCCGCCAAAGGAATCACTCACTGTGTAACTGTCTCGCTGATGAACCGCTGAATAATTTCTTTGCTGCTGAGGCGGCTTATCGGCGTGCTGTTGCCTGGAATAACGGCCGCCGCCGCCACTCATGAGCGGCTGTGTCTGCTGCAGCGACTGGTAGCCGGACGATGCAGGCGCCACATCAATATCACAATTACTTGCATCGAAATTGCTCTGCTTGTGCTGCTGTGCGGCCGCGCCGCCGAAGCCGCCGCCACTGCTACCGCGAAGTCTCTCTGAGAAGCGCCGCTCTTCTTCCGCCGCCTCTTGGCGCTTCAAGGTTGCGCCAGCGGATGGAGCCTCTGGCGCAATTAAGCTGCCGAGAGCAGCGCGGAATGGATTTGAGGCGGCGGCGGCTCCGCGGCCGCCAGCCGCGCCGAAGAGAGACGAGGCTTGCTGCTGCTGCTGCTTCTGTGCTGCCATCTCTGACAAAGAAGGCTGCTGCTGGGAAAAGCTTCCATTGGGCTTGGACATGGGGAACGAGGACGACAGGGAGGATGAGGGGTTGTGTAACTGGCTGGTCAGCTTGTTAGCGATTGGAGAAGTGTTTTGCGTAGTAGTAGAAAAAGGCGTCTGCTGCTGCTGCTGAGTTTGTGCGACAGTTGGGGTTGTGGACGTGACTGAGAGAAGCGAGGGCTTGGACGGCTGATGCTGTTGCCCCGGGGTGGCCTTGCTGAAGTTGAGCTGTGCTGACGGCGACTGCATTTGCGTTGCCGCCGTGGCTGCAGCAGCCGCGGCAATGCCCGCGGGGTGCTTCTCGACCTCAACGGTGGACTGGAAAGAGCTTCCTGCGCCGATGCCGGCGCTGCCAGTGGACGACTGGTGCGGGAAGGTGGTGCCACTTGCTGCTTTGGCGGGAACGCCGAGATGGAATGGAGCGGGACTTTTCGACTTGTCTGAAAGGAAAGGACAAGTGCAGGCACTTGTGTATGTCGCAACCCACGTACTACACGGGCTCGTCCCTTACTCTCACATCATGCAAGTTACCTTTGAAGAATGGTTCCGGACGCTGTTGGTTGGGATTTGGCGCTGGCGTGGCGCTCTCGATTTGGTTCTGGTACTGGTGGGCGCACTTGACCGCCATCTGGCCGTCCTCCCGCGCGTGGACGGCCGCCACGTCGGCCTGCTCAGCCTTGCCCCTAGCCGTTGCCGTTCTAAAGTTACAGTAGAGAAGTTCAGCCTTGAAAACTGTGCTTGCACAGTACGTAAGCACGCACTGTACGTACACTATGAACGACGGGCAAAACTTGGGCTCTTGGCCCACAAGCTCTCCCTCGGGATTTTTCCTTTGGGGATCCCACCCCTCCGTGGAGGAGTTCAAGGGGGAATAGTGACTTTACCTTAAAAAAAATGGTTTTCCGAGAAAACCTCGCGCCTGTGAGATTCTGGGATGAGATCTCATATTAACACAGGAGCCTCTCTTACTGCGTACTGTTAAGTACCGCATCAGTGAAGAATACTTTGCCCTCCTTCTTCTCTGAGTGGAGGCAAGACTGGGAATAAAACTTCTGCATGCACTTCTGCATCTGCATGAAGTTCAAGATATCTAATACTGAAACACCAAGTGCCCATTGAACGTTCACATTTGGACGAGGAACGTTGTGTTTTTGGCAGCGTTCTTTAGCTCTTCAGAGAACACATTAAAAAAGAATAGATTACTTTGTTTAAAATGGAGGGGGCTGCACAAAAATAATGTTGGGTGGATATTTTTCTTCAGGCATCAAGAGGACCCCCTTCAGCCTAAATAATGGCTTCCACCCGACCTCTGACAGCACCACGTGCCTCGACAATAAAGTCCAGGCTAATATTTGACACTGCTGAGGAGAATACATGCAACGTGACTATTTTTGATGCTATAATCTTAAAATTTGGTGCAGAAATCAGAAAAGTATGGAGCCAGTTGTTCCGTAAGTTCCCCAACAATATCTATACATCTCTCAGTTTTAGTCTTAGGCAGTGTTTTATCGTCCGATCCCGATATATAGGTATCAGTAAATGAATGAGTTGTCTGGGCCCAGTCTCTTCTGCACAGCAGGGCCCCAGGGTCTTAGGACACTCCCTCGGGGGCGCCCATACTGTCTAGGCAAGCTTGGCCTCAGCTCTGGTTCCGCCAAAGAGCAACCTTCGGTACATTATTTTTCAGTGGCAAGCAGGCACTGCTCTGTCCGGGGGAAAGTAATGAACAAGTTAAAAGTGAAGCATTGGACGTCCAAAAAGGTTTCTTCAAAGTGACTAAGAATGGCTTGTCAAGTTAAAAGAAAAGTGTTTTTTCCTGGCCTGAGACAAAATATGAAATGGAACTGAATTTTGAATTGAATGGAGAACTCGAGCCTTTTGCTGTGATTCAATCACTTCTGATAAGGTCTTAAAACTTGCCCTATAACACAAATTAAAAAAAAGTGTCAACAAACGACTCCCTCCATCAAATCTGATGACTTACTCTGGATGAGGTAGTCAAGTAAAGAAACAATAGAGTCTCCGATGATTTCTGGCCAAAATTAAGACTTAATTTTGATTTTTTTTTCTTTTCTCCTTTAGCCATCCAAGTGAAAACTGAAGTTTTTCAGTTTAAAAGGAACCCAGTGAAGAATTACCTCGAGATTGCAATATCCGCCTTCTGCAGGGCGATCTTGGAGGCTCTGTTGGCCGCATTCAGTGCTGAGTCGATTCGCTCCCTGAACTTGGCGGAGCGGATGAGGAAGAGGTGGCGCTTCTGATTTGACGTGATGAGGATGTTGTTCTTGTACTTGCCCTCCTCCTTGCTGCCATCGCGGAATGTGGTGACGCCATAGCCGTACTTGCGGTTGTTGTACCACTCTCCTTCATACTTGAGCCCGTCAGTGCGCTCGCTGATGCCGAAGCCTGAACGCTTGTCGTTCTTCCAGTCGCCCATGTACGTCTCCGTCACGCTTGCGTCCAATTGCTCATCCTGCGTGTGTGTGCGAATGAACGTTAATCTCATGCTGCTCCGCATACGGTGCAGGACACCACATGCACATGTAGAACCCCTCTATTTTTATCCCACTGTACTCGCATTGAGACTCTTTAAGAAATCAAGTGCAAGAGAGAGAAAGGAACATCTATTTTTAACACGGAAAGAATTCATTCATGTTGAGCGCTCTCCTGCTACGAAATATTACATGGACCGATAGCCTGAGTTCTTTCTAATCTTCAAGGCTCACGCGTCTAACCATGAGCGACACATCCTTAAGGACCAGTGAAAGAGAGAAAATTCTTGCCCATAATACGAAAAGTGTTAACATTCGGCCTGTCACTCTACTTTAGGACTTATGTAGGTATATACATGTACGTGCATATATACATGAGGCCACGTCATTTTCTCAAATCTCTTTCTGCGCGCTCTATTTGTAGCAAGACTTAATTTGAGTCCATTCGAGCCAAATGGATTGAAGAACTAATAATCATCGTTTGGGTCTCCTCTAGTCCAGGTGAGGAGATGACAAGAGCTCTTCTTTATTGCTGCATGGCTGGAGGACATCGAAACTGTCACGTGAGTGTGTGTGTGTCAAAAATTGACCCCTGGTTGCTCTGTTCTACGAGCCGTGCTGTAGTGCTGGTAGTACTCCATGCAGCAGACTTAGAGGGGACTCAGAAACTGATCATTTCTTACTTCTATTTGACTAGACTAGCTTCAAGTGAGACATTGAAAAAAGAAGAAGACTTAAAAAAATGATAGAGGCTGATACTCAGTCCTTGCCAAAAGTATTTTCTGCGGCGTAGCATCAGCAACAAGCCTTGGCACCTTCTACTGCAGAGTGAGCACAGCAGATGAGTTGTTGGGAATGTGAGACACAAAAATACTGAGGGCAGAAGTTCAACATTTGGACTGTTTGACAATATAGGGGCTCTAAAGAGAGTAAGGTTGAGAGGGAGGCGCATCAGAAGGCTGGAAATTGAGCTTTTTGAGAGGGTGACTGCCCCCTTTGGCTCACAATTTTTGGGGGTGCCCCAATTGCCGGACCCTCCTTGACACACAAATATGCCCAAGTCCGTGTTTGCAGGCAGAGGTTCGTGAAGCACAAAAAAGAACAATACAGTGGAGGCATTGTTCGTATCTGTGAGCTGTCATGTGACCTGTCTGTAGCAGTTTGTGGAAGAGCGAAATTGTTGATACCTCTCCCCATGAGCACGGGTTTGTTTGGCATGCGTGAATGGTTCATTGGTTGGAATGAAACTGTGAGCCGAGATGGTGTGATTCCCCCAGAAAAAAAATTAAACGAATTTAACGAAAACGAATTAAACGAGTATAAATTAAACGAAACGAATCAACTTTCACCCCCTCAAAAGGCCAAAATACCTGCCTCTCCGGCGTGCCTCCCTCTACACCTTTCTGTCTTTTAAACACTGCAGTATCAATGAGGGCAGTCACAATGTTGAACTTCTGTACTCAATATTATGTCTAAATATCTGAATTGCTCATTTTACATCAGATTTCCACCTCCATGTGTTACAGTGCTGTGCATTGCTCAAAGAAGTTCCTTCCGACGAGGACAGTATACCTGCCACTGGTGTGTTATCCACGCACATATGTACGTATATGTCATGCATGACACGCACGGATTGATTTAGGCTGGTGGAAGGGGTCATAGCTACCACTAAGTGGCGAGGTGGTACTTGGACACTCGCCACACGACATCACGCATCGATTAGTGACCGAAGCACGAACCGCGTGCATTGCATATTCATGGCACAGTTGTAGGACAGTCAGGCAAGTCTTCGCCGAGCTATCTGTGACATATTTCTCCTCGTACCCGATCCATGCACTTCTGTACCATGTAGCTTGTGAGAGATGATCAGACATTGAGACACTGCAGAGCAGGAGACATAAGGACATGCACGTACGACATGATAATCCCTACATGGTAGTTTGGAGTATGCAACGACCCCCTATGCGCGTATTGTTTCTTATTACCTCTAGCACAAAACTCTGATTTGATCCCTCTGAAACGACTGAAGCACCACCGGTGTATCCGGACTCAGAGCTCATCCAGGAAGTGGTGCTGCCAGTGGAGCGGATGCTCGTCACGCCCTTGCGGTCCAGGTCACCAGTGCTGCGCTGCTTCTTCAGCTTCAAGCCCTGGAACGAACAAATGACAGGGTTCGAAGTCAGCAGGACCAGATTCAGGTTGCCAGGAATGTGTGAGGTTAATTCATAGATTCCACTGTTCTTGCTTTCAGGGAAGTCTCGTGCAATGTACAAGCATACACGAAGGCGCTAAGGCTATGTTTCTAAATGCAAAAGGTGTTGCTGTTAATACTATATGTTAGGAAATTTACAAAAGGATTTTGTTTGCCTTATCGTCAAATGCGACCAAACTTGATGGGAAAAGATTGCAAGTATATCTTATTGGGAGTTATCTTTAAAGGCCTTCAAGAAAGGGTCTTTTACCCTAGGGTCTGGGAGGACTTTTTTTGCCTTTTTTCCGGGGGAGGGAGGGGGGCCAGGGTGTTAACCCTCTCTTGAGGCCGAATTCCCATAGCTCTCAGCGCCACCTAGCGACGGAGAGAAGTAGTCGTTCGTGCCTCGTCCAAGCTCGAGTACGCGTATGGTGAACCGTACATACATACATAAGTTACGTCCACTGTCCATGCATGTACACATGACGACTAGTGTCCCATACATAAGAGTTACGATGACCCATGCGGTCGTCAGCCATACCTGCACGAAGCTCTTCATTCCCGTCCGTTCCACCAGCGATCTCCTCCGGTGTGGCATCTCATCGCTCTTGGATCTAAGAACGAACCCGCCGCGGGCAGCTTCAGCATCCATGGCACGGCGACTCAGCGACGGCTGGCCGCCGCCGTCCTCATTTAGAGAAGTCTCGGAGCCACCGCCTCTACGACTGGTGACCACAGTGCGCAATTGCTGCGCCGTGCGGCGCACAGCGCCGCCGCTCTCGCTACCTGAAGCGCCAATCGGCACTCCTTCCTCTGCGCCGAGGCTTGCGGCCGCCGCCATTGACGAAGGTCGCTGAATCGAGGCAAGTCCAAATGGGGCGCTGGTGCGGACGCCGTAGCCGTGGCGCATACCGCGTAACCATTGGCCTTGATACGTGCCTGAACATGAATAGGTTATGTGAGCTCATGATGTACGACTGCGTCATGTCTGAGGGCAATAGTGTGGCAATGGCTCTCGGAACAAGGTCAACGTGCTAGAGTACAATATCGCTGATGAGAAGTTAGCGCAGATTGATATACAATGAAGACGTCATTTTCTGATTGCAGCTTACCTAGGCTCCTTGCTAGGTAAAAGCGTGCATCGCCCCTCTGCCAACCCCCAAAACCTTAGTGGTAACCGGGGCAAACAGTGCTCGTATGTGTATAAGTGCGCGTATTTGTGCATTCATTTGCTTCTATGTATAGGTACAAGATAACATGTATAGAAGTGTCCGCCCTAGCTTTCGAGCATTGGGCATTGTACTCTTCAGAAAGTGCAGTACAGAATCATCTAGGCGTACGAACGTAGACACTTCAACTTTCACTCTTCCTTCGATCTAGTCCGGTGGAATACAAGTGCTGTAGGAACACAAAAACGGAATGCAGCATGGGAAAAGAATAGTGTGTAGAGGGGGGCCACTGGACATGTTGCCGTAGTAAGCAATAGTACAAGATAACCTAAAAAAATCGAAGAAAAATGTGCTGGGTGCACCTGCTTGACCCGTGCATCTGTCGATGTGCTCTCTCACCAGCTGTGACACCTGGCATACCTGGAAGTGAGCAGACTTCCCCGACAATGTGACTTACACAAACCTGCCCTTAAACTCTTAAACTTGACTCCTACTGAGTGCAACGGAAGCAGAAGCAACAGCAGGCGTGGAATTTCTTGCCAGAAGGGAAGAAACTGCAGCCTTGGGGAAGCGGAAAAGTGAGTTCGGCCAAGAAAAGGAGGAAAGTATGAGTACGGTACTGTCGATCGGGAGGGAGGTGGAGCCGCAGGAGCTCCCGCAGCCGCAGCCGGTGCTGGCTGCTGCTCGTTCGTTACGAGCATGTGCTGCGACTGCCTCTTGTCTCGATATCATTTCTCTTGCCTGTGTGCATGCATCAACGTGTCGGCTCACTGGAGGAGAGAGATCTCATGCACACGTGCACCCACACATGCGCGGGTGGACCCTGAGGAAAAAGTCTTTTGTCGCCCGCGCGATGAAAGAACTCAGGAAGCAAAACACGCGATGTCTCTTTTTTTGCACTGCTGTTGGTGCATTACGTACAGCTTGTCTCATACAGACTTTTTTCATTACACACATGTAGGATAATGTAAACACTTCACAATACGCGTGTAATCCTCTGACGAAGCA
>JAAUXU010102678.1_pt1 | contig 42305 bp, 36 predicted proteins | sample 7278151 | NCBI WGS metagenome assembly JAAUXU01 (sample SAMN14350113, study PRJNA611818) | marine sediment metagenome | isolation source: surface marine sediment (1.8m) | place: French Polynesia: Moorea | collected 2018-08
GACCGCAACATTTGCTTTGTGGACTCATTCCCCTTTGTGCCGGACTTCTACTTGCTCAGGGGTTGGTCACACATCCGTTTTTCGTCCTTTTTTGCACCTGGGGTTCTGTGTTTTGACCTCTGCATCACGCACACAGACACATCATTCTTAGTCAGACAGATGCTAACTATGCCAGAGCATGCACTTGAAAATGGGCCTGGAAGATATACTGGAAGTGCGATTGGAAATGCGCCAGGAAGGTGCCAGGAAACATGCCGGAGATCACACGAGCACATCTGTAATTTTTTCATGGTCTCATTGCCTTCTAGAAGCCATCATGGGGATGTCTTGAAATCATACACACAGTTCGGATTGCATGTCTCACTCCATCCTGGTCTTCCAGCTCATTCACTCAGCTCTCATGGTCCAATGCTGACATGTTTCAAAAGCGCAGTAAAAAAGATACATTGGCAGGTGAGGTTGCGTATCACTAAACCTTAAGAAATCTACGGCATCTCAAGGGGTGCTTAGAGATTTTTCGACAACTGACTTGAAGTGGAGACTTTTCCTCTCAATCTGCTCAGCCTGCCCGCCTGCCCGTCTGCCCGCCGGCCTCGATGCGCCTTCTAGTGATACTATAAGATTTCTGTGGGTTGGACTTCCATGTCACCGTCGGCCTCGTTGCCGCGACCGCCACCCGTTATCAAAGCCGGCCGGCCGGCGGAGAAGTAGAAGTGGAAGGACGAGGAGGGGTAGTGCTTCGGCCAGCAGCAGAAGAATTGCCAGAATATACCACACTAGTCCAGAGACAAGCAAGTTCTTTATACGTAGAATTCTGCTGTATTACGCACAGTAGAACGCGCTTCATGCAGTAACGGCAACTCTTTTAAGTTCAGCTGCAGCTTCTCGTGCAGTCGTTGGCTTCTCATCACAACATTGAGAATCACTCGGAGGCTGTCAACGTGCTTAACACTAACTTCACCAGCGGAGATATTTCGGGTTTGTCATGATTGTTTTACTCATTCTACTGTTATCAATATCTCCTAAGACTGTTTGAAATTGGTGCTACTTAAGGTACTTCGACTTCCCTCTATGTATCGCTATTTAACTGACCCAAATACTTTAAAAAGACATTTCTGGAAGCTGCAAGTAATGGAACTGTTGTCTCTTTTGTGATAATAGGAAAGTGAAGGGACCTTGAGCAAGAAACACGTGACGAAATGGCCTCAGGTGACTTTCACCGAGTGCCCGGCTCCAGCGGCTCAGGGGTGATGATTTCACTGGGGCTGTTCAGACAGGTGTCGAACTCCCCAGAGCTACGACGCCTTCTCCTCCAACAAGGATCTCAAGCTGGGGAGTTACCTCAACCGCTGGCTCTTGTCAAAGCCAAGCTTGTTATTAGCCCCGTCCAGGTCGCTGTAGCAACCCGGAAAGCTCTGCAGAACAAAGAGAGTGGGAAGATGGTTACAAGGTACGTTTCTGATTGTTAGTTTCTTGTAATGAGGGAGATGATAATACCAACTTATTTCGTTTTTCTCATAAATAAGATCCCTTGGGACCGAGATCATCTACAATGTCGCAACTGGCAGCAAAAACATTAGTGAGTCCCTGGCCAAGTTTGGCATCGGTGATGACGATAGTGAACTCTTGGCAGTGTTGGTGGCTGATTCCGAGGATGCTCTGGCAGTGGCGGAGAAGATCCTGGTTGCTAAAGTAACTGGTCGGCTAGTGAACGTTGAAGAACTGAAGGACGTAACTGACCGTCAAGCCTTGATCAAAGCCAACAAGCTCAAATTTGTCCCTAATAGTGGAGAGGTGATGTTGGAGCATTTACTGATCAGTCGTTCAGCATGCAAAGACGTGATTTAAAGAGTGTAGTGCTCTAGCAATGGCCAAAGAAGCAGGTGGTGATATTCTTCAAGATTGGCTGAAAGACAGTCCTGCCACAGACCTCTTAGAGACAGATATTGCTGAAGGTTCCTTCAACAAGAGACCGTGGTGTCACAGCGTGGTAGCATGTGACAATTATGAGGTGTGTTCTGCCAACGAGAAAAAGCTTGTTCTAAAAGATGTTAATCAGCAGTTGAGCAACTTAAAGATCAGTGATACCAGCAAACTCGCCTCTGTCTCAAGGAGGACTTTGTGTTCCAAGTGCAAAAAGTCCAGACTCTATTTCTGCTACACCTGTCACATTCCTCTGGATGCGACTTTGGATTTGATCCCTGTAGTTCAAAATCTCCCACTTAAGGTGGACATCATCAAGGACGTCAGAGAACTTGATGGAAAGGTGATGCCCCTATGCAGTGTAATCAGGTCATTCACTAACGTCTTGTTCCATTCAGTCTTCAGCTACCCATGCCAAAATCATATGTCCAGCAGATGTGCAAATTTTCGCCCAAGACGAAATCCCTAAGTATGATGGCGAGAATGTGGTCGTCGTCTATCCAGGCAGGGACAGCAGACCCTTGAAGGAGTTTGTCCGGAGCTTCCATCAGTGGCCACTGCAAAGAGTAGTGTTTGTAGATGCAACCTGGAAGCAGTCCAAACGGATCATGAGAGACTACAGACTGTCCAACCTCCCGCACGTACTGGTTGAGAATAGAGATACTTTATTTTGGCGGCACCAGAAGGTCTCTGACCAGCATCTCGCAACTGTGGAGGTAAAGAACAGTCTGTTGTATGTTAAGTAATTGTTTGGAGTCAATCCTGTTACTTGATTTCAGGCTATCTACTACTTTCTCGTGGATTACCATAGGGAGGTGCTCAACTTGGAGTATCAGAATGAGTATGATAACTTGCTCTTCCTCTTCAAGTTCATGCTGGAAAACATCAGAGCTGTGCATATAAGCAACGAAAGTCTGTAATAAACGTGTTAATGCCACGATGAGGCCCTTTGAATTCTGTCTGAAGGTTCTGGATGTGTCGTTACAAGTTGCATGGTCATTTTCCTCACTCAAAGGGTTCCGAGAAATAAATACTTGCCCTTAAAATACTTGGATTAAATCCAAACTCTCGCAATACTTGAAATACTTAACTATTGCCCACAATATCTAGGTATTTCATCACTGAGGGTATAATTTCAACAGAACGAATTCAAACTTTTATCGTATGAAAAATGCACTGTCACTGATGACGCTTTATCAAGGGGCCTGTTGAGAAGCACATCGAAGCTGTCAACTGTCGATTAGTTTGTCAGAAACTGGCTCTTTTCCTCCGTATGATTCTAAATAAAAACAGTGCAGACTGACAGGTCAGAATGCCAACTTGTAAGCGTGTGTGATGGTAAAATGTAAGTCTAAATAATACCCTAACATGCCTTCGCTGTCTGTCAGTTTTGTTTACCTTTACTTACATGAGGGGATAGGTTTAGTTGAGACACTTAATTATTGGTTCAAAAATACTTTTACTTACTTAAGTATAAAAGTCAAAATACTTACACTTACCTAAGTACATTTTTTTGGATTCTTTGATCACCGAGTCGGTGATCTAACCTGTCCTCCCTCTCATATTGTCCTTGGGCTTCGTCTTTACCCAATATGCGGCTTAGATCGTAGTAGATTATGTTTGCACGGTAGGCCCTGCAATATACTTCACTCTTCACTCGCATCCATCAGGAAGTCTCATGACTCAGTCCGAGGAGAAATGATGTCAACCTCATGATGTTTCCCATAAACTTAAAGGACGCGTCACTTTGCCGACAGATGGCGTTGACATCTGTGTAGTTGGAAGCTGTCGCACACAACGCCGACGATTTCGATCTACTGGTCCTTGGTCCTTGGAGGAGGAGGACCAAAAAACAACAACACGAAGAAACCTACCTCCTCTCGTAGACCGAATCGGCTCCTCCTGAGTTGCGTCCTCTCGTCTCGTTCCTTCTCTTAGACGGACCTGTCCTCGGCAAATTTTTGGCGAGTGGGATCCCTGAGGACCCCGAGACCGGGTCGGCGACCTCTCCATGCAACGCTACCTCCTGCGCATCTCGTACCGAGGGGACAAGTTAAAGTGTGACCTGAACACTTCGGTCGCATTGCTCAAGACTAATTTTCGCCGTCTTTTTGCAGAGGATTCCAGAAACAGGGAGATCGACGAGTTTACCTTCACGACAAGAGTCCTCTTCAGCAGTGGCAGGATCGGCAGTCGGTCCAGGGCGCCCTGGAGGACGCTCTCGTCAGGCTACAGCCCCAAAATCAGCCGTATGTCTTGGGATCGTCAAGGTATCAAGAATCCCGGGAGGTGTTAGACATTGAAAGACGAGACTCTCTCTATAGAACCGACATAGGGGTCCACGCTCGTTCCAACAACGTCGTTGTCGATCTGGAATCTACCAGCCCCGGAGAAGCTTTCGACCCCACGGTGATCACCAACGTAGTCAACAGGCTCTTCGCCAGCGGCCAGATACCCATCAGGTGTGTGTGTGCGCGCCCGAAGTGATTATTGCGACTCAAATTCAATCCCCGAGTGAATGATATCAGTGAAGCCAAGATGACGAGTGACGGCGGCGGCACTTCCTACTCATCCAAACTTTTGCGGTTCATGGTCTTTAACAGCTCCTTTGGCCCCGAGGAAGGCCAAGAATTGAGCCGAATCATCTTTTATCATCCTGCTGACGACCAAGATCAGATCAAGTGTCAGAACGTCGGCTACGCCGAGGCCTGTCTCAACTTTGCGGCCGCTTTCTTTGACGACGGCAACCGCCGCTGTCGCTGTGTCCACACGCAAAAGACGAAGACAGCCTTCTTGCGACCCGAAGAGGAAAACGGGTTCACTCTGTGCCTCACAGTGTCTCTGCCTTTTAAAAGGAGAAAAGGCTCCGTGGCTGGAGGTGCGAGTGGAGGCTCTACCAATGTGATCGAGTATCGACCAGAAGAGGTGCACGACAGCGTCCTGGAAGCTGCACTGAAGCACGCCTACAGCGCGTTTAAGCTCTTTGCCGGCTCCTTCGAGAGGGTACTTAACGGTGAGGCCGGCGGAGACAAGATCGCCTTCAAGTCTGTCGTCACGGACTTCTTCAACAAGTTTCTTCCCAGTCTCAACCTTCACCAACCGTCTGACCTGGAAGCTCTTTACCGACCTGTGAGGTTCCTGGCGCTGGAACCGGCGGACTTTCTCAAAGTGACGTGTTTCGTCAACTCCATCAAGGACGAGTTTCACGAGATTACCAAAGTCGTATTTTTGCAACAGGGCAATTTGGTGTGGACAGATTTGCAACAGGAGGATACTCGGTTGATTTTTCACTATGTCACAGCCACACTTTTGCCACCTCAAGGACTAGCAAAGACTTCTGCAAGTCCTGGAGTGACTTCAAGTCCCCGAGGGCCTTTCTCCGGACATCAGGGACGATTTCTAACTGGGGGTCCGTCGAATCCACAGGACAGCGGTAGAAGCAGCAACCAAGATGCCACGGTAGCACCTTCTGAATGGAAGATTCCTCTAGCCAGACTCGAAGACGGCGGCGAATACCAGCTCTCTGTGTACCAAACCCTGGCCGCAGTCATCTGCATCTTTGTGCCTGTAGGAGAGAAGTGTTTGAACGCGCGCTTCTTCCGGAGGCTGAACGCTTCCCTGTGCACGCGATTGATTGAGCTGTCTGCAGATCTCATGGATGTTTTTGGCAGTTCCAAGGCGGACCAGCAGCTGAGACAGAGCGCCAGCTTTCACCAAGAGATGGTGGCGTGTATTTCCTCGCCCTCTGCGGCAGCCTCAGCGTCGCCGTCGACGCAGTACTTTTACTACAATCATCACAACCGCGCCATGAAGTCCACCGTCACAGAAGATACCCGAGCGTCGACGAGACACACCGCGTTGGACACGTCACAGTGGCTGGGAGCCTCCCGGGGCCCGGGGCCGCGTGAGTGCCTCAGCCAGACTAATTCGGACGAATGGGTTGTAGGAAAGCGAGACGGAGGCGGAAGAATGCTGGTAGCAATTTTAGGAGGAGGAGTAGGAGGGGGTGTTGGTGGCGGAGGCAGAAGCGGCAGTGGCACAATCATGGATGCAGAGGAAGAAATTGATCGACTGTTGTCGACCGAGTTCAAAAACGTTTTCATGATGGAAAACTGAATGTCGGGAGCTGACTTCTCCGTTTTGTCATACTGGCGTAATATACTTTTTCCACACATATATGTTAGTCACTATGTTTGCGATAAGTCATATTATCCTACAAATAAACATCACTTCTAGTGCAAAGTAAGTCACCACTGACGCTCACGTACCTAAATTGGCTGTCGTGTTCTTGACAATGCATTCCATGTGTTAAGTATATATGTTTAACGGAGACGTTTAAGGCGAGTCGCAACCATTTTTTTCTCCAGGGTCTTGAAGACGCTTGCGGTGCGATCCGACTTTGAACCTCGAACCTTGGCCTCAGCCAGAGCATATCTTTATCGCTTGGCTGTGCCAGTGGTCCCTGAGTCGATCCGGGAGGACATCAAGCGCTTCTACTATCACCAATTTTCTGAAGAGGAGTTCGTTCGAGCTGCTAAGAATAATTTCCAAAGGAGGAAAACTGGCAGGCAGAACTACCACGTCAAGAGGTTGCCCGTCGGAGTGTCCGAGAGTTGGGCGGAGTTCGAGTACTCAAGACAAAGAAATCTTGTACAATGTCTCCGTGATGTAGGTAAAAAGTATCTGTTCTCAGCTCACCGTTGGATTTTTCCTCCTTCCAAGAGACTCTGGAGCTCTTTCGTGGCGAGCACGTCTTTGCGAACTTCCTCAGCAGCGACAGCTACCCCAAGTGGCAACGGATCAGCGCGGCGAGGGGCGTTACCATAGAAAAGGCTCTTACGAGGACTATCAAAGAAATAACGTATGATCAACTTGTGTCCCGTATAGACAAGACTAAGTCAGGAGTTTTACGCAATCTTTCGCCCGTCTTGTGTGATTTTTCTACATTTCTTTGAACGTGACTCGCTGCATTGAACTACTACAGGCTTGTATGGACAAGGAGTGCCTACGTTATGGAGGGACCGTGATACTGATCTTGAAAAGAACAATTTTTGCCCCTATATTTTGCCAAATTTGGCTTGTTCAGGCAAGATTGGTAATCTTGATTGTGTACTACTGGTTTCAGTGCAGTCTTTCATGAATTTTACTTTCAATACGAGTTTTAAAGGGTTCACCCTGTATTCCAAATGTCTCTTTTGGCAGAAATTTTTGAACATGCACAAAATAACATTCAAAAGTAAATCGAGTAAAATAAAAAGTAAAGTAAATTTTCCTACCACTGAAGCGGGAAACTAACTTTCACACTGTCACCAGCAGTGACAAAAAGGTCAACAATTACCAGTTCACAAGTCCATTTGTGACCAAATGAGACACCACGACCTAGGAGAAAGTGATCCTTATTTTCCCTTTTTTCCCTCACACTCCAATAAACAGTCGTGTCAACATGTTTCTTTCAGTGTGAGAAAGGTCGCCCCCCCGGGAAATCCTGATCACCAGCCCATTTTGGAGACGTTCGACTTCTACGAGGTCGACGTCGTTGGAGACTCTTTCCTTCACAACCAGGTATTTTTTTATAGTCCACTTTAGTTAAGTCCCCACTTTCAGTTCTGTCTTGCCTTCCATAATCCGTCTTGCGAACAATGTTCCCATTTTGAGTAAGCGGCATATTTTGTGCTGCAACTTTGTTCAACCACTACGTATATTGGGTTAGAAACGCCAGCCCAGTTAATAACTATGTGCGTCAACATGTTTAGCTTTCACCAAACATCGGACGGCCGACAAAAGTGCCACGCGAACGGTCTCATAAGGGCTGACTATTGCAGTGTCAGTGAGACAAAAGATGAATAAGTTAGAGACCTCATGTAATTTTACACAGATCAGTGGAATGCAATGTCCAACTTCTCGGGAGATACAGATAATGATTGTTCGGCAGGCCAGACTATCTAGATCGCAGACAAAAGTACATTCATTCTTTGTAAAACAAATGAAGCAGAAAAGAAGTTTTCTCGCTCCATTAGTTTTCCTGCTGAATGCGATGCACTAATATTTAGGGGACTATTATGCCTCATTTTGTGTAAGTGAGATTTCGGATAGCTCGCAAAAAGTTTGTACTTATAGAATGTCACTGAACCCAAAGTAGTTTGATGCGTAGTAACATAAAGCATATGAGCATAATAGGCTGCATCGAAGTCCACCCTGGCAGAACCGGGTAGAATGGAGGAAGGACAAGGCCATCTTGCAGAGAAAGAGCGGACGTCTACAGTAGAAGCAGCCTATGAGAAGACCATCCGTCCTAGGCCAAAATGGCCTTGTAAGCGGCCTTACCTCATCATAGAATTTGACGACACAAGATAAATAGCAGTGTTACCTGTTCTTGGAGCATCTAGGCACGACTCACAAAGTGTCACTCATCAAGTCGTTATGCCTTGAGAATGAAAAAAGTCCATGGTTTTGTCTTCAGTTCCTTTTCACAAACTTGTCTGACTCACATTTGGATTTTGCAGTTCTCAAAGTTATGCAGATTTCTACTGTTTTTGATGCCATTTTGGACGAAGATCGTTCTTCTAAGCGGCTTTGAGTGTTCTTATATGTGGTGCAATTCACCGCTTAAAGTGCATTTTGATTCCGTTCGTGAGAAATCTGTTCTTATATCCTGTGTTCTTAGAAGCTGCTTCTACTGTATTATGAGGCTGTACCACATTTCCCTACTGCTTTGGGCCTTAATGTAGGCATGAGTCTCGTCCAACTTTTCTTTCAAATCACTAATGGTGTCCAATTGTAGATCCGTCGCATGATTGGCTCTGCCCGTGCTGTGGCAGCAGGCGTTGTTTCCCAAGAGGTTGTGAAGACTCTGCTGGAACGTCCAATACCACGATTTTGGAACGAGAGAATCAGGCCAGCACCAGCCCATGGTCTACAACTGGTGCGGTAGCAACATCCGTATAAATAAGAACGTGTTCACCCGAAAGATCCCGTAAATGACGACCTTCAGATCAACGTCCACTATCCCGATGAGGTCTTAGCGGAAGCAACCGAGGATGTGAGTCGTCTCCCTTTGCCATTGCCAAAAGGTGCCACTCCATGGTGGGACAGGAACAACTTTCAATTCATGTGGATTGACTGGTGAGATAGTGGACAAGTATTAAAGTGCCTTTACTTCACGCTGTGCTGCTCCTGACGCTTTGAAGGAATAAGCTAAAACTTCGGGACCTTTTGCCCTATGACCCAATCTGCTGCCTTCAACGTCTCAACGACTTCTATCACCGGGAGGCAACCAGGCCAAGAAGATAAGATGACCTTGGCAGAAAAGCTCAAGTTCCAAAAGGAGAGACTGCGGCATACCAAGACTCGGTAATGACTGTCCTTAGCATTACACGTACGTCCCTTTTTGCCTTATACCCTTGAACGGATCGTCAGGGTGCACACTCCAGGTGGTCAACTCTTGGAGGAAGATTTCTGTCCGGCCAAGGAGCAAACTTGCTCGACTGTGCTCTCTGGCCAAGGAGCAGGATATGTGATCGATAAAACCCCAGACTTACAGGTGATGCTGAAATGTAACTGCTTCTCAAGATCCTTTTCGAGTCTTGTCTACTACGTAGGTAGCCAAGGTGAGCGACCAGATATTCTTGGGCTCCCAAGACGTCGCGGCGGACCGGGAGCTTTTGAGGAGGCACGAAATCAAACAGATCCTCAATCTGGCGCCCTCCGCTGTGCCTCATCACTTCCCGGAAGAGTTCGACTACATGGCAGTGCCGGCTCTGGACACCCCAGAAGACACAGCACTCATGGACTCGATGGAGGAGATCTCGAGGTTCATCGCCAAGCCCGGGGCCAAGACATTGGTGCACTGCAACGCCGGCGTCTCGCGCGCGCCTGCCGCTGCAGTGGCGTGCATCATGACCTCGGAAGATTGCACAAGTCTACGTGAGGCATTTGCTCGGGTGCAGGCTGTGCGGCCGTGCGCCCGGCCCAATCCTGGGCTGTGGACGCAGTTGCAACAGCTCGAGGCGAGGATAAGACAGAACAAATAGTGTAACAACGTCATGTACGTATGTTCGAGTTACAGTCGAATGTTGATGAGCGGGTGTTCCTCGCATAACGCTCACATGCAAATCCGTGAGGAGAAGAGAAATATACGTAGAGACAAACTGTTGTGTCCACACGTACAGTGAGCGCAGGAAGTTTGGATTCACCTACTCAAGTAGTTTATTAATTAAGATAGCGATTGAGCGGTGTGATGTAATTGATAGGCTACACCAAGAAACGAATATTTTTAATATGTCTGAGTGCACCTTGGGTTTGTTACCTAATGTCAAATAGAGAAAACGGATTCGACTGGTCTTTGACGAAACCATCCCTCCTATCATGGACCTTTCTATGTTTTACAATCCTTACATGACTGTATCGTCTTGAAGAGTTGTAGTTGCGAATGCAGCAAGACTGGAGAGGACCCAAACAATGATAATTTCATTTTATTTCACTAGAACAAGAATCTGTCAAAAAATGTAGTACCGAGAAAGAGATTTTAAAAAAATGACCTAGCCTAAAAAACAACATACTAAGTGCAGATGCATTCGACATTAGCTTCCTAACAACTCGTGCTATTTGCTGCTAATAAATTTTAGCTTTAATAAAATGTGTGCGACCTCATCAGAAGCCGCACAAACAGAAGGTAGAGAGACCTTAAACTTCACTCGTCTGCAGTTTCACTTTCACAGGATAACTTTATGTGTCGTTTTAAAGTGCTCTTAAAAGAGTGACTGAAACTGGTGTGGAAGGTCTTTATGCGGTCTATTTACTGCAAGTACGGGCAGCTACGGGCTTGACACATGGATTGAGGTGAAAGTAGAGATTCAGATCCTCACTTGCTTTAATTCTTTAAGTGCTGAAGTTGAAAAAAAACTAATGAATGAAAGTGACTACATTGATGGCGTTCCCAGTTCACTGTCCGCTCAATCCAGCAGAACAGACATGCGTCAAGTTTGCTGTTAAAGTACATCATTAATGCGCTCGGCAACAGTACTTTTGGTGGCTAGAGGTGGCAGGTAATTCTGTGTATGCGCCGTTACTAGCTGAAGCCGTACCCGGCTTTGCTCGGGAGAATTCCATACATGGCTATTTCTGTCTGTCACATTCCTCGTCCAGGTACTTCCAGCTGTCCACTCGCTTCGCGCTCACTAAGTTCTCCGGGTCGTCCATGCAATCTGCACCCACACTGATTTTGTTTTTGCTTTTGAAGCTGGCTGATCCATACCCGCCTCTCCCCTCTCTCCAGGGTTGCCAAGATGCATTATTTTCGGAGAGATTCATAGTAACTTTTCGAGTGAAGTTGCCGGCACGACGGCGAAAAATATATCGCTTCATTTCATGCAGTGATTGTGCAGTGCATGTCAATTTCTGTGGGAAGCTAATTCGCACGCACTCTGTGGGCATGACAGTGACCTTTTACTAGAAATTGGAGTTATAGGTGCACGTACTAAATGTGACCTCGAGGAGGCATCAGATCCAGATACAATGGACCACCATGTCCGCAGCAGCTGCCACAGCTGGTTCTCTAATATCACCTGCACGGGTTATTGTTGGACAGGAACAAGTCCATCCTGAATAAATGCCGGGCAAAGCAGGCCAGTCAGCTCTGACAGATCTGAGTCCGAACTTTTTGCGGTCACTGTAGTTTACACCTGCAATTCCTGCATGAGTGAGATGTTAACAGAACAGCTCACATCTCAGCATCTTCGTCTTGCTTATCAGTGCAGTTAGTTATATGACTACACATGGAGCGCACAGCAGGTTTGTGTTACGTAAGCTAATTCCCAATCAAGTAGGCCGCGCTCGCCTGCAAGAACAGACAGAAGTATAACGTGTGCTTCAGCACTCACTTCATCGGTACTGATCACGATTGTCGTCAAGGTGGTAACATGATCGGTTTTTTTAATATGCACGAGAAAAATTCGTGCTGCATCCGCTGCCGTTCATCCGCTGTAACTGAGGCTTGCTATCCTTACCTTCTGCACGAAAAAGACCCTGGGATGAAGCCTGAGGCTACATTTCTTTCTTTTTTGTTCCAGTGTCAGCTACAGCTCGCCTACTCCAGTGAACTGTCAGCTCATCCCTTGCTACAGGTAGCCTCTCGGTGACCTCAACTGCTCAGTTGAGGTCGTCACTGAGTGCCAGTCATCAGAGCATACAGGACGGCCTCTGGTTGTCAACGCAACTCCTCTCCTCCTCCGCTTGGCCTTGACTGTTACCGAGGAGGGCCACAGATTCGTTGATTGCAGTTGCCGCTTTCCTTCTCTCTCTCTCCCTCTCTCTCTCTCTAGTCTCTCTCTTAGGTATCCGCACACATAGAACATAGTACGTACATGTTGCTAGTGTCTGCTGTCTTCTTTCTTTATTGGTCTCGGGGCTGTGCAGTGACCTACAGCAAGCAGCGAAAGGGTGCCCATTAGCAGAGACATAGCGGACCCCGCTGTTACAAGTGTTCGCTCATCCCTCAACGGGGGGAAGAGGGGACACGACAGTCAGCGAGAACCATCACAAGTGCTCCGCGTTGGATCGGGTCGTCGACCTTCCGGAGGTGAGTCGAGGAAAAGTTTCAAAGGCTTTTAAGACAAGGCAGTGTCACAAGTGTGACAGGCGGGGGGACTGACACTCCTCTTGGTGTCCTGGCTGACGCCTTCCAGCTTTGGGGCTCGACACGATTTGGCTCGTGTCAGTTCAATTCATTAGAACGGGGAAAAAAGGAGACATGGAATGTATTTTTGAACAAAAAAAAATTATTCAATTCAACATTGCGATGACATTTTGAATTGAAGGGCAAAAGAGGCGAGTAACCTGTTATCACGAAAGCAGCTGCTGCAGGGTCACAGTATGTAGTATGGACCACGCGGTGTCCTTAGCATTCTTTGTAGGGCTGACGCCGGGCTCAGGATGCCCGCCAAAGCCCGTGGGCTACACAGGCCGGCGGAGAACCCTGCCCGGTCAGTATCCGGATAGTGTGGCGCGCGTGCCAATAGCCCGCAGGCTCTGCCGGGTAAGTTATTTGAGAGAAGAGGCCAAGTCCGTCAAATGCACAAGTCCTTATGCAAAAACTGCGAGTGAGCCTCAAAAAGCTTCTGAAGGGAAGCTTGCTGTTCCAGCTTTGTGCTTACGTCACATCCTTGGCTTACTAATATTACCTTGTCCATGCTCACGCAACGATATGATCAATGAATAGTTCTACATTCTCGGTTTTTAACGATTTTCACTGATATTTTTCCTGTCAGGTTCATGCTGATATACACTGGAAAATGCAACCTGGTTTCCAACCGTAGAACAAGTGGCAGGAACAACATTTCTCATCAATGATCCTACCAAAAAATGGGTTGAAAACATAGTCGGGATTTCTTAAAGTCATACTGACAATGGTTAGATCAATCCTGCTTTGAGACGCAATTTTTTCTCTTGATTTAAACTCACTTTTTTGGAGAGCCCAGTTTTTGACCAAATTTCACCTGGATTTTAGAAATACCAAAATTCCTCCGTAATTTCTCGTGAAATAAAAGCCGAGACTGTAGATCCCTGGCTGTAGCCCACGGGCCGAACCTCTGCGTTGTAGCCCGCAGGAGAGCCGGGGTTGGCACTGGCGGGTTGCCTACTCAGCCCGACCCGGCCCACATCTGAAAAAACCCGGCCCAGTGCTCAGCTGGAACTCGTTGTCCAGTCTCAACTTTCGTGTGTTTGTCTGGCCTTCGGAGTAGTATGGTGATAATGATATGCATGCCGGATCTGTGCGCTGCAACCGCCCCAGAAGTGGAGCGAGTAGTGATGGGCTCGAGCCGTAAGCTGGGACTGCGAGCCTTCTTTCGGAGCTTTGGTGGGAGCCTCTGTTTCTAAGAAGATTTGACCACGCAGGTCTAGGTGAGGAACTGTCATTTCTCCTCGTCATCCTAAACTAAGCTAATCGATCCTCATTAATAAAGTCTAATAATAACCGAGCTTCGGTGTGTCTGTTTGTCTGTTGCCAGTCACCAACCAGAGCTAAGAAACCACCGGTCCGATCTTGACCAACTTTCAGGGATTACAAAGGGCCACTAGGAATGAAACGAGTTTGTTTTCAGCCTCTTTTCTCCCCAATCCACCCAAAAAATATTAAAAGAAACTGGTTGGTTTAGTGAATTTTTGACCAGTTTTCTCCTGAAGACTGGACAGATTTTTGACAAATTTTCTCCAGTTTTAGCCCAATAGATCACATTGATCAGCGCCCCCGATTTGTATAAAAAAAATTTCTTGCTTAGCTGGATCGGAATCGAAGATCCTGTAGGGTTCTTTTCTGTCTAGTATCAATAATACGCATTTAAGTAACTTAACCTGACCTTTTTTGATTAGCTTAAATGCACCTTTGAACTGGGCTTAGGGGATAAAATCGTTGGCTAACTTTTTTTTCAACTTTACCTGGCTTGAATCCTAAGAGCCTTTTCTCAACGTGTGCTCAAGATTTTGGGAAGAATCGCAATTTTCGTTAGCTTTGTCTTTTAACAGAAGCAATAGAAAAAACATTTAGCAGCTTTGTCCGGCGGTAACCTGGTCACGAGGGTCATTATCAAAAAATAAACAAGCAGGCATTTTTGGGATGGACAACAGCCAAACTCTATTACTTTGAAAGTGTAAAAGTCTCATGGAGGCCGAACAGTGTCCGAAATTATTCAATGAAAATTCTTCATGTTTGTCTCAACTACGCAAATTTTGGTGTATGTCGATTAGGATTGTACGTGAATGCTCAGAGGATCAAAACAGTTGTTACTCAAAGTGGCCGACACCTCTGCTGCTCAAAGACGATCGGTAACTGTCCTTACTATTCTTAACATAATCTGGACATTGGGGAGCATTCCTCCCCCCTCGGGTCCTTCAAAGTACTACTGCTATCCTTGTTCACTTGTGACACTCATTTAGGTAACCCAGCTACTTCATTGTCTTCTCTTGTCCCCGGGGCACAACCAAAAAGTTCACCACTCTGCAACAGTTGAAAAGTTGCAGGCAAAAGGACTTTCGAGTTGTGTGTACTTGCCCAAGGCTGTGAGCGGACCGGACCGGAATGCGCGCTGACCGTCGGGTTCGCCCTGGACAAGACGCTTGGCGGATGACTCATTCGGGGCGCGCTCGTCTAGGAACGCCAAGAGGCGGCCCTAATGCGTTCTCCGGCTTTCTTTCTGTCTCGCCTTTGTGCCTTTTAAAAGTGCAGCATGCACGCAAGCACGAACGTGCGTTAGAAGTGCTGTACAACTCTCAAGTCCATCGATTGTCACACCTTGACAAAGATCAGTCAAAAGGTTCGAGTGAAACTTGTTTCTGCTTGTATGAGGTACTGACGTAACTCGAAGAGTAACAGCTGGGTGTCTTTTTTCTTTCTTTTTTTTATAGACCAACATGTATAGTTACAAAGCTGATAGTGAATCACAGCTTCAGAGACAGTTTCTCTTCTTCTCAGTCTTGCATGTCGCCATGCGCTCATAGTGTATTAAAGTGTCTTCGTCACCTCCAGGGCACCATGACCAATGCGCTTCGCACCCTGGTGAGCCAGAACCGCGTTCGTTTCGTGGATGAGGCCGCCAGGCTCAACTTGGACTTGGCGTATATCACCGACCGCGTCATCGCCATGGGGTACCCGGCGCAGGCTCAGAGCGTCGAGGTGCTCTTCAGGAACAGCGCATCTGATGTGAAAAGAATGCTTGATGCCAATCACCCAGGATGTTACAAGGTAGCCATTGGCGGGGTTTTCTTTGCAGTGAGAAGTGAGAGACAGAATACACTTGGCGCATCTCTCAATGTCTCATATTGTGGCAGATTATTAATCTCATCTCATTATGCCACACTATTGTTTGCGTTGTAAGTAGCAGATTTGCTTTGACCGAGGCTGCAACTAAAAGCAGCGTCCGCTGCATTGAAATTACACCCCTTTCCTTTCACAAAACGTGTAAGTTTTACTTATTTCAAAAAATGCACACTTTTTACCTGGAGACAGTGATTTTTCTTGTTTATTCTCTTTGGAAATGAAATGGGCGAAATGATATGGTACAGTAGGGTGGGCACTACGGAGGTCACATTGAGCTTTGCCCCATTTTCACATGCAGCTTGGGGTGAGGAATTATGTCTACATCTAGGATCAAGCAATAATTTTGAGGCTGGCCTTGTTAAATAAGGGCTGGAGCCTTTCAAAGTTGGCCTACAGCATGGTGTACCAGAACACCCTCATGCAAAGATTCTGGAGAGAAAGTAAGACCATTTATCCACAGACCCTGGAGAGCCCAGTCATGGCCCTGGACCGTTTGCAGGATCTTTGCAGTTGGTGTTCCAGTACACCATGCTGTAGGCCAACTTTGAAAGGGTCCAGCCCTTATTTAACAAGACCAGCCTCAAAATTATTGCTTGATTCTAGATGTAGACATAATTCCTCACCCCAAGCTGCATGTGAAAATGGGGCAAAGCTCAATGTGACCTCCGTAGTGCCCACCCTACTGTACAGTGGAGTAGCCATCGGGACCAGGTGCCACCACTTGCATATGCATCAACTGTTGGCGACTTGATCACTTACTGACTTTTCATTCCTTTGGGTCTTCATATCGGGGTCTTTAATCATTAATGTGCATGGACGGGGTACATCAAAGGCTGGACCAAAAATTTCAATCTCGTACGGCGCGCTGCATTTGTGGCAAGGCTCCATTTGCACTCATTCTGGCCAGATTAAAGGAGTTGTTGGGTTCCCGCCTTGCCTTCAAAGTTTTATAGACACAGTGTAAATAAGGATGTTAGGTCAGCATTTCAAATTTGGCGTTCTTTCTTTCTACTGGGTCTTTCAAAAAGTGAGATAAGTTTTTCTTGTGTTTTCAATGTTGTATGGCTGAAGGAGGTGAAGCCTCTTTGAGCCCAGAGTGCCAATACAACCGAATGTCTTATGATCTTTCTTACTCTTGTGGTACATTCAAAATGCTTGTCTCATGCAGAGGCCACGTGAGTGCAACAGCGACTGTGCCAAAGCCTGAATCACAGTTGGGACTCATGAGCACTGAGGCATGCATGCTGATGGTGTACATGGAAGTCATGGCTTTCTCTTTGATCACCTTGCTGATGGCATGCCACTTTGACCGGTCGACCTTACATACAGTGGAGTCGGTCATTCTGTAAGACATTGCGTAAAAGTTGTTTTTTTTCTACCATAATGATCTTGTAAGCGTCCGTGAGTGGCATATGTTCACTCGTCATATGTGTGTATTTTGTTTGGGGGATACTGAGTTTTGACCCAGGGACATTCGTTGTTTTAGTTGCAATAACTGGAAATGGAAGGTAAATAGTGCTCGACGCTGTGCATGGTGTGATCACGCTATTATTACCGACAAACTCGTTGCACAGTGGAACACGCTTATGGCAATCGGTCATACGGATACCCTGGGCAGCAAGTTCTGTCCCAATGTTTTTACCCAATGCTGCACCACGGTCACGGCGGTCACACGGACAAAACGATCAAATTCTTTGGTCCCAACATGATCGCTATAACCGCGTTCCTCTGTACTATTAACTGGCTTCTCACGGAAGCGGGAGTTGCGAGGGCCGGATCGAGTTACGAGCTGAATAAGCGGAAATCCTCATACACTTAAGTGGATATGGAAAATGCCTGCGTGTGTGAGCGCGTGTGGATTATCTGACTGGTAGTTAAGAGACAAAGGATATAACATGCCTCAAAGTCTCGCTCAGCAATGCTTCTCCTGCCCCTTCAACTGCCCAGTTTCGTCTCAGATGGGTGGACTTCCCGCTGGACAACGAAGTACAGTAATGTCAACTACCCAGGAGCGTCTGGAAATGCCCAGGATAGGATAATGGACTCGATCGCATGAAAGTAGTGAATGGGGGCTTGTTGGGTATGACTTTTATTAAAGAAAGAATAATATGAGTTCGTTTGAGTCAATTGGAGAGCTTCCAAGGACTCCTCATCCCTGCTCCATCTTGCTCTTCTCACACTCCATAGTGACGAATGAGCTGACAAAGGGTTAATTTGATACCGGTCGAATTATCAAATGCTTGTGTATAGGGTTACTATTAGCCGCTTAAAACAGCACTTAAACGGCACTTGAAGAATCTATCAAAATTTAGAATAGCTTACGCATGTCATTGCTGATGCTCTCAGAGTTCCCCATTCCTCCCTACAGGTATACAATCTTTGCTCCGACCGTTCACCCCGATCCAAGTACCCGGCCAGCGTGTTCGACGGTCGCATGACCCTGTACTCGATGCCGGACCACTCACCGCCAAAGTTCAGCGTCATCATGAGATTCTGTCAAGATGTTGCGGTGAGAATGAGAAACCAAGGCCAGTGTCAAGACGTAGGTGTCATTCCTCGATCTTCGTCCTCTTTTTCCAGAACTGGCTGTCCCAGAGCCCCGACAACGTTGCTGTGATCCACTGCAAAGCCGGAAAGGGTCGCACCGGCACCATGATCTCGTGCTACCTTGTGTTCAGCGGCCAGTGCGCTGACGCTGACGCCGCTATGGCCCTCTTTGGCGACGCGAGGACCAAAGACGGGAGGGGCGTCACCATCCCCAGTCAGAAAAGATATGTCAGGTGTGCTGAGCACGCAGAGGGGAGAGGCATGAATGGAGACAAGCACTCAACGAGCTGTCCTTCTTTGCAGATACTTTGACGCGTTGCTGAAGGATAATCTCGACTACAAGGACATTCCTGTGCGGATGCATCGAGTCGTGGTTAGCGGCGCAAAGGGTTTGGCCTCAGAAGCATCACAACTGCAGCTGAGGATCTTACAAGAAGACAGGTGCCAGCAAGACACCATCGATCTGCAGGCATGTCAGGTCGGGAGTTTGATCTTTATCTTTCTTTTTGACCTTCTAATACTGGCCTAGTTTCGAGTCCGCCTATCTTATGACGTCTCTTGCACTCAGCCACTGCATACTTGGAATGTATTCGAATGAGCTGCCAAGTGCTAAGGAGCTGAATATTTAACAGTGGTTAACGATTATGGTTATTGACAAGCTCGAAAAGGGCGGGATCTCTGACACCTGTACGGTTGTTGGGATCGAGTGGAGAATGAGGACTTTAAAAGGCCATAAAGTTGTAGAGCTGAAAGGTTTTTCTACGTCCTTTAGAACTAATCTGACGTAAAAGGTCGAACCGAATCACAACTTTGCTTGTGCAGAAATTTTTGGTCGATTTGGCTGGGCCAATTGGTCCTTCAACATCTGGGATTGGTGACATCTTGAAGAACAACAAAATTACCGTACAATCTCTAACATGAGCAACATCGACTTGATTCGATTTGACCCCAAAATTCGCATTGTAGCTGACATTGGACTTATTGCATACATTGCTGCCTACATTAGAGTCATACGTTAGTTCTCTGATTAGGAGCCCTCGCTCGAATAGCAGCTCTGTAGCAAGTGGTTTGGTGTCATCACACTAACGAATCCATGTTGACACCTGCTCAAGAGTCATTGCTCCTGAGAAACAATCAATGCAAAAATCAAAGCGACGAACGTGGTCAATATGGATGTAAATAAGTACAACTGTTCTCGCCTCTACAGTCTCAACTCACATAGAACATATGTCTAATAGCAGCCCTATTTGTAGAAACACAGCATTTGTCTTTCTCACCCAATATGTCATGCACACTTCAACACCCTGTATGCACGATTGGGACTCAAAGTTACGAAGTCATCAGTCAGATGCAAACTTATGTTAAATTGTCATAACTTAAGGTCTCTTTGGGTCTCTACAAATCAGCCACTCAAAATCAGGCGAAGTAAGAAATATGTCTAAATTTTCCACTTGAGGAACTTCCAAACCCAAGGAAAAGGTGCTCTGAGTTACCCTGTGGCCTTGTTCCGTAAGTTGAAAGCTCCTTGTACGACAGCTTCTGCTAAGCCGATCCTTTATTGTTGGAACCATACGCTCAGGCTCATGCGCAGCACACTGTACTTGTTTTCTTGCTCCAACCCAGGTCAGCCAAGGGACTTTCGTCTACTTGCCCCCCAGACACATCGACTTGCTTGGAGATGTCAAGATCGACATCATGGCCAAGAGGAAGTTGAGCTTCTTCAGAGGTGACTTTACTTTAAAAACAAGAAAGAATTGAGACACATTTAAGATTATGACTGACGACATCCGCAGGTATGAAGCAGCAGGTGATTCTGCGCTCCTTCTCCTTCGATTTCCACGCGTGGTTCAACACGTTCTTCCTGAAATTTGAGAAAAGTGATGACGAATGCTCAGAAGAGGCACAAGCGAAGTTGGTCTTGTGCAAGGAGGACCTGGACGATCTGCAGACTACCAGCGGGAACAAGAGGGACCAATTTGTAGTTGCCTTGTTTTTCCAGAAGATATAGACAGCGTGGCCGTCATGTCAATGGTATTTCAAGAGAGAAACGTACATGTCAGTATACATTTGAACTACCAGTCGTGTTAAAAGCTGTCGTTATAGAGAAATGTATCGTTCTAAGAAGTCTACCTGCAGTGCGGTGCAGCATTAACGAAAAAACCCCTCATCTTTCACTAAAGCATGATATTAAGAACTGTCTAATTCGTGCAAAAGGAAAGTTTTTGCCATTTGAGCCCAAAATGATGGCAGGTATGATGCAACACTTGATTAGGAAAGCATCAGACGTGCTAATCAAGTTGCTTTGAGAGAACCTCAGGACACAAACCTTAATCTCATGTAGTTTAATCTCATGCAATCAGGTCACAGAAGTGGTGGCATCGCTGCTCAAGTGGGCCCCAGCCCCGGCTCCAACCCTAATCTCCGGAGTCGCTTGGGATTCATCTGCCGAGAAAACTCACTTGAGATTGATTGAGGGGCAAAAGGACTGCAGTGTTCACAGTGCATGAACAGAGCTTTCACCCACAAAGACTCTTTCCGTACATAGCAGCTCTTGCAGGGCGGCTCGGGCCAAGTGTACATAATGAGGCACATCATGACTGACAATAAATTGGCACCAACGAAGGTCTCTGGAAGTCTTTCAACTATGCTTATGGTGCGCAGTAGCAGAAATTATCCACTCAAACTTAGATTTAGTGAAAAAAAAAATAACTTCATGAAGAAGAAACCCCGACCCCCGTTACAGGAACTGTCTCGTTAGAGCAAACTAGGGGCTGCTGACGAGAAACCTGACTATATCAACTTTTTCGACTGGATTATTAGTGCTGAAGCGACCGCACTCGTCAAAGTGACTTGATACATAAACCGCGTACAGACTTGTTTTATGCAACTGAATCCGTTTCATTTCACTGCATCAGTCTTGACCACCGACGAAACGACGTCAGCAACGAGAAGACCTTCTACATCTTCATGCTGTGATCAAGGTCCGGGAACACCACTTCATCAGATAGAAATAAGTTTCTCTCTTGGAAACCGCGGTTGCTACAGTTGCATATTCGATTTTGCAAGGGGTCAGTCAGCAGAGTAATCTTGTTCCCAAAAAATCGAGTCTCGCTAAGATTACCCTGCTGCCTGACCCTTTGCAAAAATCGAAGTTGAAAAACTTTCAATTGAAAGTCGACCCCTTTACTAAATAAAACTTTGGTCAGAAGCAATGTCAATCAAAAAAAAAAACGGGGATCATGCACTTTTTGAAGTTGCAAAAGTCGAGTATTCACTGTATTCGACCCATCGCCAGTTCCATTGAACAGAGGTTGCTACGCGAGAGCGCCCGATATATCCCGACTTAAAAATTCAAGTCATAATACGACGTTTGCGTAAAAATTGCGTCGATCCTTGAAACATTTACTCCTCCTCCATCGCATCGGATAACGGCTATTATTGGAGAGCGGTTACGACGTTCACAGTCTCGATTCGCTGTGGTTTCTCTTAGAGAGCGGTTTCGGTTCGTTCGACTGCGATATTTGTGGTTCAGAGACTGACTCACTGGAATGAATCAAGTGCGGACTGAGGTGTAGAGCTCAAGTTTACACTGAACAATAGTGTCAGCACAGTCGGCTTCATCACTACCGACGACTCCACAAGTCTTGAACACTTGCCCTTGGCCACCCTGTGCACCCTCAATTTCCTCTCCTGCACCGTAGTACAGCTCAACATTTCATCTTCCAATTGCTGCCTCATCTGAGAAAAAAGCACGAGCATTCCTCACTTAATGAACACAAAGTGCCTCGAGAAAAGTCTTCTTTAAGTGAAAATTCGTTACGCGAGGTAAATGCTATGCAGTCAAGAAGTGTCTGGAAGAGAAAATGAAGCCCTGAAGAAGACTTTCCAGTCATTTAACAGTCCGACAACTATTACCTTAGCTTGCCTTGACTATATCGCTGCTCGTCAGGGTTGCCAGCCGGGTCTTGGCCGAGTCATTCCGCCGGGTCTGTTATGAGAACCCGACCAGACCGTAAGTCATTGGAACAGTTTCGCAAAGCGATCAGTGTCAAGTTCGGCCCTAATGCAGTGGGTTGGGTGAACAGCCTGGTTGTTCTATGAGAAAAGGTATCAAAAATGATTCGTTTGTCCATTAAGCGAACATATTCTTCAATCGGGGTGCGTCCGCCGAGCAGGGAACGTCTGCTCTGGGTATCAGCGTAATGGTGCAGGGCGAACGAGTGCCCGTCATGCGAGCGAGTCGTCTCTTCGCTCGTGCACATGCTACTCGTCTTCCTAATGGAAAAATGCTATTCTGTGTCTAGGAGTACAGCTGAAGCATGCGCCCATTTAGCTCAGAAGGAACCATCGCTGATGTTGCTTCGAACGTTTCATTATCAGCCTTCAGACTGACGGCAGCGTCGTCGGAAGCCATGCATGGACAGAAGTGGGGGGTTTTGCCTACCAACTGTTCCGGACGTACGAGCATTAGCTTTAGCAGTCATAGCCTTGGGCAGAGCGACCGGCTAATTGCTTTTGCTGCTCTTGTACTGGAGAAAGGCTCTTCCCAACCGCAGAATTGCTCTGTTCTTTGGCCTTCCCTCATCATGAAGTATGAGCAAAACAAGTCCGGCCGAGTTTCTCAGGTTTGAGGCAAAGAATTATGGGGCTCTGTTCGACGCCACCACTTGCTGGAGGTAGAAGAGAAGCTCTCTTCTACGTAGACAGCTGACAGTGAATAACAATAGTGTTATTCTGACGCCTGAGTATCCTATTCTAGGCAACCATAGGTTCCCCTGACATGTGTGTTTGACTTTTAACTCAATGTGGACACAATTGAGCTGCTGACGGACAATTGGAACTGCGCATATCTGCAGTGGTGTCCGCAGTGAGGATAAATGCATCAAGTGGAACAGTGGGCCCAGGGAACTCGGTCGTTGGGATCCTCATGTTTCTTCACATGTGGCAAACTCATACTCGGTTATGTCAGTTTGCTCCATAGCTGTAACTTCATAATTTAAAAAGACATCATAACGCGCCGCCTCTGATACGGCTAACTACTGGCAGTTACATCCTGCCTTGGAAGGTCGGTCAAGCACGCGTCCGGCGAGAAAACAAGAGCTCCCGTTCCATTCCAGCATGGAGACTTCGCTGTAGGTGGGGGCGCCAACGTCGTTGTTCCTCTTCAAGTCCTTCCCAGCAGGCTGACTTTTTCGTAGACCTGAGGAAAGGCTTCTTCGGTCAGTGGCAGCTCTTTCCGAACCTATCATCAGTGCAAGGTATCATAAATGTACACGGGAGAAGTCATGCTGATCTCGTTCACTGAGAGCTGTCACCTTCAAGTAGTGAGTGCCGTCAAACATCTCGTTGAAGTCCTCGAACGAAAGAAACACTTCTGCGTAGAGGCCCTGCAAGCACACGTACTACGTACAGTAAGGCACAAGAGGAGAGTAATTGGTATCCGGATAAGTGGGATTGCTTTCCCTTGTAACTGATGCTGTATAGTAAAACATATCGTTGGAAGGTGAAATAAAACCTGAGGTATTATCGAATATTGGTGCTTTTTTGAGGGGGGAGCCTCCCAACCTGGGCATTTGACGTGCAAACAAGGACTCTACACTATGAGATATTTTCTGGGGGTTTGAAACAAAACCCGATCAGTGACATGTGAAACAAAACAAATCAAAATGTCAAAGCGAAAGGACCTCGCCTTATCGAAAAGAACCCTTGAGTGAACATGTCAGGTGTTATGTTACTCGTCTAGAGTTTCTCTCGTAGGATGGAACTAAATAAAGTCACCAAACATCATTAACAGACCTGGAGGCACCCTTACTTTAGCTGTCAACTTTATCGGAGTGCTTAGTAAAACAGGGTTGTTCTCGTGTAAAAAGTAGACCTGTTCTAAAAAGATTAATGCTCTTCGAATTGAATTGCGCCAAAAAGGGGCCAAAGTTTCGACATTGTCACTTAGACCCTGTAATCGACATGAATTTGGAAGGAGAGTTAATACAGATTATGCAGGAATGTTGACAAAGCCCAGTTTCTCCCTCATGGAACAGTGGAACAAGATTACGGCCGTGCAGTCAACTCCAGAGTCACAGCTGCTGACGGTGGCCATTCTGAGCACTTTTTACGTAAGGTGAAGAGGTGCAAGGTACTGCAGAACATTTGGCTCTTTAACTCCAGACGAATCTTGACATAATTTCCGGAGTTAAACCCATTGTAGATGTCAAAACTTTTGCCCCATCGTGTGGAGGTGCAGGTGTGGGCATAATGCTAAAAATGAGGGCAAACAGGTGAGGGGAAGGAAGTTTGTTTAGAGCAAATGTTCACTCATGCCTTTGTCCAGACCAAGTTCAATCACGGGCCAAGGTTTTCTAGGTACTGATCAAATGAAGAGTCCATCCACTGTCTGACCTATAAAGCCGCCAATAATCCCCATGCTTGCCCCCAGACAGTACATATTCCTCTGCTCCCATTCAAGAAAGTAGACTGGGTTTCTTTCTGGAGAAACCATTCAAAATGATTCGTTCGATTTAACGAAATTTCCTGGTTGTTCCGCCAAAAATTGTTCGAAGTACAAATACGCACTGGTCCAGAATTGACTGGAACAAAGACGTGGCACATCAAACACATGGTGCACAAAGACATTCAGTACGTCAGTTTTGCTTCACTTTGAATGAAGTACGAATGAGTGATTGAATGAATGACTGAATCACTGAATGAATGAATGGTGCCAGTAAGACAAAAAAAGTATTTTTGCTCGTTTTCCTTTACTCTTTAAGCCTGTGAGCATCCATGAAGTTGATGACGCTCGGCCAATGACTGGTAAGAGGACATACGTACATATGCCGAATACATACACGTGTATACATAATCTCTTAACGTCAAAACGAAAAAAAATTGCTTTTTTCCGCACGTTAATTCTTTGTTTCTTACTCCTTGAGCGAAAGATTTGAAAAATGCCTCGAAATCTGAATGTGCCTGAAATAATCATGAAAAGTGACTCGACTGATTTAGCATTGACTTACGAGAATAAAGCTTCTTAAAGAATCGATTTCGATAGTCCCCAATTGATCCTTGACCCGCTTGACACTATATCAAGACCACTGGGTTGGTCTTTTCGAATTCCTTTGCAAATTCTCTTTTGTTATCAGAGTCTACCGATAACACAACCAGCAAATCCAAAGATGCCATGAGGAAGATGGCGCAAAAAGCCAACTGATTTTGTTCTGCACTGACCATTGTCATGTATTTACCATGTATCCCTTGTGGTCGATGACGAATCGCTCCATCTTCTTAGAAGTCTGAACCTTGCTAAATCCTTTTTTGTTAGGGAATCCGTAGATTCCGACGTCGATGTATATTGGGTCGTCGACCTTCATACTCTTCACGGGTCCTGGACAGCAGAAATTTTTTCCATAAAGTTCCATCCTCTTTAATGGTAGGACGTTCAGTGCATGCAATGGACGTTCGTCATGACTCATGGAAAAGTATGTTTACTTACAACTCTGGTGCTCAACTTCTTTTTGCCTGCTTCGTCCCACATTACTTTTTACAAACTCCCACTTTTTTGGGTTCTTAAGCCCACCCCAAAAGTGGCAATACTACCAAAAACGCCATCGTGGGGTCTCCTCGAGCTAAGTCATTGGCAGACCTAGTGGAAAAGAAGTTACAACTTTTAACTTGTTTGGCCTGTTTGGTCCTCCACAAGGTTTTGCTGCAAATTCCCCAGCGACACTTTGGGTCAAAAAGTAGGAAAAAGAATGGCAACTCTTTCCAAAAAACTTCCTCAGAAGCTGATTTTTCTTCGGCTCTGGGTTCTCAGATACAATATTGATCAGCTTAGGGATGTGTTCGAGATCCTGTTTCCATTCCACTCGAGCTCACAACTCTCAAGTCGAACTCGCAAAAAAAGGCAGCTCGAACCAAGGAGAACAAAGTGGGAGAGGAGCAAAGTTGGGCAAGAACGCACTGTGCAGGCCAGCGCTCATTGTTCAGCTGTTCAGACAAACCATCACACTGCCAATGATATTAGGGGGAGCTCGAGTGTCATTGGCCAAGATCGAATTTTTGCCAATGACTTGGCGATTGGAAATGGGGACTCATGCTCTGCATATGGAGCAAAGCAGTCTCTCCCTCACTATTCACTTTGGTTCGACCCATCCCTTCATCTCCGATCTTGCTGTAGAGTTGTCAATGAATATGTAGCCTAGGCTAGGTCGAAAATCATTTTAAAACTAAGACAAACTAAGACTAGTCAAACGAAAATGAAAAAATTAGTGTTTTACCTTTGCCTCAAGTCATTTAAAGATTTCTCGACACAGAACATGAGGATGTTAGGTCAACATTTTAAATTTGAGGTGGACCTGTTTAGTTAGCTTCTAGATGCTGTACTGAAGTGGTCTCAACAATAAAATGGAAAACAAAGTGTTTGCAGCTTTGTCCCCCAGCCTTTAAGATCTCAACACCTCTTTATGCACTGAACTTATGGAGTTAAACTTCATCTTGGGAGAGGCAAAGGTAAATGCAATTTTTTTCCAAATCCATATTTGACTACAGCTTCATCATTTGATGTCACGCAAGAAACCCCAAGTGCACTCAGGCACATTCCAAAATTGACCCCTTTTCGACCTAGCCTAATGTAGCCGTATTCAAAGTAACCATATCGAATACACTTTTGGAGAATAGTCCAAAGAACCGGCCACAGTTTTCAGGATTCGGTTACTTTGAACATTACTTGCAAAACAAAGAATGAGAATGCTTTGCACAGACAAAATTTGACACTGGTGTAACGCAGGTTTGCTTAGCGCATTTAATGCCCCATGGCTAATTGAGGCTCAGCAAAGTTGAGAGGATACTTTTTCAATGTCCATATTTATCCGGCTACTTTTTTGCAATATTCGTCTTCACGTGAATACAAAGAGTAGTGGCCTTGACAACTCTATTTTACTGGCGCTGAAGAAAACAAAAATCCGCTCGAGTCTCTCTAGTTGTCCCATTGCTGCTAGTGATGACATCGTTGCTTCGAGAATCGATGGCTATCGAACTTTGATGTGCCTTGCATGAAAATGCCGTGTACGAAAAAGACACAAAGTTTTCAAGTATCAACTAAATCTATAGTGACACCAATCATAAATCCGCTGGAACATCATTTATCTTAGTGTTTGTATAAGTATGAGCTAGTTATGAGCTAATTTCAGCACTATTAATTGCCAGTCATTCACCTGTGTCGAGGCACTTTCCAGGGCAGAGCCACAGTGGATAGATGTTGACCTGTTCGCTGAAGAACGTGAGCGCCTCCTTCAGGTACATCGAAGGAATGCCATAGTCCTGCCATAGCCAGACAATCATACTTTCAGAGCAATTGAATCGAAGTCTCCAAGACATCGAGGCGGTGACGTAGATACAATATTAAGTATATACTACGTCCGTCTCGTATATAAAGCTCCACCCGCCCGATTGGAACGTAACAGCAAGAGGGTCATGACCAGAATGCTGCAAAATTCAAGGAGGGTATAAATCTTCTATACGAGACGAACGTTTATAGTTTAACGTCCCTTTTTTTAGCATACAAGCCTGCAATTTCCGTATCTACCAGTAGATAGATGACGCCATTAACAAAGAAGCAGCCTCTGTTTTTCCCATGTCCCACTTAAAACAGGCAGCAACTTAAGAGCTCAATGCTTACTGGTCCTCATCTCCCACATTTTCAGTCACATCTTTGATAATTTACCCGCCAAAAAAGTGATGGAAGAAGCTGGACCCCAGACCCCTGAATGAGTGGTCAGACATGCTAGCTCTGAGCTAGCATCAAAATCAATCAAAAAACTGACCCCATTCATTTGTATGTGCTGTGATACAGCCCTAGAGTGTCAAGTAATGTAGTGCCAAGTTGGCCCTATGACAGTAAAGCCCCGGCTGTGCGGTTCTGCTCTAAGAGGACTATACTCACTGTTCAGTGGCTGTATCGGAGAAAAAGACAGCGCACTGCCAGGATATTGGAGAGGCGCATATACCAAAAAAGTGAGGTAAACATTCATATCAACGTTAATGACATTTACACAAGTTTATCCATCATGTCCATTGCCCGGTTACTACATAGACAGGCGAAGGCTGACTGGCCCCCGGTTTCGAACACTTTCACGCTCTTCGCCCGGTTACTACATAGCCGGGCGATGCCCTCAGAGAAAAGATTTTCGTTTTCTTTATGTATGTCCCAAAGTATGTAAGGGTATCTTCATTACCCCAAAGTGTGTATGTGCATTGAAAATTTTGGGATTTGACTGAGCGCATCTTGTGCTTGTTACCAAATGCCAAATGATGAAGATATCGTCAAATGATAGTGAAAAAATAAAGATAAACGTTGACCCCTCTCCATGGCAGTAAGGTTTCAGTACATAAGTTCAGAGCATAACAAGGTGCTTAGATTTTGACGTCAGCATTCACAGTATACGCGCTCATTTTCCATCCTCCAGCGGGTCGCAAATTTTGTGTTGCCGCCTGGCGGGTCGTATATGCTAAGACTGTGCGATCTATCGTAGCGATATCGAACATCGCGATACTTGCAAAATATCGAATATCGCGGTATCGTGTACAATACTTTTTGCCAGCTCATGGGCCACAGGATGGTCAAGGGTCCGGCCATCCCAGCATCAAGTGCCAGTTTGAAAGTCCGAAAGTACCGAAAATCCAGATATTTGGTCTTGATATTTCGAATCTCGCGATCTCGATTGATTTGGGATACCGCACAGTCTCAGTATATACAGCAGTCCGCCCCCAGCGGGCCGTATCAGTATATACTGTACGGTCCACTCACTGCCTCAAATGAGCGCGTATATTGTGCATACTGGCGTCAAACTACAAACTGCATTCCTGCAAAGTGCCTTCGCGGCCCTCACTTGGGACTGACCAACCTCGGACTCTTTGACCAAGGTCCTCGATTTGCCGCAAAGGCCCTCGTTTGGTCAGTCCCAAGTTCGTGCCGTAAAGGCCTTCTTTACTAGGAATGCAGTATAAAGTTGAGACAGCCCTGTGACAAAGTTGTCAACACTCTATTTTTAGTTTTATTTGACTGCAGTGCTTCAGCTTTGCATCTAGAAAGTAAGTGAGTAGGTCCCCATTATGTTTGTAATGTTGACCTAACATCCTTATGTGCAATGGGGGACCCCAAAAGTCATTACTTTTTCATTGTACTGGACTAAAAGGTCTTCAAGTGAATTCCTGCGACAAATCTAGGACTTTAGGAAGAGATTAAAGGACCTAGCCTACTGTTTATGTACTCCAAAACTTGTATGTTATGAAGTTATAAAATGAATGTGTGTGTAAATCACTAATGCATGCACTGGATGTCATCACTGTGATTTACAATAGGTGTAATGTGAGCGTTACCTGTGTGACAAAGTCATTCGTCACACCGTCCGGCATCAGCTTTTCGTTGACTAACTTCAAGAGTCCATAGTTATAGGGAAGAGCCCAGCCAAAGAGATATCTGTCGAGAATACTTTCTGCCGATCACTGGTCTTGGGCTGTCTTGGCCCCAAGCCTCACCTGAACAAGGGATGGTTCCCGAACGGCAAGTAGACGTCGGCCACCCAAAAGAATGGTTTGTTGTGCCGGAAGAAGAAGTCCAAAGTGGGCACGTATTCCACAGAGGGGCCTCTTTCCAAGAATTTCTCCACGTGCTGGAACAAGTGCAGTGTGGACTTTTTTGCTTATGTATTTATACAGCTCGAAACTAACGGGTGACCTCATCTAGTGGAACGCCGTTCAAAGTAACTAGTGCGTTACAGCCTGCGAAGGCCGCATCAGGTCATCATTAAGACTAAAGGAGGCCACATCGAGGCCTAAATTGTCAGTCAAATGTTATTTTCAACAACAAAAAGAATCCTATGATGTTGATGTTGCCTTGCCTTCTGGTTGTTGCACTTGACGAAGTTGAGACAAACTTGTACGAGGTCACCTCTGTGCAGCAGCAAGAAAAACATTCTCTCTGAGGTGTGTACGTCAGGTCGGCGCATACAAAAGTATACATTTATGTATGTAGCACACAGTCATAATGCCGACTTACTTTATAGAACCAAGGTTTGTACCATCGACCCAACCGATTGATTGGTCCGTCTCGTGCGCACTCGTCGACGAACGTCCCGGTCATGACGACCCCGCGATCGCGAGAAAACATGATCCCTTCCACTGAGTCGTTGTCCGCGTCGTCGATGCCGGACATGGTCTTGGAGTCGCGCCGCGTCTCTCGATTGAACACATCCAACGTCTCGTCCAATGAGTAAGTGGGCTGGTACTGTAGTCGCACGTATGGCTGAAATGACGGAACATTGCTTGACACTGTATAACCTATTGCTGACGGGAGAGAAAATGAGTATGGTCCACCCACCGGGTAGGTATGAGCATACCTTGTATGGAATTATCATGACATCGATGGCGGTGAGAAAGCCAAAGGTGCCGTAGGACCAAGGGATGGCCCAATAGAGGTCAGAGTTCTTCTCCTTAGTGCACTCCAGCACCTCGCCGTCAGCCACCACAATCTCATATCTGGTTGGCACAACACGTATCATGATGCAAGCAAGGGAACTCCACGAGGGGGTGAGACTATGTGCGTGTTACCTAAGACAAATGTGTTGCCAAAGACCGTACTTGTGTGAGGTGGACTCGATACCTCCTCCCATGACCAGACCACCAATGGTCAAGTCGCCAATCTCTGGGACAATTGGTACTGTCCATCCTTTGCTGATTAAAGCTTTTATGAGACGTCCGATAGTCACCATGGGCTCTACCCTGACATATCTCTTCTCCTCATTGATGTCAAGAATGTCCATCAGGTTGACCTAAATAGTATGCACGACTCAATCGCGATGGCAGTTGTTCGACAAAACTTTCTCTCCTTACCCGAACCCTATAGGACTTGTCCTTGTAATTGATCTTCTGCTGCGTGATCGACATCCACTGTGGCCTGGCGGTGCACATCTTCCTGCCCTTGCCCTCAGTCCGCCATGCAATTACCTGAGGGAAGTATGTCTATGGGCTGCAACATAAAAAAAGTCCATCTTCAAGCTCACTTACCTGTTGCTGCACGTCCTTGACTCTTTCCGCGTGCTTCGTCGGTGCTGATCCTAGGAGGAGCACAAGCTGGCACCTCAGGAACCAGAAGAGGTCGTAGCAGATAGAAGCCGGGAGCAACCAGATGGCGAGAATCCAGCGATTGTCAACGAGAAAGGTCAGCAGCCCCATGACTGATAGGAATGCCGCAATCAACTGACCCGCGGTGCTCTCGAAACCAACGGGGGATGTGACTTGAAATGTTTCTTCTTTCTACCTGTGCAATGTGCGTGCAACTTGCTTGCAGCCGACCTTTCTTTCTCCCACGTCATTACCTGAGACCACGGCCGGGGGGGGGGGGGTCCAGGTTGCGTGAGTGGCTTGCAGCTGGCACAGGTGGATGGATGGATGTAGTCGGACAGTTCGGAGCACAGAAATGCGCTAAACTCTTCATGCGCCGGTGGTTTGGGTGATGGTCATGGCAAGCAGAGAGGGGGGCAGATCACTCCTTGTTCGTCGCCCTCGCGTTCACTCATCCTGTGCGTGCTCGAGTAGATTCGTTCTCAACACTCGCCTTGGAAGTCTGGAGTCCTGCTGGCATAGGAACGTTGATGACTAATAAGAGTGCATCAGTACTGTGCAACGTTGCTTGAAGCACCGCCCAGGACTACTCTGATTTAGCGAGGAAGCACGGAGCGAGGTCCACCTGTGCATTGATCGCCACACAACCCTTGGTCAAGCGAAATAGCTACGAAAGTACATTTTTTTGTTGATTTTCGCCAGGCTGACGGACAGCAGTCGACTAAATACACCATCGGTCGATGTGTTCTCGATTGCACTAGCGAAAGTGCACATAATCGACCTACAGTTGTCACTGAAAATGAAAGTTACGTTAATCTATTTCCCATGACACTCATCTTCCTAGGTGATCCGGATTACTCAGTAAACACCAAACCTCCACTACGATATTCCCAGTCCTACAGGGTCAATATTGTCCTACATTGGCAAACTTACAAATGATATAACTCATATTGTCGGACACTTACAGGCCTAATGTCTGGTTTACTTTTAAGTTTGTCAGAAATGTGGCTTCCGCGAGGAGTTCAAACTGGTGACCACATTCAGCTTTACAGGGCTCTTATAAGAATGGAGAGTGGCCACCATGCCGGGTGTCACTAGTTTGAACCAGCCTTGCGCTGCTGGGTGATGGATTTTGCTCAATAGACCACTGATGGACAATGTCATTCGTAACAATGCCTAAGAACTGAATCGCCTACACTTTTCGTCTCCATATTAACGTCGTTCACCTTGTATTCTTCTCCCTAACAGTCATGTGTCAAACTTATGACATGGTTCAAAGCTAAGTCATACTTGCCGCTGTTGAAACGTCACAACTTCGAGGTTAGGCTGTGTCGAGCACGCGCGAGGTCTGACTTCACCCGACACAACAACTTGAAGTCCTGCATCTGGCACGCAAAGCAGTCGACGATGGGCAAGCAGTTGAGACACTCGACAAAGTCCGAAACGCATATGATTTTGCGTGTCACGTCAATGGTCACGACGCCGCCTTTGTTTTTACCGAGACGACCGGATGAGCTATACAACATTGGATTTTCTCTGCCAGGTGTTTTGTTTGCCGCTACAGCCTCGGTCGAAAGCAGGGAGTTGGTTAGAAATACAGACTGATGATGAAGCTTGTGGTGCTCTTCTACACCTTCCTGAGGTTGAGCTGGGGCCTCGAGGGAGGACGACAGGATAAGGCGATGGAGGTTAGAATAACGTATAGCAACATCTTACTTCATAATATAACAACTGGCGTCTCTTCCCACCTGCTTCTTACTCACGTCAACGTAAGTACGTAGGTAGTACGTGTTGTGCTGCGTGGTACAGTATGGAGCTCTAAAGACTTCTGACTAGTCGATCCCGAGCTGTACAGTAGCAGACCGAAAATATCTTTCATCTCCTCGCCTTGAGAGCTCCATGGGTTCAGTCATGTTAGGTGGTGCAAGTAATACAGGCACACCATCCAGTGGTGGGTGGTTTACCTCTTTCAGGTAGCCTGAAGAGACCATTTTTCTGATAAAAAACCCGGACTTCCTCGCTCGCAAAGCAAGTTAGAAGCAAGCTTCACTAAATAGACCTGCTTGGGAGCCACACCCATCGTTGAATGGAGGGGGACGGGGGTCCAACACACCCTAAAGACACACCCTCAGGGCGTCTCTTCCACTAGTTTCATTCAATTCAGCCCAGGAGTCTCGCCGGGGATGCCAACTCTACGCCCGAAAATATATCTTTATGCTTGTACTTATGCGTACAGGGTGGACAAGACGGATTCGCAACTTCCCCGTCCCACTTTCCCCTTTCAAAATGAGTGGCAAATCTCTCTAGTCCACGCTGTACATGTGCGTAAGTACCACTATACACATAGGTCAAAGGAGACATTCTTAAGGCTGAAGAAGAGGGAGGCGGGACTGTGGAACATTTCTACCATTACTACTACTACGAAGACTTGGACCAGCCGGAGGCAAGGAAGATTTTGATGTATCACACGCATCATTGAATGTAAGATTTTCTAGATTCCCGAGTATGATGCCGACGAATTTGCTGAAGTGCTCCAGTTGGCGCAAGCACTGTCCACCAAGAAAAAGCTGCTTCCAAACCTTACTCTACGACAGGTGAGGGATTCTCAACAAATCCAGGTGGTCCGGCTATTCATGGCTTATTTCAGTTGCGACAACTGAGCGACGAGCAGTTATTCCGGTACGCCAGCGACCACGAAGTTCTCGAGGGTCTACCCGACACTGACCCTAATGTACTAGATGCATTGTTAGAGAGGCTGCCTGAGCAGATGCTGGCAGATATCGCAAACAGAGAGGGATCTCTGGACATGTTGACGGACAATCAGGTACGGAACTTAGTGACGGACGGTAGTTGTATTCGTTGGCCTCTGCAAAGTTGCTCTTGTCTCGTCATCAATAAAAGCAGAGCAAAGCGGACACAAGTTTAATTCATCTCCATGACTTCATCAACACTTCTGCTTCTTTAGATGATAGAGAAGTAAAGACTGCGGCTAGTGAGTTTTAAGCAGTTTGTGCAGCTCATGTAAGTACTTACAACTGACTGATATCTTCTTTTTAATGTGATGCTGCAAGATCTTGCAATTCTCTCGGCACACGTTGGCCCTCCGGTTAATCAACACGACCCTGATCCTCGACCTGACGCGCACTCGTCGGTCGGTGATACCCAGGTTGCCGTGGCAAGCCCTCGACTCCTTCATCAGGACGAAGGGCATCGTGGAGCAGATTGACGACGACACTGCAGAGTACCTGATACAGTCGGAAGAATTCGCAGAGAAATTACGACAGGTGAAAAACAATCCCCAAGTGATCTATGGCTGCTGCAGTGTTCCGGTCCACAGATTCCTACCTCCACACTCGCCATCTTGGTAAGTGCCAATCCTCGGCTCCTGACCAAACTCCCTTTTGAGTATCCAGCCAAGGACCTGGTGAATCAGCTTATCGATGACAAGAGTTTTCTCAGGATGGTGCCTATACAGGTGAAGTCTTCAATGCCGTATGGGCGGAGGTAACGCGGCCAAATGTAGCGAAGATATTGCGATTCTTGGCAGGTTCACTCCTACCTGGCGGAGACCAACTTCCGCCATCACCTCGGTTCTAGAAACGTGAAGAAGATCTTGGATGTCTATCCGCATTTGCCTTCAATGCTCAGCCACAGAGCGCTCGCAAGCAACTCAAAGTATACGAGGTGGGTAGCTTACGTATATTACATAACGTTATGACACTAAGCAAAGAATCAACGTCTTGTCCACCAGGAGCTCTCGGTTTTTGGCCTCGTTGTCATGTCCCGTGTTCCACACCTTAGCCACGAGATCGAGCTTCATCGATCGCCTTCGCTCAAAGGATCTTCAAGTTTTGGCCAGGAGTAGACACCTCTGGTGAGATTGGAGATGCCTCACATGTCCACAGTAACAGCCATTCTATCAATGCGTACGCAGACGTGCAACAAGTGTGCATACGTTCATGCATTGGGCTAGTTCGAGAAAAAAACTTTTTTTGAAAATTATACTTTTTGGCCTGGCTTTTTGGCCTAAAAATTGTGTGCATTTAAGGGCTATTCAATTTTGACTCAAAGTGTTATAACGGACTGTATGTGGAAAATATTGCGCACAACTCCTTTTCTCAGCCACCACTTTTAACTGGATCGAGCTATGGAAGTGGTTCACCCCTCTGGAAAGCTGAGAAGCTCCTCTAAAAGTGAAATGATTCGCACTTTTGCTCTAGCTCCACTTATTTGTTCACAATGCAATTGAAGCTTCATGTAGTGTACTCTGTTACAGAACTTTGATCCCATTTTGTGTGAGTTGTCATTATCAGTCAGTCTACTTTCGAAGGAGATTTGTAGCTGTCCATACAGGGGTGAAATACTTCTGTAGCTCAATCGCGTCAAAAGCTATGGCTGAAAAAAGAAGTGTTTTTTTGTCGAAAAATGAGACTTGTACTAACTGTAACAGTGTTTAATGCCAATTTCCTACCCCCAAAAAACAAAATTGACAATTTAGACCTAGCCTAATATTTTTGTATGCAGGTCCTGCCTTCCCTTGAGCGTCATTCGAAAGATGATGACAGAGGCCAGACTGGGCAAGAAGATCGACATCTGGGATATCATAGGGGCCGCCAAGGCAATGTCTGCTGGCAAGAGTCTTGACCTGGTAAGTGAAATGTGTCGATATCTACGTGTATACTTTGCATCCGTGCGTTGCGCATGCGTAGCAGCAGCGACATGAGTTTCATGACTTTAGCAAGAGTAATGTGGAGGTCAAAACGAGACTGCAAGCTTACATTCAGGGGGATTCAGCTCTGCTCAACGTTGCATACGCAGGTCCTCATCACTCATCGCACTTCTTAGCGTGTAGTGCATGACTTTTTTAACGTATGGTAGTTGACAAGCATTGTCCCATGTCCTTTAGCCTTCTTGTCAATCCTTCCCCCCAAAAAAGGTTAAAAGTAGGCATAAGAGAGCTGGAATGAAAACCGTAAAGATGTGAAAAATAATCAAACTTTTCTACCTGGCGTGAGTGATGTTGACCTTCGTGGACCATTTGGCTTATAGCTGCAAACTGATGTGTTGTCACTGGAAACACATAACGTAAAAGTAGTATGAAATTTATGATCGATCAACCCCAAATACATCTTGGCAAGTGCGCGTGGAGCAAAGTTCTGGAAGATTTAAAATTAAGGCTTATTCGCGTGGACACTAATTTTTTCCAGCATTTGGCTCTGAGCGTGCTGCAGCATCAAATACCGGACGTCACCCGGAAAGCAGTGATCCAATTCTTCAATTTACCAAATCATTGGCTATAATTCTCTACCAACTTGTCTTCCATCAGCTTTTTAAAAGTGTTCGTGTAAGTTCACACGTACAAAAGCAGTTCATTTGGAGATTACGCAGGAGAGTAAACTTACAGACTTACATTTTGTCGTACTTTTTTAGAATAAAGTACAGGTTTTGAGTTCTCGTGAAGTCTACCTCACTGTCTTGAACAGTTAACAATATACAATGGCTGAAAGCAAAGAAGCCTCACATATCAACAGCATTTAATTTCAACAGATAGCGGATAACACATATCGTTGTTGTTCTTGTCGTCGTCAACGTCGTCGTCGTCATTCACAAATGGCGTACGTGAGTAGAACTTTGAAGTTCTCCAATTGATTTCGAATTGTTCATATTTCATTGGAGCAGTCTGCGTCTGTGTGCGTCGTCGTATATGGAAGGGTAGAAGGAGGGTAAAATGAGCGAGTATAACAACGTTGATGAGCATGTTCATAAGATACAGCTATGCGTGGTTGGAGGCTGGGGTGGGTTGCTTGGCGATACATTTAAAACACAATATAGTAGAGACAGCGTGGGTTAATAACATTCCTAATGATGGAGGAGATACTGTGTTCATACATATATCTCATCGGTAAATAAAATGTGAGGATTTGGACTAACTGGCTCGTGTGATATGCGTGCATGTTTGCACTTGCTTTACCAAATTCAGAGCGTCGACTGTGGCGTGATTGAGGTCCATCTACGTACGAAAACGTCCGCACACTCGCACTTGTCCTCCGTTCACGTCTACCACGTCACTGTTATGTAGCCACCTCGGTAGAGTGTGTTCTTTCAGATTTTTACAGTTTGATGTACTAATGGTCCACCACATGGATCCAGGACACAGCTTTAATGTCACGTAGAGGAATCCTTCCAGTGGATTCCGCTGGATCCCGAACTTCCGGGTCCACCGGATCCGCCTCCGGATCGCTGTCTGGATTTGGGCGGGGCCGTCGGTCGCTGTTGCTGCTCCAGACCGCTTGATCGAGGACTCCGGTCGGCCGCGTAGGAGTTAGCCCTGGTGATCACCTTACCCGGGCTGAACCGAGGCGGCTGAGCTTGTTGCTGCGGCTGCTTAGGTCCCAACACCCTGGTCTCGTACGAGTCGGACACTTGCCTAGGCACGAAATTGCTGCTCACGTGCAGACTAGGCTCGCTGGGGCACGTCTTGAAACTGTTGATGGAAGCCGAGTCGTCCTCTTGCGTGGAGTTGGTTCCCTGCGTCGTCTGGGAGTTTGTAGCTCCCTTAATGTTGCCCAGGCGGACTCGCGCCGGGTTGCCGCGCGGTGTAGGCTGCTCTTCCACCACTGCGGAGGGGTCGTCCGTCCGGTTGATGGCGATAGTGCTGTCGGAGAGCTCGTGTATGGGCCAAGATTGATGGACAGACGTCGCAGTGGCGGCTGCGGAAAGAAGCGCCGACTGGCCCAGGTAGGGCGTGCGTGGCTTCGGCAGATCCTCGTGCAAGTCGTGGATCATGCGACGCCAGATGAAACCTACACGGAAAGTGGATGATACCTGATGACACGGAGTCCTCTGTGTGGGTACAATGTCGAAAAATGGTCAGGCACTGGACTTTTGCACCTCGTCGCGTCTGCGGCCAAGAGCAGTCCAATAAACAGCAGCTGCTCCTTCAGGGACGATCACAACGCCGACATTTCTCTCCCTACCTTGCTTATCCCTTTTCCTCTTTCCGCCGCCCTTTTTCTTCAAGAGATCGGACAGCTTTGATCCCCTCCGGGTGCTGGTCGATGACTGCGTGGCGCCACTTCCGCCTCCGCCTCCACCACCTGCCACACTACCACGGCGGTCGGAGTCGTCCTCGTCGGTGATGCTTTCCACAGAGGCCGCCCAGGAACGGCCGGAGACGGCGGCGACCAGGTTGGAGTCAGAGATGCCGCGAAGTAACAACGAAGGAGGAGCGTGGGAGCGGCTGTTCTCTCCCAAGAAGGGCGGAGCCAACAGATGACCGGACGAGTCGGTCGCCACCAGGGACGTGGACGTGGCGTTGGGGTCCTCCGTCGCTCTATGATTGATATAACTGAATTAGTACCCGAGTTAAGGCTGGAACTCTTCAGCAAGATGTGTGTTCTTTAGCATGCACCTAGGACTCACCGCCTGCTGCCTCCGTCACCTCCGTTCCTCCACGAACCCGGGGTGAAGTACCGGATGCTCGTGTTGCCCGCTCGGTCTGCGTCATCACTTGCCATAGGAAAGTTGCCATCTGGTAACGAACGCCCTAAGGAACAATCTTGCTCATATTGATTTCAACAGGCATGCGGACTGGATGCGTACGAGGACGAGAAGCACTTGGTACTGGGACATGCACCTTAAGCATAGCATGTGTCCTATGTGGTATATATACATTATACAATACACATAAAGACATTAGCACGAGTACGTACGTAGTAAATACAGCGAATTATTGGAGCGAATTTAGGTAGTTGCACAGTGCAACTACTAGCTGGAGTGCGAGATATAAACTGTGTCTACGTACCTACGAGAAGGAAGCAGGACACCTACATTCCGGCACTTTGTATGTTAGGGTGGGTATAACTGTGAATTATGCCTCAGACGAACCTGGCACGTACTACAGTGCATGAGGTAGACCCACTCTGCCAGTGCAGTGCACTTATGTCCTATGGTTGTTAAGTTTTAGTCCTCTATCTGGACATTTTCAAACACAGTGCACAAAGAGGTGAGTTTGTAAAGAGATGGCTTTTTTCAAACTTTCAAAAGGTGTCCGCATCCCTGCGTCCTGAGGCATAACCATGAAGCACACGCCCTCGTTGTCGAAGGGCGCCAATCACAGGAGTCACGGCAAGTACCGCTGGTCCGCGTTACACGTCCTTGGAGTCCTTCGCCCCGTATGTGCCGTGCCTCGGAGCGTCGACGGCGTACATTGTATACAGGGACACCAGCAGCATTTTCAACAGGACATAACGAGGGTGGGTGATAACTGATGAGACTGAGGTCGGGTTTTTTTTTACAGGGTGACTACTCTACGGGAATGAGAGGCATTTACTGCTCCCTCCTTTTACTCACTACTTACTTAGTTCATCGGAGCCAACGGAGTCTGTCCTGTGCCCGAGACCGATGTTAGTCAAAATATTCGAAGTTTCTGAAAAATTGCCAAAAAAAGAAAGATAGGAAGAAGAGGGAGGAAAATCAAATTCATATCAGACAGAAAGATTTGACCACGTCAAAACCGATAGATTTTTTTCAAGTCGATGAGTTCTGCTGTTGCATTAGAAGGAAGTCAGAAATTACACGTAAAATAGACCACATCACGAATCATTCGAAAGAGAAAGCATAACACGTTTGTACACTTGTTCTCTTCAGTCGATACTTTTCGTCTATTAGATGCACTTTCCTCTTTACTGTGTTGCAGACATAACTTGCAACGTTGTACATGACACGCAATAAACACCAGGTCAGCCTGGCATTGCTGAGATCGCGCCACACGAATGCATGTTCGAAGAAAAAGCAAGCCAGAAGGAGACTAAATGGGGTTAAACATCTCAAAAATTAAAGCGAGACTTTACAGTACCCGGGTGCGGACGGAAAAACGCTCAGCAGGGTCCACTACACATGACAAATTTTGTGCATTTCTTTTTTTAAGAAGCAAACTAGTCATGGCCTTTTTTTTTCAGTGTGTGTAGTCCAAGACGTTGAGCACACAAATTTTGTCAGGGCATCTCAGCTTAGCCTCGATGTAAGACACAGTAGTGTCAAGGCTGTCAGTAAGTGTTTGAAGCGAGAAAAGAAATTGCTTGATTTCTTGAGGAATGTATTTCTTGAAAACGTTCAGAAAAAGAATTGAAAAGCTAAAGCAGTTAAAAATTATAACTTGGTTGTGCTTGCACTGAAAAAGAAACAAGTAAAAAGCCATCCAGCTCCTCTCTTCTCCACCCAAGGGATTTTCAGTAATGTCACAATGGTCATGGGGTGACAAGCAGTGATAGAAGTGCCCAAACCCAAAATTGGCACTGTGGGGCCGCGTTTTGGCACTGGCTTGCGCTGTTTAAGATGTCTTCGTTAATGCAATTTTACCCGTTTTGCAACGAAGCAAACATTGCACCATCCAGTTTCCTCTCAGAATGAATCTAAAAATTTTCCAAATTTTCGACTTGGCAAAGGTCCTGTTGCCAAGTCGAAATTTTGAGAAATGCCGCTAGTGAAAGAGGCCGAAAGGCCAAAATGGGTTCGTTTGTGTCATGTGACCTCACAAACCTCAAGCATTCAAGTGCACCCCGTAGCCGTCGCTTCCATTCCTCGAAGTAATTTGATGTAAGAATTTCTCGAGAAATCTGTGAAAATTTCTTGATGTTTTGCGTGGCGAATTTTCCAAAAATTTGGACCCTTTGCTGCCAGAGGTTGAGAAAACACCAGCAATGTGTGGTAACTTCAGGCTTCCATCTCTATTGTAAGCAACGTTATTTATGCCTCGCTCAATATGGGCCAGCGCAGAGAGCGTTTTTCCCCCAGCATCCGGTACTATGAAGACAAGGGGGGGGGGGATCCTCCTTAAGTCACACACTCAGGGGAGACGAATGTGGTCAATGATGTCTGTATAATGTGCTGGAATTCAGGCTTCATCTTTGGCTAGCGAGGCTTCTGCGGCAATGGATGACGCCGACGGAGACGTATGTACATACTGGTACATGTTGTATATGTTTAATCGGTCTCTTTCATTCCATCTTATGTGTTAGTGTGTGTCTTGCATACTCACTCTGAGAGGTCTTGTCCAGACCTATGCTAGTCCCTGTTACCAGCTGAGTTGAGTCTGAAATTAACAAATTTTGCTCCTGAATCTATCTAAGGAGGTGAAAGACGGGAAATGCAACAAGGCTGAGTCATCCACCAAGGCTGCTGGGCGGGGGAAAGCGCGAAACCAACTAGACTGGCTGGAGCTGTCAAAGACCTTGAACCGCTTTACGGGTGCCTCTTTATATGCATCTTTATTGCGTTGTTAATGTGTACAAGGAAACGTTCAAGCGAGTTCTTATGTGGTTCCTACGCTATTTGACATTCAGAACAGCGGTGACAGGACCTTCTAGTTAAGATTTAGGACTATGATGCTGTTGACCAGTTGTTGACCCTGGCCTTAGCTGGGTTTCTACATGCAGGCATTGCGGAGCTGGTTGCCGTTTTGCGCCTTGCTCCCCTGGTTGAGAGGCTTCTGCTCTTAGCTCTCATCCTAATTGCAAGTGAGGTCGAGCTGTAGCTGCCAGTCTCACCGGCCACATGCTTGCAACCTTGTCAGTGGGCCTTGCTGATCTTGAAAGGATTCGGTTGTCTTTACGGCTGCTGGGCCCCTACGTGGGGCTGTCATCCTTGTACAGTGCAGTTGCCACTGAACATTTGGCCTTCGTGGCCGACTTGTAGAGGCCTCAACTGAGGAGTGATGGCAACCTATCAGTTGCTGCTAACAAAAGCCAAGCACCCAAGTAATACCCCGGGATTTTCAGCATGCAAGGGTACTCATTGATACCATATACAGTCCTTGGCGTAAAGATTAGCCATGGGCATGACTACACCTCATGCGCTACACTGGGACATTTTCAGTAGGGATTTTGATGTGGAACATGTAGATATGATACTC
>JAAUXU010040174.1_pt1 | contig 42224 bp, 47 predicted proteins | sample 7278151 | NCBI WGS metagenome assembly JAAUXU01 (sample SAMN14350113, study PRJNA611818) | marine sediment metagenome | isolation source: surface marine sediment (1.8m) | place: French Polynesia: Moorea | collected 2018-08
AGACAAGATTCAAAGAAACTTCTCACCTCGTGAATCAAGACTTTCTCTCTCATCTCCTCCTTGTCCACGACAACGCTGTCCATGCCAATGTGCAGATGGGGGCAGAGCAGTAGCAGCATTTCTTCTTGGTCCATTTACGTGACCATTAATCATCTCCCGGATTTCGTCACATCTTTTCCAGGGTGAAATATTTTTCTGGGAAGGAAGAAGAGCTAGAAATTCTTTCCACGCGCCTCTCTTATCTGCCTAATGGTTCTTCTTCTTCTTCTTCTTCTTCGGTAAACACACACATGTTACCCCCCCCCCCCCTGCACACACACGCGCACACACGAGCGCGCGCGAACGCACACACCCAAAGTCGAGCGTTTTTGTCCATTTCCTCTCTCTAAATGGTTCTTCTCCCACCACTTTTTCCCTTCCTTCGTTCCCCACTTTTCCCCCACCGCCCATTTTTTGGGCTGCTCATATTTTCTGTTCGCTGATATGTGGCAAAAGCGTGCGCGAGGGAATTCCACTTTACGACGACAGTCACCAAATGGCGTTCGGACTCTATGGATTGGAATGAAATTTCTTATCTGCCTCCTCATGTTTTTCAGCCGCTGCTGCTTCCGCGGAGAAATTTCAAAAATTGTGACTTTCGCAGATCAAATTCAAAAAGAAAAAAAAAAGTGCTGACGTCACAACACCGACAGCCATTGAAAAGCATTAGGGAAGAGGGGGGGGGGGGGGGAAGGAAACGGACTCGAAATCAACCCTTTGGGATATCCCTAAAAATTTCAGTGTCATCTCTCCTGTGAATGATTAACATTTCTGAGTCATTTGAAATTCACTTTTCCCGATTTTTCATTCGGTTCGAGCGGCCGCGCGAGGAGTTTTGGCTAGGTCCGATAAGCCTTCCCTCCCATACATACGCACCGCACCGCACACAGGGTTATGCGTGATATATGGGACTTGAATCGATTTCCCCCTTCCAATTTTTGGCCAAAGAAACCCTTTTCTCCGCTCCCCGGGTGTGTGTTTGATATCTGGGAAGAGCCCATTTCAATAACGCAAGCGGACATTTGCCAATGAGTAATTGCGCAAGCACCCGAAATTAGTGTCTGTGTGGCACCCGTTTAATTGCGTCTTGTTGACACAGAGTAAGGACGTCTATTGATCAAGACCTGACAGTGGCGCAATTGAAAAAAAATGGGAAGTGTTTGATGTGAGACAAATTACTGCTTAGCTTTGCACACAAAGACAAGCTCCTCTGCTCTTAATTGACAGTCCTTTCTTTGCCTCTTTAGCTCGATCTCGACAGTAGCGGCGATATCAAAATCCGGGCCCAGTTTCGTACTGTGTCTTCGCCTTCGATATCATTTCGCGCGCGCACAACGGAGACTTTGACAGAAATGCTATTCTCAACACGACCCAATAAACACCAATTTGCATTTATTGGACTGAGAACAACTTTGCCTAGGGGGAGGAAAAAGACTCTCGGTTCTTTGAAGTGCTGCTTCTCGCCAATATTGGTGGCACTTTTTGCTGTCCATATTGCAAACTTCTTTGTCTATCACTACACAAGTCAGCACCAAGGACAGTGCGCGAACCAGCCCACAAACAGATGTGGAAAACCCTTCTCCCCCCCCCACCCTTTTTTTTACTGTGTTTGCTTTTGGGAAAGCTCCTTTCATCCAACAAGTGGAAAAACGATTCCACCCCTTTGGAACAGGCAGCATTCGCAAAATTGAACTCGCCTTTGCCATTTGTCTCAAGGGTCATTCAAGAAAATGGGGCGTTGACTTTTCCCTCGACGGTCGTGTGAGCCGTCGAGAACGTGACGGACGTGGAGGACGTGGGGGACGACGTGGACGGGAACACGTGTTCTTCGCGTCTCACGCTGCTCACGCTACTCATTCGAACCACTCGTATGATCGAACATTGAGAGAGATTTGAAATTCACTCAGCCGCATTGGAAAACCACTCGAGTCCAACAAGAAGACTCGTCGGGTTGAGCAGTGGCAGAGGTAGTAGCAGTGGTTGGGGTTGTTGTTGTGCCAGAAGATATCGGAGTGAAAATGCAAACTATCGGAATAAGGATGAAAGCGCGCGCCGCGCATATATTACGTGTGTACACGTATGGGGACTCCACCAAACAGACAGCACGAAGCTCTGACTCGTCTGTCTCGACGCGTGTGTTGCTGCCACCATCAACTTGGGGTTCAGAACTTTGGGGAGGTTGGGGTTGGGGTGGTTGGAACTAACCCACCCGCCCACGCCACTACAGCCCCCCCCCTTCCCCCCGTAGCCGTCAACGATGGGAGGAGGGCTTTTAGGGGGCAGGGGGAAAAAAAAAGTGGGGGGGGGGGAAAGGGGAGGGGGGCTATTTAGCAAAAGTTTGCTCTTCCTTCCGCTGGACTGATTGGGACCAAAGTTTGCACGGTCTTCGCAAGGATGGTTCCTGGATGAGACCTCCGGGTCGAGACCGCGTTTATTTCTCCCTGTATCTGAGCAGCAGTCCTGTCTTGTTGGTGTGTGCGTCCCCCTTGGCGGCCGCGTCCACCTCCGGGCCGAGCGGGACCGAGGGGCTGACGAGCCCAGAAGGTCCTGATTTGCGTGTCTTTTGTCTGGCCGAGTATGTATGCAGCAGCAGCAGCGTCGGCAGCAGCGCGTGTAGTACAAGTTTGAGCAGATCTGCAGAAGGGCATTTCATTTCATTCGGTAGACGAAGGCTTTTGCATAAGAGCTCTCGGAAAAGCATTTTCGGAATTTTCAAATATGGGAAGGGGGCGAAGGAGGAAGAGGAGGAGAACGAAAAGTTTAACTGGGAAAAACAGGAGATGAAAGCAAAACAGAGACGGAGAAAAACGGCGAAAGTTTGGCAAGACATGAAAGAGAATGCGTCAAACTTGTGTGAATCACAGTAGTCGTGTTAAGAGAGCTGGAACACACGTGGCAGAGCAAGGACCGCATCTGACAGAGAAGAGACCGCAGCCAGCAGAGTGCATTAGCGTAGATTAGATCACATTATCTGGAAAAAAGCTAGAGCATATGACAAACAGAGAGCAGTTAGTTTCCCCAATGCCACCTGACACCAACGCAAATATCAGAACAACAGAGAAGCTAAAATGACTGACTACTGGGTTAATATTGACACAGCGTTAGCAGCGCCAGGGAACAAACAGCATTGCAGTCATATTAGGACAGGGTGCACGAGAACGAAGGCAAAGCCCACGACGACGACGACGACGACGACGACGACGACCAAGTGCAGGAGGAGGAAGGAAAGTTCTTCACTGGCTCGGCTGCATTCAACAGTTTCTTTTCTCCCTCGGGGAGGGGGGGGGAGGAAGGAAGGAGAGGGTGTGATTTATAGGCCTCCCCCCCCAGCGTGGGCCTGTCTATGGGCCTGCGTGGTGTGTGTCGCCAGGGCCCGAGCGTGTGGCAACCCTGGTCTCCGGTGACGTAGTCCTTCTCGAGGGAATGAAGGATATATTATGTTGGGTCCTCAGAAGCGAGGGAGAGAGAGCAAATATGCAGCATTGTCTTGTTGTATGTGGGAAGTGGAGCTCGTTTACCTAGAAATAGACTGTGCGGTGGCGATCGGAGATAGAACGCGTGATAGATGTGGGCTTTCACAATATTGCACGCCTTCCCCAGGATGTTAACTAGGGGGAGGGAGAGAGGGAGGGAGTCCTTTTGTCGCGTCATTCCACTCATACACAGATCAGACAGATCTAAATGTAACACGGTTACACCAGTCAGGACGTACGCCAATCGACTCTGTAAAAAGCCACGTTAATGAGTTAATGAGGGGTAGATGGGGGGAGGGGATTTTTTCACAACTGTACTATTTTTCTCGGTGACTGCGATCGATCGCGACAGTGATGGTCAGCGCTGCAGCCGGCAAAGTCTCGTGACAACTCCTCCAATCATTCTTTGTCTCCGAACGACTCGTAGTACGGGGTGCTCAAAAGTGCAGACTTCTGGGCCTCCCCGTAGCACGTGGTAGCGTTGACGAAAGCAATCAGCTCAGCTCTTCACAACTTGCTATTTGCTTGCCTCCGCGGACAAAGTCTCCATGACGGATTTCCCGTCCTCGACGTGTTAGACGGCTTCGACTGCCTCGACGTGTTAGACGGCTTCGACGGTTTCAACGGCCTCGACGGCCTCGACGGCCTCGACGGCCTCGACTCCAGCAGTCACTGACAGCCACTGAGTCCTTGAGCGAGAGACTCCAGCAAGTTGTGGATGAAGCCTGAATGAGGCAGGAAATCAGCCCTAATTCTTTCTACTTGGCTTTTTTTCCCCCGCTTAATTCCTGCCTGGGCTTCCCCATCCCTCCCCAAGGGACTTCCTGAGCGAGAAAAAGTGGCTCATTTTTCTGCATTATCCTGCTCCGCTTAAATTGCCCGCGGAAAAGTTCCACAAAGAGTGATAAAAGTAGATTACATTTGCTGATGGCCACATTACAATATTCATTTTTCACAGTCAAAAAGACGTCCCTTATTCATTCCGGGAGAGGGACGCGGCTTCTTCACTTCGCCCAGATGTAACTCGATTGAAACGCCAACAATCACACGGTTTCGCATATTTTGCGCAAAGTCATTACAAGATTCTGGAGCTTTTCTGTCTCTCTCCAGCTCCATGGAGAAAGAGGACTCTGCTGCTAAGGAAAGAGGGAAAGAAAGCGTCGTCATAAAAGTTTCATGGCGCCATTTTCCATAGGGTTTTTCTTCTCGGCCGCCGACGCCGCCACATTTTCTTATCAACTCAGAAATTCGCATCGTAAACTTCAGGAATCTTTCAAATCGTAAAGTGGAAATCTTCATAACTTTTCATGACTCGTGACGGACAAGCTGGGGGAGGGAGGAGGTGACCAGGAGGGAGGCGTCACTGTGACCAGCGGACGGAGTCATCCTGGCCCGGACCCCCAAAGTGGGCCAGTCCAGCCGGGTGACCATTTGGACTCCGGACCAGCTCCAGTCTGACTTTTGGTGACCGGCGGTGGCCAGTCGAGCCAGACATCGAGCCGAGCGTTCCTGTCCGTCGACCTCAGCGTGCGGCTGAGCTCTGACTGAGTCCATCTGGTCACATAGTGATATTATTTATGAATTCCCCTCGGAGCGATGGCAGCGTGTTTATTCCCGGAATCTTTCCAGCAACCGAGGGGTCCGGAGAGAGAGAGAGAGGATCGGAAATTGTATCCTCTGAAAAATTGACTTCGAAATCGAGGAGTGATTGAGAATGAAGCCTTTCAACGAGCTCCCCGGCTATAAATTGTACGAGTCGTGCATTCAAATCCCCTTTTTGATGATTGGTTGAAGGGCCTCGAGCCCAGCAGGGGGGTTACCCGAGGGTCGACCCCTCGGGGGGGCCCCCAAACGAGGAAGAATTGAAATGTGCTCTCTCTCTTAGCTATGTATTTGCCTGCCTTCCTTCATAATTTCTCTATCTTCTTCTTCAGCCTCCACGAGTGAGACCTGAGCTTGGACAGGCGTTTCCCTGGGAACGGAATTCATTAATCGTCTTGAAAAAATCGGGCGAATCTTCTACCCCCGGTCATTACAGGGCTTCTCGAAACTTTTGACCACATCCTACCAGATACCCCATTCATCAATAAATTGGAGGCTCAACAGCAGTCGTCGTTACCTCTAATTTGTGGAGCGATTCTGGCCAGTCTTAAGTTATTATTAAAGGTGTGTTTAAAAGCCACTCCTCCCTTTCCCTAGACTCACCCTTCAGACCGTGGAATCCTTTTTCATATCACGAAGCTCCCGAACAAAACCCATTCTATCTCTCTCCCAATCCTTTTTTACCCCGGAATGGAAAAGGGGTTTCGGCACAAAAGGACAGAAGAGAGCGAGAGATCATTAATGCCTGGAGCACAAAACCATGGACCGCTATGGCCACCCCGGGACCTGTAACGCACGGACTCTGCCACAGCGTCACTCGGCCACGTCCCGCGGCGGCGTCCGGGACGCGTTCGTGGCCGGGATGGCGATCCTGGGGCCAGAAATAAGCAATAAAGGAGGGTCGCTGGTGTGTGTGTGTGTGTGTGTGTGTGTGTGTGTGAGTGCGCGTGCGTACGTGCGTGCGTGCGTGTGCGGGGTGTCCACGCAGAAATAGGATCACTCCTTTTTCTGGGGTTGAGTAATGACAAATCCACACGAGAACTGTCGCCTTTCATTGTGGCCCGTGCCCTTCACAAAGGGGGACGCACTGCAGAGGGGCTATTATTAGAGGAGAGATTGGAATATGAGTCAATTGGTGAGGGTGAACACGAGCGAACGGGAGGGGAGAACGACCGGGAAGGAGTCTCCGGGGCCGGACTGGACCATCATGGACGCCACCGACGTGTTTGTGACTCTCATCTGGATGGATCCAGGGATGGATGCGCATTCTTTCCCATATTTCCCCACTCTTTTAATTCCCCGTTTCGAATCGCGATGGTGTTAAAGCGCCCCAGAGGAGCTGGAGCGCCAGGGCCATCAAGAAGTCCGAGGCCGTGATCTGTTATTACAGTCACAACAATTCATTGCCTTCGCTGGCTCGCTCAGACGCGATCGTCAGGTCGCTCAAACACCTTCGTCGTGACGTTGCTCACTTGTTGCTCCTTCAATGGAGAGAGAATTCTCTGTTGTGCATGTCTGAGTGAGTCCACAACGCCAACAACTCGTGCGACGCCTTGTGTCACAGTCTCCGAGAATCTCCTCAGCTCCTACACACACACACACGCATCATGAATGAGACCCCAGAACCCGATGGACTCAGCCAGCAGCAACGTCGCCATAGGCCTCGACGACCACGAGAGGCTGGGGGATCTGTGGGTCCATCGCGGCATCATTTGCTGCAGCAACTCGACTTCACAGCCGCGGAAAGGGAAAAAGATTAATGCCGGCGCAGTCATTGACAAACGTGGATTGCCGCGCTAATTACAGGGTGGCGCAGGAGGAGAAGGAGGCAGGCGAGGAAGACCCAGAGCCAGGTAGGGAGGGGGGAGGAGGAGGAGGAGGAGGAGGCACTATCGACCATCGCGGCCACGGCCAAGGAGGAGGAGAAAATCCTGTCAAACCAGTGGAAATTATTATTCAAAATGTGTCTAGTGCGCATGTCAGGACTGCTAACATGCCTGAAGAGGAGGCGTGGATACGAATTGACATGAGAAATCGCGTTCCCACACATTGTTTTTGGCCCCCAGTAAACCTACAAAGAAAAGTATATTTAATAAGTAATGACAGGAAAAGGGGGGGAGGGAGCGAGCGGAGGGCGGTAGAGAGAGGTGACAAATCGACAGGATATCAGACCGGATAATGGGCACATCATTACCTGGCTCCAAAAGATGAGCTTTTAATAATAATGCGTCAACTTTTTTTCCTAAGCAGCAGAGAAGAAGAGAGAGTGAAAATTCCTCTCTCAGGGATATATTTATTATTCGTTTCTCTTGTAGAGTGGAATTCTTAGCCAGGAAAACGTCACAACTATTTGCATTTTAATTGGGCCTCTCTCTTCACGATCCAATATTCGAGTAATTGCAGGTTTCTCGGATCGACCAAACATAAAGAAAGGCAGAGATTGGAAAATCTTGCAAATGTAATTCCGCCTCTTCTGACAGAAATCGACGATTTCTCCTCGTTTTTTTCCTTCTTCCTTTGGGGATTGGAAACTTTTTTTCTCTCCTTTGTGCATTTTCCTCCTCGAATCAACCGGGCAACGTGGGCGAGTTGAAGCAGCAGAAGAAAATAGTGCACTTATTTATGCGCACTTGGCCGAGCTACAGTGAGAGCCATAAGTATGTACCCATATGTGCCGGCTGTGGACGGAGCAGCCTGCCTGCCCGTCTGCCTGTTTGCCTGACTGCCCGACTGCCTGCCTGCCAGGCCTGCCCGGGCCGCCCGTCGAGTGTATTGTACACAATACTAACTAGGCAATCACACCGAGCTATTAGCTCTAACGAGAGCTCCTGGCAGATGGTTTCGATGCTTTTTTTTGTCCTCTCCACTTGCCGTGTGTCCTTTTAGTCGTCGCTTGCTCCCCCCCCCCCCAAAAAAAAGTTTGTAGATGAAAAATCTAACGAATTTTTGGGCGATTTCTCTCGGTCCTTCCCAATAAAACCGCTCCTCGCAACAGGAATGTAATGAATGGAGCGGACAGAAACCGTTTTGTTTCTTCCACGGACGATTCTTTTTTGTTCTTCCAACTCAATGAGAAGAAAAAGACTGTTAGGAACTCTGACGTGAATAATGCATGCGCCCAAGTTATGCTCATGTCGGAAAGTTTTGGGCGAAGAAGCTTGAGCCCTTCTGTGTAGGCACGCAGCAGAGCTGTATGGATAAAAGAATAAATGCATAAGAATATGATGCTCTCTCTTCAAGCCAGCGCCAACTTTCTCCGGTCCTGTTGGCCCTGACCACGTCCGGCCAGTCCCTCTCCTCCTTTGATATCGTTTCCCCATCGGACCCTTTTTTTCTCTCGCTCCCTCTCCCCCTAAACCCACGACTCCACACGTTTATCTTTGTGCTGAGTGTGCAACCAAAAACGCTGAAAGATCAAATGGATTGATACATTTTTTGTCCTGGCACCCGGAGAAAGTGTGTGTGCGTCCAACTGACAGAAATGGGTCTCGAATGTCATCATCGTTCTGCTTACTATTCATAGGAAAAGAAAGGAAGAAGAAGAAGTCTTTTATCAGTTTTTCATTCATGGTAGTGTTGGCACAATGGAAGAAGCTGCTGGTGTTTCATTGGCGAGGCCCTTCAAGGTATTAGCAGCATGCGTCTGACAAATGCACAGCTTCTCCTTCCTGACAAGTGTAACAGTAGACACACATGGAGGAAGAGCTGAGTGTCAGAGGTCTGCCTGGCCCGACCCACCTCTAGTCTGCCAGCGCAGAGGTTGTCTGAATTCAAATTGCAGATGAAACCCACTTTCAGAGAGTCAGAGAGCGAGCGAGAGAGAAACAACAGAAGCATCAGAAATTCAATCTCACTTTATGATTTTATGTATTCATGGAGAGCAAAGGGGTGAAAGTGAAAATAGAAGAGACAGAAGGAGTGAAGTGGGGAGGTGGAGGTGGTGGTGGTGGCGACGGAGGGGAGGAAGACTATCAAGGCTGGGACAAATTCGTTTCCAGAGTGCTCGACCAGACAAGATCAGGGAGGCGTCACTCACGACCACGCATGGTTCATTGCATAATACTCAATCCACCCACACCTCTGCAGCAGCAGACACAAAACAGCAGCAGACCCTTCTGTGATTTCCATTTCCATTATTCCCTTTGGGGGTCCTTTTTTTATCACTACTTTTTTTTTGGCTGGGGCTTTCGGTGGAAGTGTCAAAGAGGGATAATGTTTCAACCAATCTGATCCCAGTCCAACGAACCGAGACAAGAACACAGCCGAATGTGTGAATGAAATGGTGGAACTGGCGGAATTTTTGGAAGTGATGGCCGAAAAAAAAAATCGAAGGAGAGGTACAAATTGCTGCTGCCGCTGCCGTTCATTAAGTGGATTTCCTGTGCCGAAAGAGACTCCCCGCAGACACAATTCCAAATCAAACAAAATACACTTTGATAAATCATCTCTGCCCCAGGCATGCAGAGAGAGGAGAGAAAATCGACTCTTTTTTCGTAAAATATAGAGCCAATCTGTTCTCGTCAAGTGTGAATCACAAACACATGTTTGCTGGTGACTGGGTCAAAAAAAGATGTTTCCCCTCGCCCCTCCTCCTTCAGTGTTGTCATCAGCGCACGCCCCCTCCCTTTTCATGCCACTCCCACCAACGTTTTGCACGCCCTCCAACTGTCGGCGTTGGACGGCGTCCCCCGCTATGCATGAATCACACTGCACGCGCTGTGCAGCTTGCCTCAGTCACGGAGCAGCGCCTCGCTTACAGTGAGTGTCATTCTATATTTGGCACCAGGCTGGCGATCAGAAGATGGCAACACTTTCTGTCCCCAGAAGCCTCCAGTGAGGACACCAACAGACGAACATGATGCTGAAGTTCACCTCTGTTGGGGTTCGCATCCAATGAGTGGTCCGCCAGAACCATGATTCTGTCCGTACGTGGATCCGGCATAAATTGGCCTCGACTGCCTCTCGCCTGTGTCATGATGTCTGACCGAGTCAGCCCGTGTCATGATGTCTCGTCGAGTCGTGCAAAGAACGAAGAAAGAACACTCGTGTAATCACAGCTTTCATGTGTGGCTGCCGGGGCCGCCGTGGCAGCTACTACTTGGTTTTTACCCCCATATCTCTTGGCTGATGGCTTTTTAATTGGCATGAGGCGCCTTCTCTTTCTTCGAATCGCCCGCTTGAAATTGCTCACCCACGACTGCAGATCGATCAGAGGACGCAGAAGCACCAGACCAGGCACTGGTACCGGACTGGTGCCAGGCACCATGCGTCTGGAGCAGCCGAGCAATGCTGCTGGTGCTGCTACCACCAGCCAGAGCTTCCAGAAAGCTTCTTCTCCTCCTTCTTCCAGGGACATTTGGCGTGTATTGGATGCATGATGCGCAAATTTCGCTCTCCTCCTCCCAGAAGAAGACGAATGGAATGGAAAGAAGGGGCTTTAAAAAACTATTTTCCCCCTTGACGCGTGTCTGGGAAAAGGAGAGTTGCCTCGTCATGCCCGCCGGCTTTTATCCCATAAAATCATCAATCGCCTGCGAGAGAGAGAGAGAGAAAGAGTCATTGCTGTGCTGGTTGCTGCTGTTGCTGCTGCTGTGGCTGCTGTGGCTGCTGATTCTCCGCCTCTTGGGGTGTGTTTGCACTCGCATAAATTTTTGCCAATGTTCAACTTGGCCAAGCCGGGGGCAGAGTTGGAGCGGGAGGTTGACACGACTCACAGATTGAGGCATGACTCGCTCCAGATGCCCATGGTGGGCCTGGCAACTTGGGCCTTCCTGGTTGACCGACTGACTTAAGGGCCTTCCAGGCAGGCACCACGGGTGGTGGTTTCCAAATGGGCGGTGTCTGCAACGAGTGAGGCGGATGTTGTTTCTTACCAGATTTTGTCGAAAGAGAGGAAGCTATTTCAGCCACCCTGTACAACAGTGCCTTCTGACGTGAACGAGTTCAAACACTGAACTCTTTTTCTTCTATTATTCTTTGCATATGTGCAAACGCTCCCTTTGTTGGTTTGTAACCATCAGGTTTTCAAAAAGGGGTTTGCCCCCCCCCCCCTCAGTAATGCTCATACAAGGATGTATTCACCTCAAACATACACGCACACACGTGTGGGTAAAGTAGTATAAAGTGCTAATGGACGGCGGCTGCTGCTGCTGTTGCCTTTTTCCTTCTTCCTGGGCTGTGGAATAGAATGGAAAAAAGTTGTCACAATAAATGAGGGCGTCGTTGTCGCGGCTGCCGCCGTCGCAGTCGCTGCCGACGTCGCCGTCGCTTCACTCCAACTCGGTCCTAATCGGCGTGTCCCCTTTTTTTCAACCTCTTTTCTCTCGAAAATGACACGTGTATTTTTTTCTCAACCATTCATTGAGGGGAGAGACTCAGATGGACTGTGAAAATAGGGGAAGAGAGAGAATTCCTAATTGCCGTGTGAGCTGTGCAGACAGAGACAACACGGACAGGTTGGTCCGCACCCTTAATAGCGGGCATTTCTCAATTGTCATGGGGGAAGAGACCGAGAGAAAGCACCGGACAAAACGCCTTTTGTGTATTTTTCTCACAATTGGTCCAAAGTTGACCTTTTTAGCCCGAGCTTTTCAGCTTTTTCGTGGCAGAAGTGCTTCTTTATTGCTCGCTCGCGTGTCCCGGCGCCTTTTTTACCCCTCGGCCAAACAATTACATTGGATTGAAAGCTTCGGCCTGGGGGTAATTTTATGGCACGAAGAACTTTTTTCCGGAAAAAGGGGGGGGGCGCAGTTGGATCACTTAACGTGTGCGTGCGCCGCTTTCCCCTTCCGCTGAGTGTGCGCAAAGTTGTGTAACGCACACGCGTCTTAAGGAGCGTGGACACGACGGACTCGGGCAACGGCATCGTCTTGTTTCTCTCCTCCGGCTGCTTGTGGAGCAACTTCAGCCACCCGGAGAGAACAGAGAGTCTGTCTAAGCTGAGCACAACTGCTGCTTTTGCACTCCATTGAAAGCTGGAGCGGAAAAAGAAGCTATAAACAAATACACCTCTTCCATATTTCCTGAGTTCCACCATCTGAGTCTTGGCGTTTATTGCTCCGTTGCTCCCCACACGCGCGGATATTGAGAAACTGGGAGGGAGCAATTACGGAGCGGAGAACGACAGATTAGGGGGAGTGGGAAGCGAATAAAGTGCAGAGTTAAGCACATGTGAACGTTGAGACTCAGTAAAACGTTGCTCGCAGCTACAATGCGCATGTGGTTGGCACGAGAATGCGCCGAACACGGTTTTTAGGGGCGAAGGCAGTTAGTTGAGTCGTTATCAGCCTTTGCTGCAGTCCTGGGAGGAGGAATGACTCTTCTTGAGACATGATAAATTGGTTGTGCATGAAACAAAAGCTCTGATCTAATAGAAAATTAGGCTGCGACTCTTTTTCCCACAAAGAAATTTCACGCGATTTCTCAGGGACCTGAGGACGGACACCACCAAGACCGTTGGAGAACAGCGGCTGCACATGAAGGCTTTTATGGAGAGAGAGAGAGAGAGAGAGCCTTTTATTGAGCCCTGCTACCTCTTCCAATTGTGTAGTCCCTCCTCGTCAAAGCTATTTCAGAATCATGTTTCACATTATGTGTGTACATAAGCAAACCGCCAAGTCACAAAGGCATGAATAAAAACGCCCGAAAACAAAGCGCGTTTTCCCCCTTTTCACAGCCCCAAACCCTTTTTCCATGCACAAAAGCCCATGATATATTATCTGTGATATTGGATACTTCGTCGGTAAAAAAAGGTAATAGTGGGACAAGAGGCACATTTGCGTATTACACCGAAAACTTGGGCTTCTTCTGACTTATGCAAAGTAGTCAAGTCTTCACATCTGCCTTCATTCGTGAGCACGGGTGGGTGGAGAGAGAGGAAGGCCCGAAAATGTGGTGGGGGTAACGTGTGGCTTTCGCGTACATGCAAGTTTTATTTGGTTGTCTCTAAAGATTTTCAGTCTGCCTTCCTCTAACGCCCCCCCCCCCTTCCCGCTCCCCTCTCCCCCCACGTAAGTGGGGTCTTTTTTGCCGGTGATCATGTATGAGCTCACGTACTGCGCGGCCCAGGCTGTCTGTGGTCAACAAAAGTCGGTGTCGTCCAAAGCAATATCTTTCGATTTCATGCCTTCTTTGGGTCTGGCCGAGCTAGACAAAAGAAGCAGCTGCTTCAAGCCGCCTTTGCTTACACATCAAAAGGAGTGAACAAAGGCTAAAAGCTTTCAAATGAATAACAAAGATATTAACTTCATTCACACACTTTAGCATAGGGACTTGGGTTGTAGTTTCTGCGCGTCAACAGCTGAATCAACCGACTGAGCGAATGTGGCCGAACCTTATCAAGGCGAATAAATTGACGATGCCCTCGGACTTGGCAACTCTTTTTCTTCCTGCCCGCCTTCACCCTGTGGCTGTTTCTCATTTGGGACTCCCCGCATTGATCATAGTAGCGCCGCCCTCATTTCTGCCCCGATTCATAACCATTTAAAGCGTGCAATGAGAGCGGACAAATCAGCAACCAAGAAAGTTTATTATCACGTCCGCTCAGACTTTCTTTTTTTTCCCTTCTCCCCTGCTTGTCAGACTGGCGTCTTCTTGATGGGAGTGCCTAAAGCTACTGGACGCTTCATACACGGACGGCGGCGGCAGCGGGGACTCCGTGCACATGGTGCGCGGGACTGATTTCGTTGACTCCGGCAGCTGTCAGATATTGTGGATTTGTGGCGTGGCTGCGGCGCCCAGGGCGGCAACTCGTCGAGCTGCAGGAGGAAGAAGGTGTCGAGGCACTCCAGGCTGGAGTACTGCGCGTCCATGGCAATGGCAGGAGCCACCACCACCTCACCCACCAAAAAAGTCAAGTTCCTGGCAACTGCAGTGGTTTCCCTCGCGCCCATGTCCCTATGTAGCCGGACTATCTATCACCCCTGAGAGCTTTGACTGCATCCCCAGGGAAAAATCGTCTCTTTTTTGTGTCCATCTGTTGGGAGGAGAGAGAAAAAGGAGGAAAAACGGACGATTGATCATGCCCGAATTTCAATTAACTTTTCGGGGCCCTCGAGGCAATTGATCGTGACAGAGTCCAATTTCGGAGAGGGATCGGAATCATTCGTCATAAATCGGAAGAAGAGAAAACGCAGCCTGCTTGACAGGACTGCCAGGGTCTGCTGCGACAGCTCAGTTAGGTACTTGTGCCTGCCTGCGTGCATGCGTGCGTGGACGCCGACGCTGACTGACTCTCTTGTGACCGACGAGGAGTGGCTGTTGTTGTTCTCCCCCTCCGCCTTCTTCTTGCCAGCACGCACGACGACGACGACGACGACGACGACGACGACGACGACGACGACGACGACGACGACGAGAGCAACGTCCCAGAGAAAGCGCCAGAGTGGAAAAGACAAAGAAGTGATTTCTCTCTGCTCTCTTTTCTCTCCTCCCTCGCCCCCATCCTCTTCCCCCCCAAAATGAGTGGAAAAAGCTGGTGAAAAAAATGGAGGGGGGGAAGAGGCTTTCTTTTCTCTCCATTTCGCTTCTGATGAGATCTTTTTTCGGTGGCAGGATTGTTTCTGTCAACTGGAGCTGAAAGAAAGAGAAAGATCGAGTCCCCTCGGAGGATTTATGGGCGAAGAAAGAAAGAAGGGAAGAAAAAAAACCTGTTGCTCTGGAGATGAAACATCATTCTTTGCTCTGTCTGTTGCTGCGGCCGCCGCTCAAACACACATGCGTGGAACGGAGTACCAGTACAGTGCAGCGCTGCAGCAGCGCTGAGTGCAGCGCTGCACTGCACAGCAGGGATCATGCGTATCTGTCGGTGGATGTTGGACGAGCCGCAGACGTGCACTTAATGCTGGATGTACCTGAATGTTAAGGAGATCGCCCGAAATCCATTTCCCAGGCTGTTAGATTTCGGGTGGTTTGAACTATTAGTCTGCCTTTTGTCCTGAAATGACCGCATACCTTCTTAGGCTCTCTTGGTCTTCCCCTCAGAACCAAATTCCGTTATCATTCCCGCGTATCTGAGGAGCCAATCTCATCTCGAATGCAAAGCACTAAAATTCTTCTCCCCCATTTCTTTATATTCTTCGCATATTGTCTTTGCTCTGGGCGATATCAGCGGGCTGAAAGCGCTTTTTGCTCGAAAAAAAAGAGAGAGAAAAGCTTAATTTGGCCCTGCTTCAAGGGATCTTTATGTTATCTCAGATTCTTTCCTCTGTCAATGCCGCTCGCTCAAGACTTGGTCCACTTGGCAAGGAGGATCGGAGTCACTTACCTCAACTAAATAAGCTACTGCGCATGTGCCACTTCTGTTTGGCCTCCTTTTTCCTCAAATGAAAATTCCTCCGGGAAAGTGAGGAGAAAATAAAACTATGATGATGCCATAAGACATTCCTCCGGTCACAACGAGGTGGCCATTAGTGCTTGGCCGACATATTTCACACCAGAGGTTTGCCACAATTGGCACTGAGGAGAGAAAGAAGGAAGCAAAGACTGCGGCAGACCGAGCAGACGCTTGGCCATGGAGCCGTCGGCTGGGTGGGATCGGCACATGGAGCGACGGCGCTGGCCGTCCACCGCGCCTGGCAACCCTGTCCTCGTCTTCGACCGCCGCCCATCTGGATCTTGGAGTCAATCGCCCGACGTCTTAAGAGTCATTTCTTGTAGACGAGCAGCAGTTTTGATGGCAGAAAGAATTTCCTAATGACACCCCTGAGCGCCCTCGAGGCCGCCGCCGCCGCCGCCGCCGCCGCCGCCGATAAAACTCGCCGCAGCCGCACTAACAACAGCAGTAGGCCAGCCTGGAAGGCAGGCAGGCAGGCTGGCAGCCAGGCAGACGTTGAGATAGAGAAAACTGCTGCTATCCAGTGAAATATGCATCGTAAATAATTTATGGCCAAGTTGGCCGGACTCTCTCCAAGATGCTGGTGAGGTTGAGTGACACGTTTTCATTATTCATGTTCTTCCCCCTGCACATTTCCATGCCTAATTACATCGTGGCGACTTCTCTCTCTCTCCTTCTCTCTCCAGTCACCGCTCTTGACACGCAGGAATGCACACGAGCAAGGCCAGCAAGAGCAATCGGGCCAAACCATAAAACACACAGCAACTCCTCCATTTGTCTGCCCCGAAGGTTTTTATATCACGACAAACTACAGCCCATATAACATCATTAGGAGATGGGGGGAGTAGAAGGAGGGAAAAAAACACATTCGCCGTATCATCTTTCTCCTCCTCCACCTCGATGCTCACTCGGATACTTTGCGGAGAGCTGAAGACTCTGCTTGCTTTGGATGCTTTGCTTGCATCAAACATCGACGTGTGTGCCAAAAAACAGAGAGAAAACGGAGCCACAGAGGCTTGCGTGTGACTTATGAATGTCACTTAGGTATGTTTATATGCATGCGCGTACGAGAGCTAAGTCCTGGATAACGTCAAAAACAAATAGTCACGGCGGGACCACCGGTCTCGCGGCCCTCCCCGCCGGCTCCAGTATGCGTGCAGGTGCGGAGCAATCATTTTGCGACACGATTCGTTCATAAGGCTTAAATCAACAGCAACAAAAATCAACTACTAGAGGTGTACCCACTTTTGCCAGGTACTCCATATGCTAGGCCCAGAATGGACGGAAATTGATGACGTTTCCTTATAGCGGAGACTAAATATATCTCCGGCTATGTTGATCTTTGGAAAATCACCCGGGCACGTCGGGTCGTCCTCTGAAGTGGAGAAATAAACCCCCTGAGCCGTGCAATGTTGACCAATGGGCCCAAGGCAGGTCTGTCTTACCACTGTCCAGAAGCTGCCAGCCGGGGGTCATTGACAATAGCGAGGCGCGATACATGGACTTGGCCGGGTCCAAGTGGGCGCTGTCTGCCTGTCAGGATCTGTCAAGAAATCTCCGGACAATTGGTCCACATATGGCGGATTTGAGCTCCACTCTCATCCTCGTGCGTGTGTGCGTCGGTCGGCAAAAAAAAGACGAATCCAAGTATTTCGTCTTCTCAAGGAGAAATTTGTCTTTTCATCCACGGAAGAAAAAAAAACGCGATTGGAATGCGAGGAAGGAACAAAAAGGCAGCTTGGATGAATTGAATAATGATCCCCTGCGTCGTCTCTTGTTCAGCGCAGCCGCTTGGCTGTTGGCGTCTCTCCAGTGGTCAAGCCTTGGTCAATGAAGCAACAATTTGGGGTGAATTCCGACCCACAGCTTTTGTTTCCTCTCCGCTAATGGGGCCCAGGGTTGACACGGGGCTGGCGTTCCTGGCCGGGAGGTAGACACGGATCCGGAGTGACCTCGCTGGAGTCCGGACAGGAGACTCGTGTCCCTCCTGACCCACCCGATGCCCGATTTGCCGCCGCCCGTGCTCTTCCAGGGTGGAAATTGTGGTCATTTCGGCCCTTGCACAAATCACCCACTCACTCAGTAGTGGCCACGCACGTGTCTCGATTGCGGTTTGACCCCTTTTAGCAGCGTATAATTTCTCAGGAATGAGCGAGCGGGCGAGCGAGGACTCGGACACATTTATCACAAGCACCTAGAGGTGTCTTAAAGAGGGGGCATTTATGAGATGGACGAGCTCCGAACAGAGAAGTGGGGGGAAGGATTCAATCAGGATGGTGCTATTTTTACGCCGAAATAAAGTGTGTGAGTGGAATCGTTCTTCTTTGGCTTCTTTTGCCTCCGTCGTTATTATATCGGCGATGATTCAAAGGCGAGAATGACTTGGCTATGATATTCTGGGATCGTTCGGCGTCTACTTTGAGAGGACGTGATGAGATTTGCTCTTCTCTGCCTTCGGCGATAGGAGGAGGAGATATTTGTAAGGGAAAATTCCTTTGTTTTAATTTCCCCTCCTCTCTTCTTTTAGAGGCCGTCGTCGTCGTCGTCGTCGTCGTCGTCGTCGTCGTCGTCATCTCAGATGGATACACACATTGTCTGACTAATGCAGACGGAGAGAATGGGGCTTCAGAGCTGCCAGCTACACTACATGACCTGACAAGATGAGACTTTCATTAAAAATTGTCCTCTATCTATCTACGTAGTCCCAGCATCACTTGACCTGCACCCTTCTGCTCCTGGCTCTCCGGGACCCGGGTCAGATGACCTGCCACAGCTGTGACGCAGTCGGCATCGGGTCAGAGGTCTTGCGCAGAGAAGAGCTTGCGCCAAGAAGTCCGGGACTGTCGATTGGAGCAGGAACGACTGAGTCCATCGCTTGGCAAGTCTGAGATGCTAAGAATCTTTTCTGCCTCTTGCGCTGGATTAGCTGAATGCGGGTAGTAGAGTTTAATTAATCGAGTCAATCAACGCTGGATCAAAATTTTTCTGCCTCCGGGTGAAACTTTTGTCTGGGTCCCGTAACGCACATATCCCCCCCCCCTTCCTGGGATGTTTGAAACAAGCGAAATGAGGTTAAAGGTTTGCCCCCGCCGAGCGAGAGAGAGTTCGTGATGTGCAAATGCCATAGAAGTCAGTTGTACATAGCGGAAAAGAACCGTACGTGATAAGTGAAACTTTTCTCTCTGTCTGGGCGAGAACTCGACTGGGAAGTATGAGAAATGGCGATTCTCTCGTGTCCGTGGTAAACAAACCGCGTAAAGGGCGATCAATTAATCACGGATGATGATTTGTCTGTTTCTCCAAACGATTCCCAGCCGACAAAAGGCCAATTGACGGAGCTGATAAATCAAGCTTCGAATGTGGGAAAGCGAAGGATGAAGCGCAAAGAAGGAATTGAAAAATGCAGCTGGCCAAAACTAGAGAGAGAGAGAGAAAAGAAAGGAGAGTGATGTATAGTCCATTAACTCATTCTCTCTCCATCCTTTTACGGCTCACACTGTGCAGATGAATTCTGGCCCTTTAGGGATTCCAACTGTGTCTGCCCATTCCTTTGCATATATTGAGAAGGAGGCCTGAGAAAAATGAGGCTTTTACGTGCTTGCTTTTTTTTGCCTTCCCCCCCGTTGGAAGCAGCGATGTCATGTGTATTCGCCATGCAAAAAACGCCGTAATTACTTTCCATGGAGATTATTCAGCCAGAAATCATTGACAAAGGAGAGGACGCAACCCCAGCCCAGGTCGGCCGGCCGGCCGGCCGGCCGGCCGGCCGGCCGGCCGGCAGGCTGGCAGGCAGGCAGGCAGGCAGCCAGCCAGCCGACTTTTGCCCAGTGCTCAGACAATGGTTGTGCTCACTGATCTGATTAATCCGGATTCCTTGGCTTTGCATTACAAATTGCATTGATCCTGAGACGACGGTTTCGTGTGCACGAGAACCGGCGCACATGCAAGGAAGAGAGGCACAAAGAGAGAGCGACCGCACGCATGTTTGTTCAGTGTGTTTTTCTCATATCTACCTACCTCTCGACCTACCTGTGATATTATAGTACACCTGGGCGGTCTTCAAGGGCCTGCCTCAGACGACACCCAGCCAAACCGAGTCCACACCACCGATGACGAGAGGAAGACAAATCTGCCACTGTCAACCGAGCCTTCAGACTGACAACTCAGTCGGACGTGTGACTATAGAAGCATTATTCTCTCTTTCATTTCATGTATCGATGAGTCGTTGCCAAGTTCATTCGTCTCTCCCAGCAGAGTGAAGTCCGTGATCGCTTCAAGCTCGACTTGGCGTAACGAGGTGATGATTGCAGCCTGTGAGATTGACTCGGAGAAGCTGGAGCATGTGAAGAAATCGATGTGTGGCACAGCAGCAACTGACTCATTGTCATGCTCAGTTCGAGCAGCTCTTTTTTTTCTTGCTCGGCAGTTGTTTTGGTCCTCGGCCCCAGTGCCAAGTGAGTGGTGACAATAATGAATGGAGCAAAGTTTACGCCGAGGAATGAAAACCAACAGTTACACGTTCCGCGGGCTGAGTTCCAACCGTACGTGCGGCTTTTCTGCCTGCCAACCGCCTCCAGCCCGCCAGTCCTGCCCCGCCTGCTGCACGGATCTTTCTTCCTCCGCACACACCAAGTGTGCAACCAACTCCATGTACACGTACAGCATTACACAATCAAACTGAGAGAGTCTTTGTGCAGCTGCCGACAAAAATTCGAATGCCTGGCTGAAAACTGCCTGGCAAAGGCGCAATCGATCATGCCTCCCTCCCTCTCTCTCTCTCTCTCGGTACCGGTGCTGCATTGTGATCGAAAAAGACGCATTTCCACGTAGTCGTAGCTTCTTTGTTTTCCACCCTGTTTGCTCAAGGCTTTGCAAATGCGTGATTCATCACTTTTACCAAGGAGCAAAAAGAAAAGGACTCTGATTTCATCGTGTGGGTTTGTAATCAAGAACAAAGTCACATCAATCATGCGAGAGATCCCTCGTGTCATATTCATCTTCTTCTTCCGCCGTGAAATTGGATCAAACAGTTTCGGGCCGAGAGAGCGATCTGTTATACTAAGTGCCTTATAACATTAAGTGTTGTTGTTACCTGTGATGAGGCAGGCGTCCGTGGTGTCATTTGTGCCAACTCTGCAATGTCAGCACAAGTAGTCCGGGCCCGGCAGAGCTGGCACCACGCAGTCCGCGCACTACAGCAGGTACATGCGCATGGTGCTGAAATGGTTCTCACGGGTGTTTCAAAAACTTGGCAAAAGAAAGAGGAATGAAAAGGGATCCCTCCTTCTTTCTTCCTTCCTTCCTTCCTTCCTTCTTTCTTTCTTTCTCTCCTGGAAAAGATAGGAGCCGAAAAAGAAAGTTATATCGTTTGGAAATGAGATTAGCGGGATGGATGGAGGAGGAGGGGAGGAAGAGAGAGACGAATTGGGTGGGAAAAACGAACCCCTCGCATGTGTGTGTGAGTGCAAGAGCCCCAGCCCGAACCCCAGCTTCAGCCCCAGCCCCGGCAGCCCCACCGAGCTCTCCTCCCCCTTCCCTTGGCGCGTGTGCGCGTGCGCCGACAACAACATCTCTGTTCTTTTCATGCACGTGTGGGGTCTCGCACTGTCTTTTAAAAGGTTAGAATTTGGGCCAGAATTACACATGCTGCTGCTTTCTGGGAGATGCTTCCTTCACCAGCAACATCACTTTCATATTGCTTATCTGGGAGCTGAAGAAGGAGCAGAAGAAGAACAAGCTCTGCTGTGGTGTCAGTGTTTGTGCAAGAATTAAGCTGTTGAAGATTGGTTGTTTGCGAGTTCTCCTTTGTTGAGTAATTTTTATATGCGCCTCCCTCCCAGCGCTAAGGGGATTACACGAGACGGGGGGGAGTGGAAATGCAACGCAGGTGGGGAGGAGGGGGAGCACATGTGTGTATGTATGAACAGTAGCGCGTATACAGACGCGTATTTGTGTTAAAACGAATGTCCTTCTATATGTACACAGGTATAATGAGTCCTTTGCTCATCATGGTGCATGTAGGAGGAAGGAGACGAAGATGATGATATCGGAGCAATCACTGAGCTTGCGTTCACCTGTTTGCATTTCACACTTTAGACAAGCATGAATAATTATAACTAATACTTTACTGTTAGTATTAAGACGCCCGCCCTATGTGAAATGTAAACGCAAGCAACGGTCGAGTTCCTATACAATGAGTACGTACGCGGTCCGAATTTCGCTTTGCATTCGTACTAAGCCACCACCGTTTTTGCACACAAGGAGGGGGGGGGGGAATATCCATTTCCCAAAGATGCTGGCAGCTCCTCCCGCCGATGATCAAGAGGCCTCGTCCATCCCCAAGTGATTCCGGACAGCTGATCCAGTGGTGGATGAATTGCCTCGAGACTTCTTTGGTGATGGCTGGAACGACGGACGATCTGGTACCTTTTTGTTTGCCCTTTCTCTGCCAACACCAAGACTGTCGATCTCATCTCAGTCATCTACTCGACTAGGACTTGGACCAGGGCCTAGCAGGCCTGTCGCATCGCAGACTGGGACTTGGACCAGGGCCTAGTGGGCCTGTCTACGCACAAACTATGCACCCTTTGTGCCACCAAACGCTGCTCCGGCCCCTGCTTTTGGCAGATGCGAGTGGCAATCCTGTCGCCAGCTTATAACCCTTTTCTTTTCGTGCATTATGTTGACGATGACAAATGAAAGTCTGTGGGCGAGAACGCGGTTTCTCCTACTCTCCGATTGTTCTCCGGAGAGTACATTGAGTCGAGTTGAGAGAGAGAGAAGACAGATTAGCAGAGGGGCTTCGCGACATCGCACACACGAGACGTCGCATAATTGAGTATTAGGGTGAGTGTGACAAACGATGCCGCCGGAGAAGAAGCCGGAGAAGATGTAGGACGGGTTGCAGGACCACACGCTGCCGGCCGCGGGGGTGTCGTGACACCTGGAAATGAGCTCCGTGCCACAGATCGCATGTCGCTAATTGTTTCTCTGCGTCGCCCTTCATTATTAAAAGACATTAAAATGCGGCGAGGAAAAAAATTGTAATCGTCATGAGAGGCAAGCTTGAAGTAGAAGCGGTGGAGAGAAAAAGACTCGCTTTTCGCCCGCCCCGAGGTTTTTTTGCGACAATTATTATTGAACCAACAACGCATATCCAGAGAGAAAAGAAGCGTCAACCTCTTGATAAATGCTTCTCATTTACTCTCGAATAAAGTCGGCTTTGTCACAAAAAGTGCGCGCAATTTATACCCTTCTCTCTCCCCCCCCCTCCCTCTCGGTTCGACACGCTCTCTGGCTGTTTGATCGAGTTAAATGAGGAAATTGCGCCCAATCTTCTGTGCCTTTTTTTCCTTTCGTACTGTCTTTCACGCTCCGCTGCCTCCTGCGGCTGCGGCCGCGACCGCGGCCGCGGCCGTGACCGCGTGTTGGCGTTGTTGCCCCACAGATTCAATTCAATTTGGATCCATCTTAAATGGACGTGTCCACGCGACCATTTTAGCGTTCACACATCGCGCACATTAACGTCGGCACGTGCCAGTGCTTGGCCCCGGCCCCGTCCGTCTGCCTGCTGCCTGCATTTGAAGAATCATTCAGAATAATTGGTTCATTTCGACCAAATACCACTCGTTCACCTACTCTCTCTTGCCCTTGTCCTCGCCCTCCCAGTCCATGTTCATAATTGCAACAACAACTCCGCCTGCTCGGCGGGTCCCAATGTTTGTTGTGGGTTCTTTCCTTGACACTCCGGTATTAGGGCGGCTAACGAATAAATATCCTGCTATTCATTGCGAAATCATTTGTCACGATACAGCGGAGGAAGGAATTACCGGAGAGAGAGCGCGCAAAAAATCTGCTGGTCATTTCCTTCACTTCCTTCCAATACTCGCTCCATTTCGGTTTCGGGGTCTTCCCCCATAAGGGCCATCATCAATAACGGGGGCCACAATAAATTAAATGCGGAGCAAGCGCCAGAGTATGGGAAACCATTATAGTACAGTGCAGAACTGAACAATATCTGCGCACAGTGCAGAGCAGCACGTACGTACTGTGAGCATTCTTCTTTTCTTCTGCCGTTGGGCTTTGCCGCCATGGCTACATTCCTGGCCTGTCCCACGCGGTACAAGTGACCCGTGCAGTTGTTCACGTGGTGGTCGAGCTCGCCAGCCTCTGCGGGGAGAGACGAGTTCGCACTCAGCCCCCAGACCAAGACACGATGTGGGTTAACTTTCCACGCATCTCGGGCGGAAAGGTCCAAATTACGCGCGTCCCAGAATGTGCGCGGATCACAGCTGTTGCTGGTGGCGCGACGAGAGAATCGTGATTGAAAAGTGCGGTCGGAGGATTTCCACCAGAGCTATAAAATAAATTGGGACTAACGATTCTGAAACGCCACCGCAAAACCGGCGGGAGTCATTACACTTAGGGAGGAAAGTACACTTGCCAAATCATTCGCTCAATAATTGTGCTTGCCTCACTCTACCTGTGTGTGCATGCATGAAGAAGAAGACTTGTCATGATTGGATTTTGCCGTGAGGCTTTAAGAAAGCAGCACAAAGGCAAGTCGTGTATCGAATTGTGAGGACCCGATACTGCGTACACCGACACTCCACCAGACACTTTTGGGGGGAGGCTGAGAAGGAAGCGCGCCAATTTAACGGGGTGGCTGGCTGAGATTTCCCACTCGGGTTCGGCTCCGGTTCGGCTCCGGTCCTGCTGGGGTCTGCCTCGGGTTCGACCCAAGCATGACCAGTCTGGACCGTACACGTGGGCGCCATCGCCCTGCCGCTCCGGACCACGTGTCTGGTCGAGTTGACCTTTTATTATGGCAGTCCATTCTGCTGCTTTGAATCCTATCAACCGCGAACGATTTCGTCTCCAATTCGCTCTTGGCCGCTTCCTTTCTTCTATCGCCATTGTTCTCCTCTTCTTCAGTCATGCGTGGCCTCGCAGGGGCCACCAAACAACAAACCCTCCTCATCAACCTGCGGCAAAAAGAGCCAAGCCTTGGTCTTCTTCTTCTTCTTCTTCGCCCCCTCCACGGACGGGACGAATAATGACATGCCCACAGTCGTACAAATGGCGGCGTTTGGGCCAATGGGGAAAATGCTGCCTTCTCCGCCTCGGCCAATGGCTGCGAATCGAAATGGAAGAAAAGAAACGGAGTCTGCCTGCCTCCTGTTGGTGCCGCCGCTGCTGCTGCGGACGCTGCTGCGGACGCTGCTGCTGGTGCTGGAGTCGCCGCTTGAGCCGCCGCTCAAGCCGCCGCCTTTTCTTCTTCTCTTCTCTCACTCTCTCTTGCTCTGTGTGTGTCGGCACGCTCGACTTCAGCCCTCTTGGAGGCAGAGGAAAGGAGCTGCAACATTTCTTCAGATACATACAGACATTTGGCGCATTTTCTGCCACCACTCGGCGGCGGCGGGGCTGCAGTCGCCGGGGAGCCCGACCAGGCCAAGGTGTGCGCCCGTCGCGGCGGCATCGTCGTCGGGTGCGGGGTGGCGGACGAACAGCACGCACGTCTCGACGTGAGCCCAGATTTTCACGCCGCCAATTCGGATGCGAGCACGCACAACTGTCTTCTGGAGGGGCCGGCAAAAAAAAAGTACAGCCATTGGTCGCCCAGTCCTCCGAGGCCACCCCGAACCCACCGGCCCGTCCGGGGTTCGCCGGTCCGGTGGCAACTTTGTCTTAGATGAAATGAGCGAGATAAAATCCCTCGGCTTCTTCTCCTTCTTCCAGTCATGCCACTTGGGTCATGTAGATCATGGTTCTTCGTGTCTTCCGTTTGGTTTTTTGTTTCGGAATTTTATCGATGGGAATGCGCGGACGGTATTTAAAGTAATGGGAGTCATCAATTATCGTTTGGAGAGGGCCAAGGTAGAGCAGAGCGAGGGAAGACGTGCGCCAAACTTATTTAAATAAGGAGAAGAAGGGTTAAGAGCAGAGCCCAGAACCAGAATGCGCCAGACTGAAGAAGCAATGGATGGAGGAGTCGTACAAAGGCCCTCTTTTCAGACTACCGTGGGTGCGGTCGGGGCCTTCTTTGGACGCCGTGTGGCTGAGGAGCCCGCACGACGCCTCCTCCACCGGCAATGGCACTTTCCAAAGTTGAGTCGACTACAGTGGCAGGACACGGAGTCCACGTCCGACGCCTGCGTGCGGAGCAACGAGTCCTTCGTGCTCTTCCGTGTTGACACGCAGTCAGTGCGGACAGGAGCAGCAGCAGCAACAGCAGCAACAGCAGCAACAGCAGCAACAGCAGCAGCGCTCCAATGGCATCGGTTATGCCCAAGCGTTAATAAATGGCTTCGTTCTTTCTCCATCCAACTTCTCGCCTTGCTGCCTCCCTCTACCGACCTTGGCACTCTTTGCTACGTAGGACTCGGTCCAGGTACATTTTTGCCCAATTCTGTGGCTACTCATTAAAATTTCAGAGGCGATGTTCAAAGTTTTTTGAAGGCAAAAACACGAAATGCCTGAGAGGTAATATGACCCATTTGTACAAGAAAGAAAAGGCGATTATGTGAGGAGGGATGAGGGAGGGGGTTTATTCGGGTGTACCAGGCAGATGACGCCTTCTTGGAGCTAAGTAAATATCTCCTCCTCCGAGAAAGACATATGTAACAAGCAGTGCTCAATGTGTGCACAAATGCTGTGCGTCTCTCTTCATTTTTGAGCAGTGCTGAGCATTTGGAGGCGCCGTCCTTGAACAGAACTTTGCATTCTGCTTGCTCCAGACTCGACAGCTTAACCAGGCGCATATGGAAACGTGAGAACATTCTACAGAAGAAAAAGGTCAGCGTTTTTTGAGGGGGGGAGACTTAAAAAAAAAAAAGGTAGAAGCTGCCACTTCATCCCTGTGTGAGAAGCAATTTGGCGGGCCTTGGTCACCTTTTAGTGACAATTTTGCGGTGCTTTACCCATTCTGTGAACTAATGGAGTGGTCAGAGCAGCTGCAGCGTTTTCTTCATCTTCTCCACATTTTTGTGTCTGTGGGAAACATGAGGCAGAACTGCCAAGTCCAATTTTGCTCAACTGCGCTGCTTTAATTTGTATGTCCGACCAAGCAAAAAATCCTCTCTCTTTTTCCCAAGATGTCTGTAACTGCGGCCGCTTTTGCCCCTCAAAAGACGAGTGAACTGCGAGATTGACAAATTGACTGCGGCATAAAAGAATGTTACTCCAGTTGGCTTTTTTTCCCCCTGCTTTAACCTCCTTCCCTTCAATCGTCAGGAGAACTTTTCTCCAGCTGAACCTCCCTCGACCTCGCCGGAGGCCCGGACAGGAAGTGTCGTCGTCGGGACGCCACCGGGTCGAACCCGACTCAGCTAACATTGCAGACTTCGCCTCAGTGTGTCTGTTTGATTGCTGCTCTCTCACCCTTTTCTCTCGTGCACTTTTCTTTCTTCGTATCCAATCAGTGTTTTCCCAATTTGCAACATTCCATTGTGTGTTGGAGAAGCAGAAGGGGGGGGGGGGGGAAAAGCTGCCATCATCATCGCAGGAAAACGCAATTTGGTTCTTCTTCCCTGGAAAAAGTTTCGTGACCAAAGGTGGACTGGTACAAACGAACACGCATTCTTTGCCAGCCCTGAGAGAGTCGATTAAAGCCTCCCTCGGCAGGCAGCAAAGTTGGGAGAATCACTACTGCATGAATTTACGAAATGAAAATTAAAACCACTTTGAGCAGTGTTCTTTATGTGCGTTTTTTCTCTGAAAAGTGCTTCTTCACGCCTCCTTTTCTACCTGAGCCACCTTTATCCACTGGCAAATGTACGTGCACATGCGTTGTACCCATCATAAAAACGAGGAGAGAGAGACTTCGACCACTCTCGAGCCTCTGGCAGTTTAAATGCTGGCTCTTTTCGCCGAGTGCAATTTCTTTCTGCCTGACTGCAAACACTCGAGGTCATGAGAAGAAGTAACACTTCAAAGCGTCGCGTGATTTCACTCGAGAGACGATCTTGCTAGAGGTGGGGTCGTCCCCACGCCGACGGGGACGAGCGGCGCCGGGGCGCGGGCAGAGACCGACCTGGCCTCCAACGCCATTGCTGCAGGGTGCAATCAAGTCATCACGGTGGAAGGGAAACCCGCACATTTGGGTGGCACTCGAGGAACTCACACAGAGTCGCAGAAACACAGTGAAGTGAGTGAGTTCAGTCTGACTGAGTCAGACTGAGTGGCGACTCAAATGATACGTCTGTGCTCTCAATCAGCGCTGAAGGGGGGGGGGGGATGGGCACGAGGGCAGTTCTCTCGACCAGACACGCAAGCGTCATTCATTAGGCAGAAAGTTCTGCTTCCTCCGCTCTCTTCTGGCGAGCCCAGCTAATTGATAAGAAGGCGCAAAATGATTGCCATGATTAACGGCCGACTGTGCCAATGGAAGAAGGTGGCACAAAAGTACTTGCACGACGTTTGAGAGCTGATCCCACACAAACCTTGACTGTCAGTACCAAAGAAACCGCCTCCTCCTCCTGCTTCTCTATGGCCTCTTGAGTCTGGAAAATATATTCACAAACCCCTTTCTTCTCTCGCTTTTTGAGGGGAAAATATTGGCTGGGAAAACTGATCGTTACAGCGGAGTGGGTTGTCGTGAAAGTGACAGCTACGTTAATCATTTCACCTTCTTTTTCTCCCAAAGTCACAAAATCACAAACAGACTTATACACGAGCCAGGCCGACCGCGGCCGCGTCGTGCAGCGCCAAGAGGCTGCTTCCAATGGCAGAAGAGATTAATACTTTGCGAACAAAGGGCCGACCCGGAGGAACTGCAGGCGTGGCGCTTATTTAATTCCCCTTTCTCGGGGTGTGTGACGGTGCCATTTGTTTGTCAAAGGCCGGAAGAGGAAATGATTAATTGTCCCGGGCTCTCAGAATGCGCAGAAAAACGTCCAAGGAAACTATTACCTTCTCTTCTTCTCTCACGTGCAACAGCTGCTTTAAAAATGAAATATAATGAGCCTCCTTCTTCTGTAGCAAAAAGTGCTCCAGTGCGGCCCCGGCTCATATGTTCTACCTACGTGCTTCAAAAAGCCCAGATATCTTAGTAGTACCATGATGAATCTTTCTCTCCCCGGGATGGGTGTGTTTGCCCCACTCGGGGCTGTCCCGGCGGGTCAGCAACTTTAATGATGTGCGCACGCATACCCAGCCAGACCTTCTTCAGCCTCTGCTGCCGGCGCGCTAATTTATTCAGCTTCTTTTTTTCTTCACCCTTTCCTTTTTTGCCGAATGAGGTGCAAAAGGGTTAAATGAATAAATGGCTCTTTATATATCTTTCCTTTCACGCCGGCTTAATTGGCGAGGCGAGGCAGAGCAAACAAATTCGCAGAAAGAAAACGAAGAGTAATGGCAGAAAGTGTCGGAGAAACAACCAGGGTTGTGCCTCTCTTTCTCCTTCCCCAGTTTAATTAACTACCCGTCTGGGTGCGTGCGTGCGTGCGTGCGTGCGTGCGTGCGCCAGTGCGCCAGGGCCTGCCTGCCAGGCGTGTGTGTGTGTGTGTGCGTGTGAGTGAGTGTGTTTTTTTTACTGGCTGCTGTGAGCAAAACTCGCAGTTCACTTGGCTGCACTCCACACACATACGGCTACTTACGAACCACGTACACGTTGGTGCAGTTCTTGACAACGCGGCTGGGGACGTGCTGCACAGTACTGGGGCGCAAGGGGCGCAGCGCAACTGCACTCAAAGAGTTGGGACTGGCACACAAATAGAAGCGGACCTAACAGAGTGTCCAAAGAACACACCTAAGTACAGTTGTTCACCTCAGTGCAGCCGCCGCCACCGCCTTCTTCTCCTCCTCCTCCGTGGCCATTTTTCTCCCTTCACTTTGCTTTGAAGGGGCTGCTAATGTAGCAGCCGAGGGGATTCTCGGAAACTGTGAGAAAAAGACAAATATGCATAATTGTCGGTTATTCATTTGAGCTAGGTGGTCGCTCGTTGCGCTGTCCGCTGCACCACCGACGGCAGCAGCAGCATCAGCACCACCACCACCACCGCCGCCGCCGCCGCCACCACCTCTACGGTAGAGGGTCTGTCTGTTCTCACGGACGCGCTGCTCGGTGAGCCAAAAAGAAGTCGGCCACCGAGCCCTGAATTGAGGCGCTCATAACGAATTCACCATCGATAGAGGCATCGTCGAATTTTAAATGAGAACTTCTTTTCTCCTTCTCCTTCTCCTTGCCAGATACAATCATGCAGTATGAATCTGCTATTGTGTGAGCTCAGGCAGCGTTTGCTCAATGGGCTTGGCCACCGGTTATTTGGTAGTGGGGATCATTAGTTGGTAAGCAACTCCTTCTCGTAAACCTTGACCTCTCTCTTGCTTGCAAGCAGAATTAAGGAGCGCGGTGAAATGGTCAGATAATTTCAGGGGGGGGGAGAGAGAGAAAGAAACGGCCTCACTTGCCAGGAATAGGACAATGTGGCTTGCAAAACCCTCGTCAACAGGTGCAATGATGGAGTTGGCAAGATTATTCAGCAGCTCCCAACCGTTGTGGCCAAGGAACAGGGGGTTCGGTCGACCGAGCTGTTGTCGGCGGCCCATCAGTGGTTACAAAAGTGATGCAATCGACAGACAAGATGTGAGAGGAGATTTTTTTGTCTGTTGTAGTAGCTTTATTGAGGTTTGTGCGCTACGAGGCTTCTCTGGAACAATAGCCCTGCTTGAAATACGAGCCACATTTCGTATTTATTAAGGGGCTCTGTAGGGATTCGCCAGACCATGAGAACGAAGAGAGAAGAGAAAGAAATGGCTATTTCGTGTCTGCTATAATTGATCCGGTAGGGTTGATGCTCCTCAATTGATTAGGTTTTTTCAACATCTCTTGCGTGTACTCGTACTGAGCGTATGTGCCAAAAAAAGGCCGGCTGCTGCTGCTCCTCCTCACCTGGACAAAAGTGCTTCAGTCACAACGTCGAATTCGGATGAAAAGCATTCGGCAAAAGAGACGGGAAAGCATACGAGATCGAATGCCTGACTTCCACGGACCGACTGCGCAGAACTTTGCCAAAGGTGCCAAAAAGGCCTCAAAAAAACTTTGCGTAATAAAAGTGGAAGAGAAGAGGAGAGACCCCCATGACCTCGGTGTTGACGGAAAGAGTGAAGAATTTGGTCACGTTGCAGGGCTCCAGTGAGGGTCTGAGCCAAAGGGGCACGCAGAATCAATGGACTGCATCTAGGAATACATGACGTAGATACGTGTGCACATGCATGGGTCTAGCAATTGGCTGCCAACTTTCTTGTTTGAACCACACCATGGTGCTGAGCACCTTCTACGTACATGCACTGCCTAGTGTGAGGAAGAAGAATGCTACACATGCAGTGCTACCAAATGTTAGTGGAGGAGTAGCACACAGCAGTACACAATAAGTACTCGTCCACGTTGCCCTCCTTCTCTTCCTCCAGCCATTCCCTCTTCCATTTGCTGCCATTGCTGCCTTGACTGGCACACAAACAAAATGAAGGGTTATAAATTTGCTCTCCTTTGCTGCCGACGCCGAAACGAATAAGGAAGGTTGGCAGAAAACGCAATTTTCGGGCCAAAAATGAGTTTTCACGCCAAATCTTTTCTCACCTGCGCAAGAATCTGCAATAAAGTAATAGTAGGGGCTGCTTGCTGCTGCTGCTGCTGCTGCAGGGTCTCCTGTAAATAAGTAGTGCGACGGCAGCGAGGTTAAATAGGATGGTTTTATTTTCCACAGATGAATGCGCACGCCCTGCCTGCCATTCTGCCTGCCTGCCTGCCTGCCTGTTGCAGTTGAGCGCCCAAAAGACTACCTACATGTAGTGGATGCTCATTTCTGCCGGAATATCTCCACTGCTCATTTCTGGCGCCAAAGGATGCCCGAGGCCGACCTCTTCTTGCATCCACTCTCAGTGCTCTTTTGACACCTCTGTTACCCACCTGATGTCACTCCTCGTGTCCTCCCTAATGCCCTTGATCACCACGGACCCTTGTATACCACTCCCATTACCCCCTTGTCCCCTTCAACCTCCCTTTATATTATCCTATCGGACATCATTTCTGACTTGCTCACTCCAGTACTACGACGTACGTATGCTGCGCACACTCTATGTGTGTACATACGGACGTACTTTCGCTCGTACGTACGTATATGGTGCCGTGAGCAGAGCTGTACGTACAGCGCATACTCGCTGTCCTGGCGTATGTACTGCGTTATATAATGCATTAAGAAATCCTTCTCACGAACCTTGCTTCTCCCTCTGCTCTCTCTCTCTCTCTCTCCCTCTAAGAAAAGGTGAAGCCACATGGACGTCAACAACGTCCAGAGCCTTCTCTAGAATTCCATTCAGAAGCTCATTCTCTGTCTCTCTTATGCCCATAGTAGAAGAAAGGAGCAAAAAGTGGGAAAGGCGACAGGAGAGAAATGGTTCTCGGATGCTCTCTCGATCGAGAAATGAACAGGAGAGAGAAGAGCTAAGGCGTATCGAAAATGTCTTATCAAGTTGTCAAAAAGTGCGGATGAAAAATTGCATCCTATGTACACGCATCAGCCTTTTTTGCGGAAAAAAGAAGGCAAGCCAGAGAGAGAGAGAGAAAAGAAGGCCTCGTGACTTAATTCCCCCGGCAAACCGCATCCCTGCAGGGGAAAGAAAGCCCTGGAAAGCCCCAGACGGCCATTCAGAACCCGACCCAAAAGGGAATTTATCCAATGGAAGACTCCCATTTTCTTTCCCCAAAAAGCCGAAAGGATCTGGGAGATGGGTTCTCTTTGCATTCAGGGCTAGCTGAGCGAGAGCGAGGGGGGGCTTAGCCTTGCTCTAACAGTACGTACATATATATATACAGTATACTGTGCAGTAGCTATGGTACAGGGTGAGTGGAAAGTCACCTCTTTCTGGCGTGTGTGTGTGTGTGTGTGCATGGGTGTGTGGGTCTGTGTGTGTGGAGGGGGGGGAGGAGGAGGAGGAGGGGGGCGAGCGAGATGGGGACTCCCGTGGCCAACGCATGATGATCAATCGACGCACGGCTAATTTCAAGCTATGCAGCTGGAAGAGCTTCTTCGCCCTCCCCGTAGAGTCACTCTTGACGCACCCTGTGCAGCTGGCTTGCTGCCTTCCAAGGCGTGAAAGCTATACAAGAGTGACTGTGTGGCTTCCAATACTTGCCAAGAATCCCGGAGGAAATATGTAAAAAAGCCCCTTTAGCGTTCTTTGAGCCCCCAAAATGTGAGCTCGCCAGAACGTGAGCGATTCTCGGCTGTTTCTTGGGGGCCATTGCAGGTAATGACTTCTCGGCGGACACCGTGTGATGCGAGCGGCGGCTGCGCCTTCTTTATGCCTCTCAGTGTACTTTCCAGGCACTGCGACGAAGATTCGTCTTCGCCAGGGCTATATATTGCTTCAGGGAGGAGGAGGAAGAGGGCTGCCAAAGATGAATGAGCTTTTCATTGAATTATTTCTCCAGGAAATTCTCTTTTCTACTACGCATGCTTCAACTGGAATTCCTTAGGACACGAGAGATGCTTTCTCCCGAAAAACCAAAACTCCGATACAAACAGCAAACTCACTGCTCTTTCTTCTTTCCTCATTTGAAAGTTTGGTCGGGCTTTCACTCCTCTGAGGATCTCGAAATTGCTTTCCCGCGAGGTAAAAATGGATGGATTCGAGATTGGAAAATAATGGAGGATCTATTTTTGCGGCTAGCACCAGTGAGAGGGAGAGAGGAGAGACAGAGGAAAAGGGCGAAATTGAATATTGAATTTGAGGAGTTGAGAGCAACAGTCTGAACAGTCTGTGCCTGCCCTGTGCTGGCTGGATGGCAGAATGGCTGCGTGGCTCAATGGCTCGATGGCTGGATGGATGGCTGCTGCACTGTGGATTATGACTGAACTTCATATATTGATTTCCAGCGACGTACAGAGGCAGGTTGGGTTGGATTTGCTTCGGAATCGCACGTGCCGCCGCATGAGCAGGGGCTGAATATCAAATGAGATTCATCCCACCTAACAGGCACAATTTTTTAAGGGAATCCTTGAAATGTTCGCCCAGGCGTCGTCCACGTGCTCTTCTCCTCCTCCTCCTCCTCGTCGTCGTCGTCGTCGTCCTCCTTCTTCTTCAAAGAGATACCTTCAGTTAAATGAGCAGCTGAGAAGGATGAGTGGAGTCATGGGGCTTAACACATTCTGACACCCAAGCATTTCTTTATGCATTCAATCCGCAGAGATCAATCTCAAAAGAGACAGGGTTGCTATCGTCTGGATCGGCCAACGGTGAGACCACAGTACTCTCGGTACGTAACACATTGTTACCTGGAGGAAGGGGGAAGCTGAGCCTTAGTAACACATTGAGCTTGTCACGTCGCTGTTGTCTGCGTAAGCTTCACGTTCTTCCTCCCCGCGCAGAGCTATGGGATGGCAGACCTGACTTTTGTGCCAGCTGTGTTGATGTTAATGTCCAATCTCTGCTACATGTGAATATGTATTGAAAGAGATCTCGGCGCAGCGGGAAGGAAGTTCGAAAAAATCTCTCTTTTCAAACAGCCACAAAAGTAGGCTTAAGAAGCTGTAAGGATGACAAAATTTAATTTTGAAGTCCCCATTGTTGAGGTCTCTGTACTGCGTCACACCAGCCCGCCTGCATGCCCGCGTGTCTGTCTGTCTGTCTGTCTGTCTGTGTGTCTGCCTCCGTACTCGCCTGTTCGGGTCCTGGCAACTTGTCCACACTGAGTGCGTCGCCGAGTGCGCACTTACTGCACTCCATGCCCACGTACCGGGTGGGACGGGGGTCTCTCAATCTGTCCGGTCGGTAGGATGGCCACTCGTTGCCTTCACAATCGATAGAGCTCGTTATATGTTGTAGTATCATCATTCAACAACGCTCCAGAGGCATCAACCAACCAACGTTCAAGCGAGCGAGCCAAGCTTCTACCCCCTAATTGTTTCCAAAAAATCATCAGGATCAACAACACAACAGAGACCTTCCTTCCCTTCCCCCGTGGAAGAAAAAAAAAGACCCGGTGGACCAGTTTAATTCAGGCTCATTAGTCCATCATTGATTTTGGGGAGGGAGAAACAGCATCCCAAAAAAATGACCAAGTGGCCCAGGACAACTATATACACGGACATGGATATTCACAGAAGTGAAATATGGCTGTTTTCGCCAGGTCGAGTGTCCCTCCAACGCTGGTGGATCTCAAGGACAAAGCAGACTGTGCTATTGATATTTGTTGGCACACACTGTAAAGCTCGCCTCATCCCAGGCTTGAGGTGGGTGGGCTGAAGGGGGGGGGCGACATATGGCCGGCGACAGTTAGGAAACACACGCATTATGCCACAGCAACAAGACAAGCTTAGAAAATGTGAGCAATGACGTGAACTGAGGGGGGCTCGGCTGCTAAACCAAAATGCTCTCCACCTTGTGCAGAATGAGAGGTGTTGTGAGGTCCATTCTGGTTGCAGCCAGAAAAGTCTGGTGGAGACACATTCGGTCGAGCAGTTGCCCCCCCCCCCCTTCGTTTTTATATACCTGTGTGCTCACAAAGATTGGTTCCCAGCATGACAATGCTTCATCACAGACATGCTTTTAGGCTGGTGACAGCGACTCATTTCAATACAGGAATTTGCCTAGTGTCAGTCAAAAGCTCCCCCCCCCCCATCACTGCAACGGCGTCATACGCATGCGCAGAGACCCCCCTACCCCTGCCCCCCCCCTCCCGTCAAGAAACGTAGCCAATGTGTTCCCATATTATTGCTCATTGCATGCTAGGAGCTTAGCCGATCGAGCGATTGAGAAATCGCGTGGCAGCCGAACATTTTCTGCCCCCGTCGAATGAGAGGCAGCCAAAGTCTCGTTGAGCCAGGACGACGGCGACGACGATGAAGAAGAAGAAGACGAAGAAGACGAAGACGAAGAAGAAAAAAAGCCCCTTGCATACACACATAGGCATTTGTGACCTCGGGCCCTTCTCATGAGTTTATATTGGCCTAATACAGTCAACACAGAGACGTATCCTGCTCTACTCCATAGGGTGCACGCACGCACGCATGCACGCACGCACGCACTGCACACGTACTGCACGCAGAGCGAGCATAGCTAACATGGCTGAGCAGCTCTGTTTTGTTCTTTACTGAACTGCACCGACGTGGAGTAGTAGCAGTCCTGTTAGTATTAGAGGGGCAAGTGAGCTAGATTAGCTGTCACACGACTGCGTATTCCTTGGTGCCTAATTCGTCCTGAAAGCCTACTGGATGTAACAGAGGAGAGATTTTCATCCCAAAATCTCCAATCCATCACCCGGGCTTTATTTCGCCCTCTCTCTCCATTTCATCCACTCAAAAACTCTGAGAATTGATGAATGGCGGCTTCTTTTCAGCCGGCCGCTCTCATAACGTGTGTGTACCTAGTACAACAGTGAATTTTCTTTTAATGCATGGATCACTTCGTACAGGCCAAAAGAGAGAGGTCTCCTCAAATCAATAGGTGCGCGTCAGCTTTTGGTGTTACATTTTCAGTGCTTTCTCACAGCATAATGATGAGGAAATCTCTTCTTGCCACCAGTCAAAGTTCTCGCCAGTGTGCAGTTGTGCAGTGCAGCGGGCTGCACTGCGCGCTGCACTGCGCGTCTTTTGATTGGTTCGTTATATTGATGTCTCTCGACCTCCTCACCTTTGATCCACGGAGGACTGAGAGGTTAATTAAAGAGATTTGGGTCGCTCGCGCTTTATGAATATGAGTCGTTATCGCTGCTTCTTTTCTGCATGTCGAGAGGCCCCGTGATAGATCGGCCTCTTGAATATTCAAGTCCTTATCGCGCTTGATTGAGGATACGTGCGTGCTGCTACGATTATTTTTTCCTTCTTCCCCCCCTCTGACTGCTCCTGCACTCGATATCAGGAGGGCTTTTGTTGCTCTTACATGATCATGCGTGACGTATGAACTGATTAGCCCTGAAGAGAGCTTAAAAAGGACACCCACTCCTTTGCATAATTGTCTCAGGGCTCCCTCTGCTCCCTTTTATCTGCGTTCTCGGTAGCTTCTCTTTCGCTCTCCTCATCACGCTTCTCCTCGCTATCGGTTTTATCTGAGACGTTATCAATTTCGTTCTGGCTGACACGCGGGGGAGAAAACGGTTGAAATTGGACGAGATGGAGGAGGCTACCGGACTCAGTGGTGCGAGCGGCGGCTGCGGCGGCGGCGGCAGCAGGAGGACCCACGTCTTGCACGTCTTGCACGTCTTGCACGTCTTGCACGTCTTGCACGTCTTGCACGGCTTGCACGGCTTGCACGGCTTCCACGGCTTCCACGGCTCCCAGGCCTTCCACGGCTCCCAGGCCTTCCACGGCTCCCAGGCCTTCCACGGCTCCCAGGCCTTCCACGGCTCCCAGGCCTTCCACGGCCTCCACGGCTTCCACGGCTTCCAATTCCAGGAGCTCCTCACTCCCTCTCTCGCCACGGACTACTCCTCGGCCCAGTCCATGGCCAAAGCTATGAATAGCTCCCACGAGGTGCCGCAATGCACTGCACGTACAGACTCTGGTGGTAGAGACGTTATAACCCTCCTACTTCTCGTGCAGAGAAGAAACTACAATTTCCCGTAAAAGCCGCGAAAATGATCATCTGGGAATGAGTTCGGCGGAGGAAAAGAATGATAACAGCACAGTTATGGATTCGGGAGCTCGTAAAAACGCTTTTATCGCACCCTAACACCCTTGTATGTTTGGCGGAAAACCCTGAAAGTCGCACATATTTTTCAGCCTGGCATAAAGAAGGGGGAGCCGCATTGGCATCTTTTTTCTCTCTCTCGTCAGTGTGGTTAAAAAAATGTTCCTAATTTTTCCCCTAATGGCAAATTAAGCCTCTTCAGAGCAGCTGAAACCAAAATCTTGGCTCAAGAGATCGAGGTTAACAAGACGAGGGCGGCCAAGGAGGGGGGAAGCGAGTGAGAGAGCGAGCGAGCGAGAGAGAGAGGAAAACATTTTGAGTGTAAACAGAGAAGTCAAACAACGCTTATGAGGAATTCACGTCAGACTGGCAGGCAAAATTTATTCCGATCACGTTCTCTCTCTCACGCAGGCACACGCACAAGTTGACGGGACGATTTTTTAACCACGATTTTTCGCCTCAGACCTTCTCAAATTTTAGCCCTTCTTTCCTCCTGGCTGATGGACAGCAGCAAAGTAGAAAGAGGGGGGGAAACAGTTCTGCGCTTACGTATGGACATGTATGAACGACGCAACACTCAGTGCACATGTACGTGCACAGCCTGTTGTGGCGCTGCTGCTGCCACCCCTGGTCCACGTCCCTGAGCAGCGTCGGGCCCCTCTACCCGTCGGGCTTGGCCAGATTCCTGAAGTCATGACTCGCGCCGGCCATTGTAGGACAGAATGGCACTGTAACAGGTTCCTCGGAGCGACTCTCCCAAAAAATTAGGGTTCTTTTACAAAGATGGCGTCAGATTCTGACAGATTTTTTTCCAGTAATGTGCTATGTAACAGTGGTATCGCAGCCCCCTCACGCGAATCGTCATTCTTTTCCTACACCGTGGGAGACGAGAGAAAAAGGAAGAAAATTGAAAACGCGTTCCCATATTTATGTTGGTGGCAAAAAAAGAGAAAAAAGTGTTCCCCCCTCGACTTTTTTGCTTTTCGCGGTTTTCTTTCACACTTGATGGGGTGTACGTGAGGTCAACTTCCTGTGTGACGTTTGCTGTTAGCCCGAGTTTCTGTCTGTCCCCCCCCCCCCATGCACACACATCTGTCGTCGGGAGGGGGATTTAAAGACGAGGCAAGGAGCCCAGGAGATTCTGGCCAAGAGACACTGCCAAACTTTGGTGGTCACAGTTGTTGTTGTTGTTGTTGTTGTTGTTTCCTCAGAGTTGCCGCGAGCTGCTGTGAGCTTTAATTGCAGGTTGTCCGAACAACTCTTTGAGCGGGCGCACCAGAGTTCAACGGTCGCAATGACTTCTCCTGAGACACCCTCCTCTCCTCGTTTGATGCGAATGACATCTTTTCAACACTGACTCCTCTCTCTTCTTCGTTTGAACTAATCCCACTCAATTTGCATAGGAGAAAAGGTGGTAGAGAGGCGATTGGGAGAAATTGGCTTCCCCACTTCTGTGCTAGACATAAAAAGCAAGGAAAAGTCTCATTCCATTTTCTTTCTAAGACTTTTTCACCCCCCCTTCTCTCTGAGGGTCCACGGCAGTTATGAATAAGGAGACGGGGGATTTTTGGCGCGTTGGAAAAAATGACTTTATGCAAATGTGACTCTTGAACAGAACGTCGTCGTCGTTCGATATCAAATCCTCGGGATGAGATTTCACATGCAAAGAATGATCTTGTCTGTGTGTGAGAAACGATCATCATGTAATAACGTTTTGCATACTCAAACATCCTTCTCTCGGCTGCTGCTCTTCACATGCTTCTGCATAAATTTCCACACTCTTCTTGGTGGGTGGTGGTGGTGGTGGCGGTGGTGGTGACGGTGGCGTCGGCGGCGGTGTCGATAGCGGTATTGATGTTGGCCACAACAAAACCTCTTCCTCCATCCTCTGTCAATGGAGGGGAAACAACAATGTGCGTATAATTGCGGCCGAGACAAAAGCAAGCGGCAGTTTGGGCCCCCCTAAGGGAGGAGAGAGAGAAGAAAACTTGGTCTTCTCAGCAAAAAAAAAAAAAAAAGTGGCATGATCGCGTGGCCCCGTTTTCTGCTAATTTTTCTGCCCGAGTCACTCTGTCTGTCAGAGGCCAGACATTGTGGCATTTCCATCTTCTCCCTCTGTCCGTCCGACCGTCCGTCCGTCCGTCCGTCCGTCTGTTAACCCCTTCATTTCGGTCATTTCTGCAAGTTCAGAGCATCAGTGGTAGCAGGTGGGGGCAGCTAAAGTGGTGAACGAATAAGAACGCGCCCGGTGTCTTGGGCTAGCTGTGTTCTGACACCATCGTCAGCCACCGAGGCCGAGCAAGCCCGCGTTCGTCCCTTTGGTCGGGGGGGAAATGATCGCTTTTGATGGCTGCGGTGCGGTGAAGTCCGGGCGTGACGTAACCACGAACTCCTCTAGTTTGGGAGGAGAAAACACCTTTCCTCAGCTGTGCTGACCGCTGTCTCTCAGGGCTCGCAGGGCTCGCAGGGCTCGCTGGGAGGGAGGGAGGGAGGGAAGCATATAATTTGAAGGCGGATTCTGATGAGAGGCTCTCAGCGTGGATGGATTTCCTGTCTCTCTCTCTCTCTCTCTCTCTCATTCTCGTCTTCCTGCATTCACGACGATGGAGGAAATCTACACGGGGGCGCTGTAATTAAACACATTTTCTGCCCTGGCAAAAGTGAGCTTTTGTTGTAGCTTCTCCAAATGCAAAACTAAAAAACAACCCGCGTCAGGTGCGGCTGAACAGCGATTATGGATTTACAGCTATAAAACGATAAACTGCAATCAGCAGTTGAAAGCAAGTTTAGAAGTGATCTACAAATCAATAAAAATATTTGTCTGCTTATCCTGTAGCTGTCGTATTTGCCTTCTTCCGTCCGGGTTCAGTTATCAGAAGTATTTATGAAAGGATTATTTGCCCAGCAGCCCCAGAGCCGGACTGTTGCCCCGATTAGGCCCAGGGCCTATCTGAGCAACTCTCCCTCCCGGCCCACGCAGACGCTCAAGCGAGCAGCACGTTCCCGACTCGCCAGGAGTCGTCCGACGTCGACGCGAAGTCGTCGTTCGTCGTCGTCATGGTTCACGCACGGGTCAGAGTCCGGTCCTCCTCGCACGACCGACACCACACTGTAACGGCTGGATAAGGAGTAAATAGAAATCGTGGCTGCTGCCGAAAAATTGCATTCCTTCCTTTTCGATTAAAGCCTTGGGCTTAATTAGCATCAGGCCAAGATTCCTCCCAGATAAGCTATCCATCTCTTTGCTCCTGACCTCCCATGCAGCGACCCAAAGTTTCTCCGGGCTACTCCCCAAAATTGGCCCCAATGGACTGACGACACCCGAACACCACGCGACTCCTCCGTCTGTCGCACGGACTCGCGCAGCGGACAGCGCGGGCCCCACAGGCGCGGATTCGCGATGCGGCGCCAGTGGGGCCTTTTCCGCCAATGTCGGCACTGTCGTCAGGGCACATTTCAACGAGCGACTCGGCCAATCTTCTTCAGCTGCTTCTTCGCATGCACGCACGTACGCACGTTTGATGCAATAGCAATTACTTCCACTCTCCTCGCTGATGGGGCATTTTCCTCTCAATAATGAGCGAACAAAAGGTGCTGTGATATTGAGGTGGTGAGCCCCTGCCGATGTAAAGACAATCGGGGGCTGCCGACATATGAGATCGACCTATTGATACACCTACTGACGCTACTGACGACGGTGGGAGTAGCGATGTGCGGCTTCAAACTGCCGGACCAGATTCTCTTCAGGGAGAAGACATTCCTCATGCAGCATGAGGTTGCAATGTCAGAGGGGGGGGGGGGGATCACGTCAGGAAAATATATCGGTCAAAGAGAGTAGGGAGGAGGGGAATTATCTCCAGTAGTTCGTGGGTGTGCATCGATTGCACTGAGTGCGTGCGCGCTGCAAGTCCGAGTCCCTTGCGTCCGTGCGGTTGGGCTTCTCCGCTCCGTGGCAACCCTGTCCGAAAGTGATCCGGATTCTCAGCGGTAGCTGCCACTCAGTCACTCAGTCACTCCGACGCCTTCCTTGCTTGCATTGTTGTGTTTCAAGTGTTAATTAAAGCCCTAGGAAGAAAATTGCCTCATTAGAAAACAACTAGGCAGACCTACAGGCTCGATACGATCGAAACCATTAATTTTGCTCTCTGCTCGATTCTCGCGCTCGGTCGGGGGTTCCAACGAATATCTTCAAGAATGCGTGTTGGACAACACAAACATGGTCGTAGTCAACCAACTATTGTAGCATCTCAGCAGATCCTGCTTGTTCCAGGCTGCTCATTCAAATATGGCAGAGGTGAAATGGAAGAGTTGAGCACAATCAAGCCCAAAAGAGTCGAGCAAGGAGGAGGAGGAGGAGGAGGAGGAGAAGGCCTAGAAAGAGAGGAGAAGAAGCAGAAGAAGCAGACGAAGAAGAAGACGAAGAAGAAGAAGAAGAAGAAGAAGAAGAAGACAGGTTTATGATAAGCCTGACAATGGCTGAAGTTGGGCTATCAGAGTCAAGCTATGCATGAGAGAGAGAGAGTCGGGACCGGTCTGCTGCTTTGAGGTGCAATTTGATATTTGCGATGGGCTTCGGGGCCTCTTGCATGCATTTACATACAATATGGCAGGAGAAATTTTACTCCGACACGCACTCACATACGAACACACGCACGGCGAGTGAGAGAGCACAAGAGCAGCACGTCCGTCGCCCGCTCGCTCGCTCGGTCCGTAGTGTGTGGCCCTTTTCACCTTTCTTGAGGAAGCAGGAACACATGTAGTAACGTAGCCTGTTATTTCGGACGTGTACAACTTAAGCAGGGTTAGGGTCAAGCTCGGGGAGAGCACGGAATACGTAGCATTTTGCAGGTAGATGCACCTCGCCTCGGTGACTGGGGCCATGACGATGAGAGTGGAAATTTCTGCCGCCAACTGCAGTCATGCCTCTTCAAGATGGTGGTGTCATTAATCTCGTGGTGTGATTCATTGCTCTCATTTTTTCCAACCAACTTGCGCGACTCTGCCAGATTTGTCACAAATATCAATTTGGACTGCCAGAAAAGCACACCAATTTTTTTCCCCCTGAAGGGGGCGCATTCGTATACCTGCTATTGCTACTGGTGCGACGTCGTCGTCGCCGTCGTCGTCGCCCGCGTCGTCGACGACGAAGA
>JAAUXU010048934.1_pt1 | contig 42203 bp, 34 predicted proteins | sample 7278151 | NCBI WGS metagenome assembly JAAUXU01 (sample SAMN14350113, study PRJNA611818) | marine sediment metagenome | isolation source: surface marine sediment (1.8m) | place: French Polynesia: Moorea | collected 2018-08
AACAGACACTGCTGTACTGATGAGTCCGTACGGCCCGTTGACCAGGAGACCCAAGAGAAAGAGGAGGATAACGTTGCCGACGTAGCAAGTGTCAGTGACGGAGGTGTTGAGCGGGCAATCCTGACAGAACAGCTGGTATCCGAATAGCTAAAGTTGGACGTAAATTACAACTTGTGTTTGAGTGGCGTCGTCAACCAGTCTCACCCCCGGGATGGCCACTGCGAGCATCACAGCGCAGGTGGTCGCGCTACGCCCGGTGACGTCCGACATGACGCCAGCCAAGATGCCTCCCACGATGCCGCCCAGGTCGAACAGCGTCGAAAGGAACGCCGCCTGCTTTGCAGACACAGAAGCACCTGCGCAACATAGTACGAACAATAGACAAGTGCTTGCTTTTTTAAGCTTCTCTTCATGCTCAGGTCCTTGCCGGTCTTCACGATGAAGTAGGGCAACCAGGCGTGGAACGTGACTCCCACCAGTTTGACGAAGAAGAGACAGAGCGAGAATTCAACGACACCCTATAGAAGACAAGGAACTCTGTTGCCCGCCCAGTATGTACGTATGTGCTTTGTTGAGGGTCTTTAAACTAACCGGAATTTGCAGAGCTCCAAGAAAAGATATGGCAGGATATTCTGTCCAGAAAAATAAATTTGGCAGGTTATTTTGTGTTGAGGCTTTCTCGCAGGCTCCTTTTTCTTACTTTTTGAGTAATCCCCGTCGGCCTTGGTTGGTTGATTGCGCAACAGCAGTCGCTTAGTGCCAATCTAAGTAAAGTGTGTTGTTGTGTAACGATGCAGTTATGAAGTCAACATACGTACGTCTTCTTCGCAATCCTCTGCTGTTGCGTTTCTCTTCTTTTGTGGAATTCTGCACCAGTGACAACAACATATTTTAGGCACCTACACCAACATTGACAATTTACAAACGAGCATGGATGAACTGATGTTGTCCTCACAGCTCCAGGATGAGGCTCGAGGAAGAGCCAAATGACCACTCCGAAGCCGCTGGTGACCAGCCCGGGCACGATGAAGGACAAAGCCCAGTCTCGTTCAACGAAGACACCTTAGACATGACGAAAGTCTCTGAGTGCCAACAGTTGCATAGGCAAGCAAGCAAGCATCAACCTGCAAGGACAGAGCCAAGGATGTTTCCTACGGAGACGTTAGCGTTCCAGAAGCCGAAGATGATCCCGCTCCTGGCCTTGCCGAACCAGTTGGTCATCACGCACACGATGGCCGGCCAGCCGAAGGCCTGAAACGCACCTCCCAGTACCTGAAAGTCAACCCGGACCAATGGGGGTAACCTTGAGTGCAGTTTTCGATGGGCCTCACTTGGGCCACCACGAACCACGCGATGCCCCGCACGCCCAGGAATTTGGCCATCCCAAAGGAAATCGAGGCCAATCCTGACAGAATGAGGCCACATGAGAGAAAGCATCTGAGCTCCAATCGTTCTGCAGCCATCCCACTAAGGAGGAAGTGTTAAAGACTGTCTCGAGACTCGGCAGATTATTTTGTTTTCCTCTCACCACACGAAGAGGAAGAACGCATACGCGACGAGGAAGGACGTGTCGAGGACCGAGCTCATGCGCTTCGCATCCGCCTCGGACTTCCCATCGATGGCGTCTGAAAAGCGTTCTTTGTCAATGTCGTCACCGTTACTTACGTCATCGTCGTCAACACAATCTTCTTCCACTGAGCTACGGACGGACGTACGTATGAATGATGTACAGTTTGTGACGTCCTCCGAGCAGTTGACCAGGGCTGCTTTGGCCACACTCCAGGGCTTGCGGGAGATATACAAGGACACGTACGCTAGGAAGGTGATGCAGAACGCCACCGCCTTCTTCCTGTTGTGCAACTCGTTCGCTCGTTGCCTCTGTACTTGAGCGCTTTATTCGGAATCCTTACCAGATGCTCGGCGCTTTGGTCGGCAGCACTTTTTGCCCCTGGTAAATGACCAGGGACTGGATGTGCTTCTCCTCTACCTCCTTCTCCATCGTCGAGTTCTGCCGATAACCTTGACTTTCTTACTGCCTCTACCTAAGGCATCAGCTGAGGGGTCGGACTAGGATTGGCGGGGTGTGCGTGAACAGAGAAAGCCATGATCATAACAGCTGGGTCAAGCGCGTTTCGTAATAAGTCCCCTAGTACTTGGCACAGTATTGTGGACCTCACTGTGCTGTGACGACCATGTTCATTCTTTCGGTATGAAACTTATGACGTGATAAAACGGATCATTTCATCGCTATCATGTTTCTTTCTTTCCTTTGTACCAGAAAGCAGGACTGCTAGATACCGGCTTGTATTGACGTATCGTTTTGCTGTAACATCTATGATGCTTCTGCTACTAGGAGAGAAGTATACAATTTCAGTGTGCGAACGAAATATAACACTATAGTGACCATTTCATTGCCAGTGTGTTCTTTGCAGAAACACGGAGGATACAGTTCAAAGTTGACTTCGGTTGTAGATAGAGAGAGGATTCAGTAGTGAAAGTAAAAAAAGGAATGATTTACTTAATATGCCAAGTTTGAGGGAGCCTCATTTAATGTTACTTTTTTCCACCAGACTTAGACTTTCCACCCGGTTGTTTTCGGCCCTAGTTGTAAGCATTTCTGGATAATGAAGCTAATTTTGGGACTTGGGGTAATGAGCTTGAGAGCTACACTTACCTGTTGTACCTGACGGTTGAATGGGTGCAACTATAGCAAATATGTCTAAATAGGCCCAGGGTTTCCTTGAAATAATTGACTGATGAAAAGCAACAAGTAAACAACGACAAAGGCAGAAGAGAACAAGAAAAGTGTGCAAAAATGTGTGCAAATGTAGGCTTTGTCGGCAAAAGTATTGACTATAGGTACCAGGTTCCTCGGATGTCCTTGTGCATAATTTTTGGCATTCTTCTTCATCCATGAAGTCAAGTTCTCGAGACCGGGTCAAGTCTAATCTTTAATTTGAAGTATACCAAGGCTTTTAAGTGTAAGTATAAACAAAGTTAAAACAGGATGTCTGCGCTCTGGTAAAGTTGTCACGTTCACTTTTGGCACGTGATGAGGTTTCTGGTGCAATTTTTATCACTACAGTCACCCTAAAGTCCATAAAAGTCATTAGCAAATAGTAAATTAGGCGCCAAATAGCTCACTTTTTACCTCAAAAACATGTGCCAAATTTACATCTGCCGACTGTGCACCTCTCCAAAAGCTATCAGCATTTTTTGACAGGTGCCTGTTGAACAACAGCATCCTGAAGATTGGCAAAGGCGAACAGGAGCACGCACACCTGTATGAGGCCACAGACAAGGCGTGGTTGATTGTGGAGCTCAAATCTGATATTGGCTTCCAAAATTTGTAGAGAATCAGTTGATAATTATTAAACCCAAGTTTAACTTTGATCAGAACACCGAACATATGTTCATGAAATACCATAAGAACATACCGTGTGAACTTTTGAAACTACACTCAGTTTTTAGGCAATCTTGGGCTTCATTCTATCTTGCGTTCTCACATAAAGCTTCATTCTAATTTTGTTTTCTTTGCTCACTGCAGGGCACAAAAATGCTATCTTCAACGCATTCTTGTAGAGTGCGCATGGAACAGTGCCTTCACTTTTTGTGCATGCATGCAAACATGAGCGCATGCACGCACATGTGCTGCACATTTGCATAAATTTTAAAAAATCAAGCGTCGAATGGTACCCAAATCAGCTAGCTCTGTCAGTGCTGTAATGAGCGAGGAGCAGATTTTCAAAACTAGCTCAGGATTTTCTGACATACTGTATAATGTAATAGTTTGGTGGTTACTTGCATATTGTCTAGATACAGGGCCAGTTCTGTGGATCCGGCCTCACTGTGAATGCTGACAGCGATGAAGCCTTGGAGCAGAGGTTGCTGAAACTGTCAAAAGCACAACCTCAGGCATTGTCTTCATAACCAGAGATTCGGGACAGCGACCTCAAGATGTTGACAGACGTGATGTCTAAGACCAGAGGCCTGCGCGTCAGTGCTACTAGGGATGTGCTAACAAAGCTGTTTTAGCACTGTCAGACAAGGTCTGTTCCAGTACTAACTTTTTTATTTCAGTTTTTAGAATTTTTGGCTCTCGAGTCCGCACTCCAAGTCCTGTTCAGCACGTGAAATAGAAACCAGGAGAACTATTGAAAAGGCAACAATTGAAACGTAGAAAAAGAGTCTTCTTCATGCTCGAGTTTTCCCTCGCGTGGCTTTCGGCGTTCCGCTTGAGTGAGCCCTTAAGACACTTGTAATCTTCTCACCTACGGAAATGCTAATGTATTAGTGCAAGGGGCTTAAAGTCTCCAGTTGAAAATTCCACTAAAGAATGTCTAGACGGGCCAAAAAAAAGACACACAAAGTGTGTCTGAGTTTCTCTCTCAAGTTCGTAAACTTTTTCACACCTGCCACACAAACAGCTGGTCAGGAAGAGGCAGAGGAAGACCACTTTTTTGAGGAAGCAATTTGGAATATTTGTCAAACAATTCTTGGAGCAGCAAAAAAGCACAAGAGTCTCACAGACAAAAGCTCACGCACTCTCGCCATTAGAGCTCAAGAATGGAATGCAACATACGAGTCGATTGTACGGAAAATGAAAACGTCTGGCGATAGTTTGGACACCTCTGCCAAAGAACCGTTCGGTGTGAGAGGATTCTCTGGCTGGCAGGAGGCTAAACGTTAAAGGGCAAGCAACAAGAGTCATTTTCTGCATGGATTGTTGCTTCCCATTGAAATTCTTGCACGAGAGGCTCAGGTCTTTTTCTTCCCTTTTCTGCTGATCCCAAAAAAGTGTCGTTTAACCGGTGCAAAGTCCAGCCGTCAGCCCCAGCACTGGAGAAATATAGGTTTCACTGTCCTATTCAAGGGAGAGAGTGAAGCAGCTTGCCAATCCACTTCAAGGCACAGAATGATTTATCTCTTTCTCCGCATTCATTGCAGCAATTAAATTTCCTTGCCCTGAGTGCTATAGCTAACATATACTACACATTGGGCGGAAAAAAGTGCAGCGGGAGCAATTTAAAATTCGCCAACAGGCCTATTTTTATCAGGCCCCAGACAACGTTGCAATTTTCTCCTGCGCGGCTTCGGTTTTTGTGTGCACGTACACGGATGAGTTAGGCTCTTCCTTTTCTTGCGGTCATCAGCTCCAAGTCTAGCCGTGGCAGGCCTCTCTCCAGTAGGCCTAATCACACACTCGTCTTATGTAGTTGTTGTCACGCCACCTTCGCCAACCAGTCGAGCAACGGTCGCCGGGAGGACGTGCAGGAGGAGAGTTGTGTGTGTGTGTGTGTGCGCGTACGCGTGTGCATGCGTTCGTGCGTGTGCCCACATGCACATGTGGGGGGAAATCTTTGAACGGCGAATGGCGGTGTGGAGACCCGTTGGAGCGCGAACAGCGTGCAGGCAAGAGATAGAGGAAGCAAGAAGTTCTAACTTGAATCCTGGAGAATGCACGAGAAAGTGCGCCGTGAAACGTTGCTACACATGTGTCCAAAAATGGGTCAATCGAGGAATTGCTGAGGCGAAATTAACACACAATTTATGGTTGATAATGATAATCAAGATATATTCTTTCCCATCGCTAGATTTTAAATGAATGAATGTCATGAACAAATTAGTGCCACGAACTTTGCATATTCCCGCACTGACTCTAACAATGCCTTACCTTGGCACGACGATCAACATATTCTTTCTTTCATTGTCATTGTAATATAGCAGTGCATCTTCAATATATACAATGTTCAAAAGTTGGGACATCTCACAGTTAGTGCTATCTACATCTCCTCTTGATGCACATACTTCTTGTAATCGATGCCCTTCCAATCCCTGTGACGAACGTAGACGTGTTGGGAGAATTTCTGCCTGTTGGCATAGACCTTCCTGCACATGGGGCAGAAATATTTGATGCCGTCATCAAAGTGGAGGTTCTTGAAGTGTCTGGACACATTGCAAGCGTGCTTTATCATGACTCCACACAGCAGACAGATGCACCCTCGCTCAGTCTTGTCTATGTTTGCCCGGATGAACTTGCGAAAGAAGTACCCTGAGGAGCCAGCTGCAAATATAGTTTGACATGTCAAAATGACGTCTGTGCTCATCCCCTTTGTTCACCTTGTGCTCAGATTTGATCTGGCGGATCTTGGAAGTGGTTGCTATTTATGTGTTTAGTTCCGTAGTCATGGATTTAAGACAAGCCAATAGCAGAGAACAACCCAAGTTGCTGTTCACAGCTGCGTTTGCCTCTAAGACTGGCCTCGTACTGTTTTCCACAATGTTCTGACAAGCATAATCCTGGAACAAGCAAATACGCCCAGATTGTGCGCAACAGAAAAGTCCCCACGTGTCCTACTTCACTTCCAAGAGCACAAGTCAAGCTCATTAACATTTGACGCCAATATTTTCTCACCTTCTACGTCCCTCGTCATCAGTTGGTGCTCATCTCCTTCCTCCCCATAATCCTCATTCTCTTCTTGTTCTTCCTTTGGACAGAAGGCTTTGTCTCCCTCCTCCTCCTCTTCCTCCAGCCTGTCATTCACTGCATTTTCTTCTTCACCCACGTCAAAGGTGCTTTCCATGGCCATAGATGGACCATCCACATATGATTCAGTGGACTGGAAGGTGATCTGGGGCTCATCTACACTGTCCTTGTCGTTTTCATCCTTCGGTGCAGGAGTTGCCAGAACTTTTGCCGCTGATGGTGGCGGGATACTGCTATCTCTAGATCTTTTGACGCCCTTTCTTGTGTCATCTCGCCCTGAAGAGGTCGACTGTTGGTGCTCTTCCTGTTGGTCCTCATTCTTCTGTCCTCGCCTGGTCAATCCCTTTATTTGTAGACCTTCTGCGGCAACCAGGAACGACTCGAGGTCGTCGGGAGCCACGCTTACCTCGCCCTCATACATAAAGTCAATGATGTGGTTCAGGTTTCGTGCAGAGATGCCCTTTAGGTGCACGACTTCGAGGCTGCCGATGCTCTTACAGACTTTAGCAGTGGACTTCAGCATGGTCTGGAAGAAAGGCGACATGGCCAGCAGCAACACGCGGTGGGTGCCGAGCACTGTCTGGCCATCCTCGGAGGCCAAAAAGATGTCATAGAAGGGCTCCTGACCACGCATCGCCCTGAAGGCCGACGATAGGTTGGCGCCAAAGTCATCCCAGCTAACGACGTAGCGGTTCTCCGACCCCATGGCCAGTTTGGTTCCCGATCGGATCTCACTGGATTCGCTTGGGACCTTAAGTTGTGGGACTTCGATCTGAGTTGTGCAGCGAGGACGCGCCCCGAGCTGCGCGACACCACCACGACCCACTTGTTTGTACCAAGAGCTGTGAACCTTCTGTCCTACTTGTGCCTCCTCCCTCAGCCTTTCACCTGTTCACTCTCGAGCAATTTAGTAACTTGTGAAGTCCACACGTCGACGTGTTCAGAGGCTCTGGAGTCCGCGAATTCCAGTCCTCCAAGGCAAGGCAAGAAGAGGCTGCCTGAGCAGTCAGTGACAAAAACAATAGTAGACTTAAAGAAAGAGAACAGAGAGAGGGCAGCTGACTGGAGGAGATAGACAAAAAGGCAGCTGACGCTCCTAGGCCATGGCAGACTTGCCACTTACGTTACGTCTCGTTCAGTTAGGTCACGTAAAGTTAGCTCTGTCAAAGTTAAGTTAGGTCAATTGGGTTGACTTTGGTTCGTCAAAGTTAAGTTACTCAAGATTTTTTTTATGTTTGGTATAATAATAAAGAAATTGTGCAAACAATAAAGAAATTGAGAATGCATCTGGCAAGTCCTCGCGAGCACCTTCGCCTGTACGGCTCAGACATCTCGCTCTGTCAGCTGACACACTTGCCTTTGTCGCGATGCGCATGCGCAAAATCAAGCAACTGCGCCAGCCTCAAGCGTTCAAGTCGGGCCCGCCAGTAAGAGAAGGAGGAAGAACACGACTGTTTTTTTTCCAGTCGGGTCTGACGTTTTGAAGCGTCCACATTGTTCTTGGCAGAGTTCAAAGTGTTGCGATCCAGAGTTTCCGTGCGTTTGTCTTCTTAGGTCAGGAAGCGTCGCGGCGAAGCCGCTGCGACCTCTGTCAAGATTCCCTTCATCTTCGAGTTGAGCATGAAGTTCTACGAACTGAAGCGCCGCAAGCACTCGGCCAAGCCTCCGCAGGAAGCCAAACAAGCTGCGGCCGCGGCTGGTGGCGGCGCGGCCTCCACCGCGGCCTCGTCCGTGGCCGTGACGGCCGGGGACAAGGAGAATCACCAGCCGCTCTATGGCCGCTGCCTGTCTGACGACTCTGACGATCGGGGCAGCTCGGAGTCTGACTCAGGTAGGACCCATTCGATGAACAATCGACTCTGTTGTGTGAACAAAGTTTTGTCAGGTGCTCTAGGACAGGTGCTACAAGACGAACATGACGCACAGCTGCATGTGTGGAGTCCCTCGTCCAAATTGGGTCCGCCATAAAGCACTTTGTTCACTTTCTCCCTCTCCCCTACCCCAAAACTTGAGCTTACTGGGAGAAACTTGACTTCCTTGTTGATATTCTTTGACACAGTTTCAGCTTATCTTCCTTGCCCACCTGGAATTATCGCTGTAAATCCATATTGGGTCGGGGGTTTACGCACGTCCCAATCTGGCACCGTCATATTGTGCAACTGGGAAGTGCCAAATATTGGACAGACAGACAGACAGACAGGCAGAGTTTTTTCTTCCTGGCGTTTTTTGTGCGGAAATGTAGACACCTTTTTTATCATGTTCTGGGCCTGTCTCCAGCCAAGCTGCGCCCACTCACTCTTCCCATCACTCGAGAAAAGGCGTAGGGGAAAAATGTCCGATTTTCCGACTTCCCCGACAAGATTTTTTTCCCGCACAATCACGTATGAGGAAATGATTCTTTTCCTGGCGTCGTGAGAACAGCGTTGCCACCTCCTTCTGAGCCTCTTTTGCGGCCTGACACAGCTTCAAGCTTCTCGTCGGCTTCAGAGATGCAGGCGGATGAGGCTGTGACAAAGTTTATTTCTTTCCCAAGGCTTCTCTCGTGCAGACGTTTTCTTCTCGAAAGAGATGTTAATTGAAAGGTGACGAGAAAACTTCTTTTTGGGCTGGCGCAGCCATCAAAAAATTGTCTGACCAGCAAAAAAAAAGAAAGAAAGAAAAAAAGAAAAATCGATTTTCCTTTCCGCGTGGGCGGATTTTGACAAAAGGAGAGTGAAATCGGGGATTTTTCATTCTCTCTGTTGCTTCCTCACCTTGGGGGCAAATTTCAGGGTGACTCCAATTTTATGGCTGCGGCCTTTTGATCACTTTATTAGGGGAATCTAATTCAACGAGATCGATGACACCGAAGAAATCTAGCGAACGCCTGATTTAGGAAGGAATCTGCGCGCGTCAGCAGTGGCGAGAGAAATTGTGTTTTAAATACTATACAAGAAAAAAAAGTGAGAGTTTCCCTCCTCCGGCTTCCGCCCTTATGTTATTATTCTTTCCTCTCCTCCTCCCCCCCCTTTCTGTGCGTAACAATGATGATGTCACCTTCCTGCGCGTGGTGTCTTTGTCATTAGGTCACATTCACTCATCCACGTTGCATCATATCAGTTATTCTTTTTGTCTTTACGTCGTTCTGAGGAAGATGTTTTTGTTGTGAGGATGTTTGGGCGAAGCCCTCACATCTCAGGACGTCAAGATGAGGCTTCATTGATGGATACAGATTCAAATTTGTGGATATTCAGATGAGAGAAAATCTTACTTTCTCATCTCTTAATCTGGGAAACAAGGAACAGGCCAAGGTTAATCAGGGAGGAGGAGAAGGGAGAGGGGAGGTCTCTGTCAAAGTCCCGCTAGGTATGGAGAAGAAGACTTTGTATCATTTTCTGGAATGGGACAAAAATGTGTCTTATCACAGGTATTCTTTCATGTTGGGATCTCTTTTCTTCACGCTGAGCTGATCTGAGACAAGAGATCTGGCAGAAGCAACATCCATCTAAGTTGACCACTTTCGCCCTACTCCGAATTCCGCACAAGACTTTCGTCTCCGACGTCTCCTTGGTTAAAAGGCCTCCTCCTGCTTTGGCTTTTCTGGCCTTGCCATTTTTATGTGCAAAGTAATGAAAACAAAGAGGCCTCGATGCCAATCTCGCTCCACCAGCGCGGGCGCGAGCGCGTTGTCTGCTTGGCACAAAAGGGCCCTCAAAGCAGACCAAGAGTTTTGTTGGACACAAAAGCGTTGTCGCATACATTAGACCAAATTGTCTCAGCTTCTCCTAACAATTTACAGCCCTAATACCGGCTTTTGTCTTGTTTCATCTGACTCTCTTAAGTCTCATTCGGGTTAGAGGCTATAAACAACATCCTTCTCACAGATGAAAGGGTTCTTTTTTCCTCTTCACTCACTCAGGATGTGTTCCAGATACACACACACACACACCTCTATGAATTGCATCTGCACCGCGCTGCATCTGCGCTGTGCTGTGCTGCACTGCATTGCACTGCATGGCATCCACGATGCACGGTGTGCATTTTTACATTCGTCCGCGGCAGCAGCTGATCTCTTTTTGAGTCCGAGCCCCCCTTTGATTTTCAATAAAGCCCTCTTTAGCTGCGCCCTCAGAACCATCATTACGCAGTATATATCATGCCCAAGTTTGGCCCGGTGCGGCCCTGAATAGGGTCGGGCTCAATTCGGTGCCAAGAAAGATGGCCGCGGAGCTTCTCTTTTCAAAAGTTGCCAACTCTCGGCATCACTTTTAGAATCCTCATGCACACACGAGCTTGACTTACGGCTCGTTCTCACATTAGCAATTGTAATTCGTCCTTCACGAGGCCGTCATCTTCTTCGTCTTCGTCCTTCACAAGGCCGCCTTCGCCTTCGTCCTTCACAAGGCCGCCGTCTTCACCAACAGACTCAACGTCAGCTTCAGCCAACACAGCTGAATTGAAGAACTTGTTGCCTCAGGTCTGAACACTTGTGATTAGCGTGTCGCATTCTCTGGCTGAGCCTTAAGGAGAGAGAGAATTTCTCCTCCTCAACACAACTTCGTGCCGATCCATTAATAAGCGCGGTGTGGGGTTACCCCCATTTAAGGAAATACAAGACGCCCTTTTACCTTTTTGCCTATTGTATGAGGCCGCAATATGAGGCAAGAACAACAAATGGGGTCACAATTTCGTTGCTAAGTGAGAGCGATAGGTGAAGGAAGAGAAAGAGTGTGCGTCATACATCAACACCAGGTGGGATTCAAGACTTACCCTCACAGTTTATAGGCGCAAAGTTATGGCAAAGCGATGGAGAAGCAGCAAGCAGCAGAACAGTTATCTTTCTCAGAGAGGAAGCGAATTTTCTGTTTTGCGCAATTTTTTTGTTCCTCCCAGATGATAATTTTTTCCTCTCGTTTTTTTCCCAGGTCTTTCCGGTGTCATTTCCTAGCTGTTGTCAATGCTTTTCAGCCTCTCATTTCTGCTGCTGCCATCAGCTGATCACTTGCACAGCGTTTCACAAATTTTGGTCGTCAGCTGACGATTTTGAAGCAGAATGAATCGGTTCACTGCCTTCAGCTTCCCCCCCCCCCTTTTCCACATAAGAAGATGAAAACTCATCAGTCTTCATATCTGCTTTGATGGAGGCCTTCTCAACTTTGTTGCGAGAAATATGAGAAGAGAAGTTGGCACAGGGAAAGACGTAGGAGGGCAATTCATTGGAGGCAATTTAATTTTGCTGTCTGGTCGTCTAAAATTAGCATTAGTGAGTACCTGAAGTCCGCAGTGCAATTTCCCACGTGGATTTCTTAAGCTCAGGTAGTGTGGTTTTTTTCTCTCTCTCTCTCTCTCCTGTCCTAATAGTGGTCGCAGTCCAGGCAGAGGCCGTCGAGGCCTATGGAGCAGTGAAAAAACCGACTTTTTTTATCTAACGGTTCAGCCAATACTTGTAGAAGAGACATTGCGATCGACGGTTTTACTCCAGAACAAGGTAATTATTGTCTCATGTCGAGTTAAAAGTCTTTTGTGATGGATGCATAGTGCAATTCCAGGGCCTTAAGTTCTTTTCCCACATTTTACTCGGCAGTTTTTGCGTCTGTGCGTGTCTGGCTGGAGGGCGAATGTGAAGGAAAAGGGTAGGCCTACCATAGGGCCTACCTAGCTTAGGCTCCACCTGACAGTAATAATAACCTTGCAGCGTTTTGGCCGTGAAGAGGCGCCTTTTCTTGTTCTATATGCACACAATACAAAGTTTTGCAGAATTTTAACTCGCCTGTAATGATTCTTCGCAAGAGTTGCCTGAGATGTAGGAAGCCCTCATAGCCAACACCTTGACAGAGAGGAGCGTTTGCTCACTTTGCCTGCTTGTCTGGCAGAGTTGGAGCTCCTGACTGTAATTCCAGTTGCGTAACCTCATTTGCGGGCTCCATTGAGGCCTTTTTTGTTACAACGACGGTGGAATAACCAATCTCCAACCCTTTCTCAACCACCCTCATTTGCATGATGCCGTTGACATTTGCTTAACAAGTGCTGCTCATTTCTTCCACCTCCTGACGAGCTGCTCGTGTTTCCCCTCAAGAAAAGACGATGACTTTTTTTTTATATTTTTGTCGACTACAATCGAGCAAAATTAAAAAATAAAATGGAGACCCTGAAGAGGCCTCCTCCGCTGTTATTTTTGACTTGTTGCCGAGCTGGCTTTTGGAGGAAATGAAGGTCTTGCATCCTTTTCATTGTGTGCACACCAATGTGCGCAACCTCCCCATGACCCGTAACCAGGGTTTTAGTGTACCCATAACCATGGCTGCTCATGGTGCTAGAATGCAGAATAAAAATTGTACCTACCTGAATTGTTTTGAGACATCAGTTTCAGAGATATTCCTGTAATAAAAAGTTGAAAAAGAAAGAAAGAAATGAGGCTTAAAGGTACCTGCTGGAAATCTTCTTGTATTGAATCTCATCAAAAGTTCTGTTACAATCTTGCCCACAGTTTTAGTCGAATGAATGTATTTTAAAAGGTACTGCTGCTTTAGAACTGCAAGTACTTTTCGTCCTGAGACTGATTTTGTGCTGTAAGTACAATGTTTTTTTTTTTCACACAAAGGATGATGGATACTGCGCTGCAGTACTTTAAAACTGTTCTGCCTGATACCCCACCTGTGACTGCGGGTATAAAGATACAATTCATGCCTTTGCCGAGAGCAGACGCATCTCCTGCCAGGGCTGTGTAGTTAAAGAATAACAGGGAATTCATTAATTCCCGAGTTCTTGCTGAACTTTCGGCTGTGGTGGCCTTAGTCATTACCCATAATTGCTGATTACGATTGCAGGCGTCAGCAGCGTGCACGTCTCAACCCACTCATTACGCGAGTGCAGTGTAAAATTGGTCCTTGCGCGTACTCATTGCAGCAGTCGGGGTCCAACCTGCAAGCAAACAATCACACACACGTGTACGTTGCCTCAAGATTTTTTTTTTGTTACCCACCCATAGAACACGTGTAGGAGAAGGCTTTTTTTTCTCTCTCTCTCTTTCTTTTGGGATGAGCCCCGCGAAGTTTTGGGCGATCGATCAGCCCTCCTCTCTCAGACATGCTGACAGCTCTGCAATCCATTTCTGAGCATTGGAAAATGGGTCCGGACGCAGTTGAATAAGACTTGTTCTTTAAGAACATGTTGCATGTGCTTGAGGTGTGGAAATTCCCTACTTGGCTGCGAGGCCGCCTGAGCAGTGGGAGTTGGTGCGGCTCCAGCTCTGGCGGTGCAGCTGGTGCGCGCGCAATTCAAAGCAGATTAGTGCTTGGTGCAGCCGCAGCGATATCATTGACGCTATTTCGCAACGGCTGCGAGACGGAGGATACAGTGTGAGTCTCGAAAGACGTCCCGGAAAGTCACGGCGGAAAGTTGGGGAATCACTGGAAAGCGAGTCTTTTTTCTCTTTTGTGCTCATGAATCTGGGTCCCTTCCCCCTCCAGCCTCTGGATGATGACGAGAGCAGCAAAGAGGAAAATGTCTGCCGGAAATTGAATGTTTTGCTCCTCTCCTTTATCGCGCTCCTTTTGATGGGCGCTTCCAAATGCAATCTGCGCAACGCTGACGCTGTCACAGTGTCGCACATATGATATCAGTGATTGTTGGGCTGCCGACCAATTTTCCTTGGGTACATACAAGTCGGGCTTATCTGAAGTGTTGGCTCTTTTTGGTGCGGATTATCTGCAAGGGTCGTCTTGTCTTCAAGGGAAGCTCACGGCCTCCAGTCAATTTCTCACACTTTATTAATGGTGTTGCTGTAATATTAATAATGACTAATGTGCGTTGCAGCTCTTCTGTGGCTGATCTTCAAGGCCAGCCTGATTTCACGGCAGGTGATGGCGGAAATCGGGGTCAAATCTCGCATTTGTTATACTCTTAGAGCTGAACAGGTATTTTAGCTACTTAGTAATTTGTAGTCTAGTTATTTATGACGTGTTTTCTTGGTGAATCGATTTAAAAAGCCTGCTTTTTGGCCCTTTTCCGACATGAACAACTTGATTTTTCAGTGTGTGAAAGCTTGACAGAGGTCAAGAATGTGTACACAAGTTTTGTGATGTCTAAAATTGAAGTAAGCTTTTTTTTGGGGGGGGGGGGAAAGAAAGGATTGCTTGGACCAATATATGCACTCGTCTAATGCGACTGAATCACAACATTTCACTTGGTAATGGCCGAAGATTCATGGGTCACATTTGTGATACGTCTGGCATACTGTGTTGAGCAAAATCTGTGTTGACGCTTAGCTTCACTATCAGTGCGAGAGATAAAGTGCTACGTACATCAACTGCACCGCGTACAAGATGGTCAAGGCCGGATTTCTGAGCAGAAAAGTAAAAAATGGGGTGAACCAGATGCACTCCCCAAGACTTATGTACTGATCATCTGCCAGGCTTATGCGACTCTCAAATGAGAGATTGATGCACCCCAAATGTTGTCCGCACTGATGTCTTTTAAATAATTGTGTTTGAAGTGACTGACTCTGGTGAAGTTCCTAAGTCTAAATGCACTGAAGGAAGCGGCTCAGTTCAACCTCAGGTGGTGCCTTTAAAAAGTGTTTAACTTGAAAAAAAATAAAGGTATGACTTGCAAGTGAAGCTTCCTATAAGTTGAGCAAAAGCATTTCTATTCATGGCGTGTTGGAGGCCAAACAGTGCATTCTGTTGCTCGAAGCCTCAGCGGAGAGTGCAGATTCAGGCCAAATAATGCTCACCCTGTATCTGATACACTTGCTGCTGACCGAACATGATCACAACATGAGAGATTTGAGTGTACTTTTGATCGCAGTTGCTAAGTCAGTTCCAGGACGGGGGCCTCCTTAAGGACGAGTTACACTAGCAGCTTCTCCAGTCCAGGAGCAGAATTCCTCCTTCATCTTGTTGCAAAAACTTGTTTCATTTTCTTCGGCGCACACGCGCTTGGGAGGTCCCAATCCGCAATTTTTCGGTGAAACAATTTACCGCTACATTAACTCTGCCTGCTATTAACTGGTCCTGGCAAGGCTTTGCCCCATTTTTTTTTCTTTTTTCTTTTTTTTTTTTTTTGCCAAAAAATTGTTTGCATATTCTTCTCTTTCTCTGCCATCGTTCACTTGGAACGAAGCTTCCTCGTTCTCGTCGTCAACGACAGAATTTTACGGTCTCGCTCATGCTAATTGGACGAGCTTCAAAAGGCCTTTAAAGTCCAGCCTTTAGAAGACGAGGAAGAGAAAAAAAACCCTTTTTTTAACCAGTGAAACTTGACTGAGCAAGTGGAAAAATTGAAGACGTCAGAAGTTTGCTGGAAATTCCAGTTTCTTTTCTCTTCTCCTGCGTGGATCTTCGAAATGGGCGCGCGCCCGGCGCATCCGGCCTGCCCATTATTTACCCAAGCCTTTTGACCCAAAAAGGTCCGGTCGGATGTGGCACCCTGAAAGACAGAATGGGCACCTTTTGCCTCGCCTCCTCGCCCTCCCACGCGCTGTCCTCGGCCAGACAAAAGCGTTCCGAGCGCTCTCTGTAGTACAGTGGAACCTCTCTATAAAGCGTCAAATTGCCTCCTTTTTTTGCCTATCTAAAATAGGTCGGTCCCCTATACGGAGATGAATCGAATCCTCCTGGTTACAAAGAGGTTCCACTGTAGTCGGGCAGAGTATGGATGTTCCTATTGGCGAGGTCTTTCGGCCAACACCACCCAAAGTGGGTCATTCCGCCAATCCTGCTAGAGTCATTGACACGTGCAAAAATGAGGACGGCGGAATAAAATTGCTTTTCCATGCCTGTGTTTCCTCCCCCCTCTTAAATCGCGCTGTGTCCCCCCCTCCTCTTTTCTCAGTTCACTCATGTCTGCATCATTCTTCAGGATGAGTCTGCATGAGTGCGTGCACGCGCATGTGTGTATACACAAATGTGTTAGCAAGGGCATTCAGTGATAAATCTTTTCCTGGACTTGCTTTGTCCCATTATGCAAATACTACACTTCTCTGTCTGTCTGTCTCTCTTCCTATGTTTGGACAATGACGTTTGATTACTCAAAGCTTCAAACTTAGTCTGCGTTGTTCTTCCTACTACGTATTGAGCTCTGTTCCTGCCAATGAACCCTGAGGGTCGTCGTTAGTCGGGGGAGTTGTTGAATCGCATTTTATATTCGGACATTCGATCCCCCACGCGAGAATCCATCTTACCCCCCCGGCCCAGACACTCGTGGATGGAATTTTTCGTGTTTGTTTTTTGTCGGGGGCGAATTTGTGGCAGGTGGGTGCACAGAAGGGGGAGGGGGGGTAAAGGGGGTAAAGGAGGGAGCAAAATCAAAGCTATCGCGTTTCAAAGCAACACAACTGTTGCAACCGCAGCAAAAAAAGGGTTAAGTTTCCTCCCCGATTACGTGTGCAAGCACTTGATCTACAAAGTCGAGCTGATAGAAGGGAGCAAACAGAAAAAAAAATGCAATCAGTGTTCTTTCTTCCTCGGACAGCAGCAGGCTGATCACGTGCAATCGTTACAGCAGTGGCAACCTCTTTGTCTGCCTTGGCTGCAGTTGTCCAATCGAGTCACGACTGTAGTTGCAACGGAACGACCTTGAGGGATGACAAGTGTTTCTATCTATATTATCTGCGGCTTGCAGACGTTTCTCTCCAGCCCTTATCTGTTGAAGTCTGATAACGAGTGAATAATGGCTGTCCAAACAAGGCCGAATCTGTTTCTTTTTTGTCTTTAGGGCCCTCTTTTCCCCCCTCGTCTGTAGTCGTTGGAACGAAAGGGTCGAACCCAGAAGTCAGAAGTGCTCATGTGTCATCAGCTTGTTGACTCAGTGGTGAGGACCTTGCTCCGAGGACTGGCTCAAGCAGGTTGGACGGAGCAGAAGTGACTTTCGGCGGAAAGACACTTTTGGCCAGTCTTGTGCGATTGGATCATCTAAGCGCGTCCAGCCCAAGGATCTCCATCACTCTTGCCATACATAATCACATGTGTCTGCACCATCCCCCCCCCCTGCAGCAAGTGCGAAATTAAAAGTGTGACAAATGACATTAGCAAAGGTGTGGATGATATATTTCACCTCTCTCCGCTCGTGCATGGAAAAATGAGCTTAAAAAGAGTCGCAAGGTTGACAGGAAGGCACGTACGTGTGTGTGAGAGAGAGAAAAGGTGTGAAGGACATCACTGCAGTGGAATTGGTCGACTCAAAGACAAATTATTAACCTTCTTTTTAGCCTTTTTGGAAAGTTCTTTTTGTTATTATTTTTAGTGCACACGACGAGTGGATCACGGTGAGATAGCAAAAACTGCTGCTGATCGAGACCTTAAAAAATTCAATTGTAATTCCCACACTTTCTCCATTATGCTGATTAGTGATTAATGCCTCTCTGCGGTTTGGGGCCTCCCACACAAAGTTAAACTTTCACAAAGATTTGTTCTTTTTTTTGCAATGTTTCCCTCTCCTAAGACACACTTTAGTCGCTCTGAGAGCTGTCGGAAATTTATGCGAGTATTTATTTATTCTGTTCCCGTCATTTTTAACCCCCCCCCCCCACTTGGTGAAGAGTTTGCTCACTCAACTTGTGTGCCTTTATTTGCGAAGGTGTGATGCTTGGTTGCACTTTCTTGACTTTCTGGGACGTCAAATAACACACATATGAACACACACACACACTCGGGCGCGCACACGCACTCGTTCCGGTGCGGTAACTCTGCTCCTGTCTCCGTTGGAAGCGCAGGCGCTAGTGCAAAAAACTAAGCTCCGGTATAAAAGTATACATTTAAAGCTTATCACAATCTGCCTTGACATTTGGTGTCTAAGCGGAGTCAATGCATAAGGCGACCTTTTATTTTTTTTTTTTTTACACTGTCACTTTGTACGATGAAGAAAGCGTCCTTTTTTGTGTGCGCGTGTTTATTCTGTCATGAACCACCAAGTTGTAGGATAATTTCTTTTTTGTCGCTACTCGGCTGACTTCACGAATTTCCGCGTGGCTGCTGCCGCCGCCGCCGGTGTAGGCCTAATGGGTAGGCCTACGCAGACTTCCCCACTCCGCCGCCTCCGCAACGACGACTTCAATGAAGTGTCAGCTATAATATTGTCATTACTTCTTTTGATGCCAGGGCACGATAGGTCTAACACACGCACGGTGTCATTGTGCAATGACAGACGTGATTGCTGCACACAGGATGCACGAGATGCGGGGCGTTTGCACTCATATGCACCACTTTGCGTTGTGACACTTGGGGGGAAAAAGAGAGAAAACTCTCTCCGATTGTTTCGGAGGCAAAAAAGGGCGTGCTTACAAAAGCTGATTTACCTTGTTGTTGTCGTGTTGCAAAATACTTTTTTCATATTCTTCCATCCTTGAAAAACCGGGGAAGATTTCATCTTCATCCGGGTGTGAGAGACGCTCTCTTTCACCCAGGAGTAAGAGAAGCGACAACAGTGAAGTCCTCAAGGAGACGAAACCAAGCTTGTGCGCGTGTGCACTAGTTTTGAAGACCTCAGAGCCTTGAAGGTTTTTCCTCGGAGCCTCAGTGCTAGGTCCAAATGATCGAGTAAAGAGTCTACTTTTAAGGTCTAAAAGTTTATTTATTAGATAAACTTCTAGATGTGTACATGTCTTGACAAAATCAGTGCATCTTCTGGCGAAAACCTAATTTGCTCCTTTGGTGTGAAGCTGAACTTTAAAGTTTGTGTAGCAAAAGCAAAGTACCAACCTTAAAAAGAAGAATTGCCACTCTGTGGTTCGGAGACTAGTGAACATTTCGAGAAAATCGTGGCGAAATCGCCCCCCCCCCTTGAAGTTCTCTCTGAATGGTTAGCTAAGTACTGCTCAAAAATTGCGATCGTATTTAATGAATTGCACACATGATGCAATCACTGAGGCTCGAAGGCCAAGCCTCACACAAAGGCCTCACAGCCGGCAAATTGGCCCGGCCGCGACCACGCACGAGTGAGCGCAGACGCAGGTGACGTCTCTGATGTTCTGAGGCGGGAAATCCTTCAGGTCGCCGCTGCTGTCTCGGTTCCTCTGCTTGTCCGGCCAACATCTCCGCCACTCAGTTGATGCGGGAATTATGGAAATTTGAATTTTGCTCGCTGATTTAATGAGGCGATTTTTGCTGCCTTTTTATACGTGCCTCCGTCCTGAGAGAGGCTTCGAACTTGCTCGTGATGACTTTGCATAATCTGTCGGGATCCCATTTTGCAGCTAATTCTTAATTTTGCACTCTAAAATGTAAAATCTTCGTTAGGTTGTATTGACTGACTCCTGTCCAATCTATAAACATAGTGGAATTGGAGCCCCCCTCACACACTAGGTCAATCACTTGAAAGGAGTGCTTTGTCATCCCTAAGTAATCTGCTGCATACCTTGAATAGCATCAAAGTGCAATAATAAAGCCTCTCTTTTTGAGTATCCCTCACGCTTGTGTCTGGTAGAGAGAGAGGGAGATTGACTGACTGGATGGACGTCGGATCAAAGCTAAATTCTTCAACAGATCTCCCAAACCCAGGGTAGCCAGCACAAAGGCTTGCTGGCTTGAGTGGCTTTACTGCGCCCCCCCCCTGGTGTTACCCGTTATCGGATCTGCCCATTAGTCAGTCGCAAATGGGTCCCCGAGCCCAATTTTATCAAGGATTTATACCGGACCGACTTTTCATATCTCGAGAGTTGATGAAAAGAGCCCATTCCTAAAATCGTCTGTTTAACTGGGCATAAAGCACAGCCCAAGTTATGTCTAAGAAGAAAAAAGGTTTTTGGGTGTGTCTTGGCACGTTCGAGCTCTGAGGGGGCTGCCCAAAAACATCCGGTTGACGGCAGCTCCTTTGTTATAGCGTTTCTGCCATTGTTCCAGAATGAGCGCTCGCAATTTCGGGAGGTGCCGCTCACACTTCACGCAATCGGTGTCCTCCTCCCTTGGCCTCCTGATGGAGTCAGGCTCGTTGAAGGTGGAGGAGGAGCGGGGCTGTTGAGAGAGTCTCGTCTTCAGATTGGATCTGGATGACGACCTGAAATTGCTTCCTGCCTCCAATTCTCCTGAGATGATCGGATTTCGCTCATTTTTAGCTGCTTTGGCTTCGTCATCAGATAAATATCGACTTTCTACTCTCTCCAAAAAAGCTGTTTTGAGGAAGTTCGAAGGGCGCAGGGAGTAAAACAGAGATAAGGACAAGGCTTTGTTTTGCCCTCCTCAGGTGAGAAAAAGGAGGGAGAAAAAAGCCACCCTGTGATTTGCCTCAATTTTCGCGTCAACCCTCGAGACGAATGCGTTCAGGCTGGAGAGGGTGGAAAAAATCGATCGCGATCACAGAAATTGGCCCTTGTTTGACGGAAAAATTCCGCTGTGCTGTGCAAAAAAGGAAAGACAGAAAGAAACGCCGGCCACAACAGGTGGTTGCGGGGCAGCATCAGCAGCAACAGCCACAACAACAACCCCGCACACGCTTGGCCAACTGCAGAGAGAGAGAAATGTCTGCCTGTGGAGAGTCTTATGGCTCCAGAGTCACGGTTTTATGGCTCTTCTTCTTCTGGGCGAACCACGTACGTCGGGTACGTGCGTTACACATAATTGCACTGTACAAAAATGAGAAAAGATTTAGTCGTCGTCGTGTTTGGAGCCCCGCAAGTTCGTGACCCGCAGCGCGACCCTCGCTGTCTCGGAGAAAAGAATTTGCGGCAAACCTCAGTAGTGCAGAAGTCAATTTTCTCGTGCCCTTTTTGTTTAAAAGCCAGAAACAGCGACAGAGGATACATAACTTTTGGCAGGTGAGGCCGCGTCCTCATGGGCGCAGCCCTAACATTAGTGCTGGGTCGAGTAACTGAATCGAATGATAAGTGTTATGAGTCCGAGTCCCATTGGGATACGAATGTGATTCGAATGCAATTCAAATCGAATCTTTGTAAGTAGACATTAAAGAAATGAGGAGAATAAGTCAAAATCTGCCGGAGAGATGTTTCTCTGCAGAATCTGCCCAAAGTCTCTGCTGCCTGCATCCTCACCGACTTCGGAAAAAAAAATCAAACTGCCTAGTAGTTATGTGATCATAGGGTTCGAATCCGTGACCTCAGATCTGAATCTTTGGCGAATCCTTAAAACTGCAACCCTTGCACGAACCTTGCACAGATTTAAATCATACCCAGCACTATTTAAAAGGTGAGGTCTCAAAATGTATGCGCTGCCACAGCCTCCCCCAACCCCGGGTGGAATTGGCGGTGTGCGTGGTTTCACGTGCGAATTTCGCCCCATTCATTCATCGTCCACGCCTCTCAAGTGTCTGGAAAAGGCAGGGTTGCACTGGCAGAAGAGGGGCGCAGAAGATGAAACATGTCTCTATCTGTTCGGCACGCAAATTTCGCCACGTCAACCTCATCCTTTAAGAGAGCTCCGGGCTGGCTGAGAGAAATACCAGGTCCCTTACACCTTTTCTCCCTCGTCTTCGTGATGTAGCCCAGAGATCGTGCGAACCTCGAGAGGTTTTTTTTTTTTTTGCGAAATACAGGGTGACGAGACAGAAAAATTTGGCTGTCAGTTGGAGGATTTTTTTTTTCCTTCCTCGTCACTTCCAGTTTCAGCCAATTTGGAAGTCAGCACACGTCACTGGTGTCTTTTATTTAAGTAACAACCACTTGAATTTTATATTAATAATGCCGCATTTTCCCGCTGCACAATCAGTGACGTGAAGGGTTAGAAAAAAGCAGTCACAGTTTCTGCTTAATGACCGGTTGAAGAGGTCAATATGGTCACAAAGTCATGCTCTGTGCATTCGGGTACGCTCACCTGTTAATCAATTATGTCTCTCACCTTTTTTGCCGCCGCAGTCAGCGCGCCAGTGTTGCCAACTGGCACTTTTCAATGCCAGTTTTTTTCATAGCTGGCATTTTTCCAGACTCTGGCACACAGTTTGGGGCCTGATCGTAAGTCCTGTTTGTCATGTTTTGGCATCGGGACCTTATTTAGCGGCTGGCACACTTTGAAAGCAGCGCATGCAGAGTGATTGGGAATCTGGCGTATCTTTGAGACCAGCTTGGCATTTTTTCCTGGTCAGAGTCTGGCAACGCTGAACTTGAACTTCAGGTGTGTGGAAAAGAAAAAAAAACACCTGCCATGCTAATCCTAGACTAGAGTTAATAGATTTTTTTTCACCCACTAGTGAGAAAATGGAATTCTTTTCAGAATCAGGCCGATCTGAGTCAGATTAACTGCACGCTTTGTTTTCCAGGTAAGAAAAGTTCATCTCCTCGAGTGTCATGTCAAGGAGTGGGCGAAGACGTCTGCAGACCCATATTTATTGCGACCTCCGAGGCTGTCTCGAGGCCGCGGGCCACTATGTAAGTGTGAGCAGTGCCAGGAACAACAAACACTTGTCCTGAGCCGCGTACATCTGGAAATATCGCGTTGCACGTGATCCAAGCTCCTATGCAGCTTTTGCAAACAAACTAACAAAAGTCAGGGGTCTCGTGGCTGTTTTGAGCTTCAATTGTGCTGCTTTCATGCATCTTGAGCTATCCTGTAGCTTCACAGGAGACACTTTCATGTGTCTCGGATTGCCCTGTAGTTTTACAGGAGACACTTTTCTCCACCTTGAACCACCCTGTAGTTTGACCGGTGATAATTTTACCCATCTTGACCTCCCTGTATCTTCACAGGTATTGCTTTCATGCACCTCAAACTCTCCTGTAGCTTCACAAATGATACTTTTATCCCTCTCAAACCACCCTGTAGCTTCACAGGTGCCGCTTTCATGCATCTTGAACTCTCCTGTGACTTCCCAGGTGATACTTTTATCCACCTAAAATCACCCTGTAGCTTCACAGGTGCTGCTTTCATGTAACAACACTTGAATTTGCACCTGTGAAACACTTAATAATATCCAAGGTAATGCGAAACCTCCCGGAAGAAAAAGAAAAGTTCCTTGGTGGCCTTCCAGAAACCTGAACCTCCTTTGATGCACGACGAAATTAATTGGGTCGGAGCAACTTTACTTTGTAGGAAGCGAAAAAAAAATCTGATAAGAAATCATGATAAAACCCCAACGTTTCAAGTTCTTCCTTATGCAGTTTTCCCGGCGATTTTCCCCGTTGTGACGATGTCGCCTGTGAGGGTGTGTTCATACTGGCAGAATCAGTTGACTTGGACGGACAGAGAGACTTTGGATGTCGTCTTAAAAAGGTGGAGGACGACGAAGTCAGTCCTGGCTTCGTCGTGCAAAGTCCTGAAGCTTGTTCTTGTTTACTCACAATCATGCGCGAACCTTTGGCTCCAGACAAGTGGCCGACGACGACGACCTCAGTCACGCTGCTGAACATTAATGCATTAACCTTGTGCAACGAGTCCGAGGGCTCGGATTTCCAAGTGATTTTTGTCACAGACTGCTCTTGGCGTCGCAATTCAGTTCAGTTCAGGGTTCGCAATGTAGTAGTCCGGGACATTGGTATAAGCAGTCTGCGATGAAGTCACTTGACAATCTGAGCCCCAGCAATGACCGGACCTCGGAATTTTAAGTGGAACCTAAAAATCGTAAGGTGAAGACTTAAAACGGCCGTTTAGGGGCCAAGAGGCAGTGGAAGGGGGGGGGGGAAGATAAATTGATGAAACAGCTGAGAGACAACGTATGATGCAGTTGCCAAAGGTCTTCTTCACCCGAATTTCCAAGGTCCTGTCATGGCTCGGTTCTTGGACACTTTCAAGGGTCTGTTGTTGATGCACAGAAACGTTTGGCTCGAGCATGTCTGACGTCATTTTCCCCCTCATGATGTGGCAGCTCTGACACTATACATGGTGCTTAGGTATTAGTGTCATTCATGCGAAAGGTGAGTGATAGATGGGATCCTTTCAGAGAACTTCAACCAAGTCAATAGAAGTGCTGGAATGCTGTGTGATTGACACGTACTAACACCACATCGAGTATATTTTTGGCCAAAAATGAAAATCGCGCCACTTAATGCGTTACCGGTCAGCTGATCGATAAGACTGTCCATGTACTTTGTAACTTATATTTTACGTCCATACACGTCTTCCCTTGAAGACCTTCTTAAAGTGCTTTCCTTTCTGACTCTCTCAAAAACCTAAGTCACACTTTGTTACTCACTGTTGTTTGCTTCACCTGGAAAATATGGCTCAACATGTTTTACTGAGCCATTATTTTTCGAGCGGATATCGAGACAGTACAGTATACAGATATTGTTACAGGGAGCACTAGGTCTTGATCACGATGGTACATAAGTTGGGGTATCTGCCAGCCCCGAACGTGAGTGAGTGCATAGTGCATACAGCAGAATCTCCACACCTGTAACAAATCCTACTCATGTCATGAGTCACGCACAGACTCTGTCCCATTGCTTGGCATCACCAGTTCTGCTCTTAACAGACCCATTATATATATATGCTGAGGTACGTGTATGAGTGATGCGAGGAGAAATGGAGAGGCTGCTGCTGTGACCAATTTGGCAACTTCAGTCTATTCTAGACAGCCCAAACTTTATTCATTCATTATTTTACTACGGCTGAAGCTTGAATGGAAACCTAGTTTATAAAACATGTCTACCTTAGTAATCATAGTCTTTGATCTCCCGGAACGAGTGCAAGACTTCCTTTCATCACCTTCAGAGGAAACATTTCAGTTCTAAAACTTTCATTTGCTTTGCCTCTATAAATGACTTTACGATCTCTGAGGCAAATACTCTCTTTGAGCCCAGTAAACTTCCTGCGAGTTGCCACAGAAGCGGTGACGTTCTAGGATTTGTTGTTCACAGTGTGGCCACTTCCTTCAATAAAGGAGCACCTCTGACATGCAGAAAAGTCGACAAAATCCACGGTGTGGGTGGATTCCTGGCAACGTTTTCGAAATTGGACGAGTGTATTGTTGCTATACCCAGAAAAATGTGTCCCCAAGTCTAACGTCGGCTGTACACAAAGGAAGAGTTGCTGGCATTTTGTGTTCACATAGCAACACCTGTAGCATTTGTCGCACAAAAAAATGAGTCACTCTGAGTGAGCCCAATTGCGAGGTCCAGGGTGGTAACGGGATCCCCTCAAAGTTTAGCCCATTTTTGTCTGCCTCCTGAACAAATTGGGGGCCCAAAACAGGCTGGAATTTCTACCCAAAATTGTCGTCTAGACGAGACTCTGCTCTGGTATGTGGAGAAGGCACGCGGAAAATCTTACCTGTGCACGCAGCAGGAATAGGAAAAGTGGCGGTAACAATGATGATATCATAGTTTTATGCCTTACTCGCATTCATTGATCTTTCAAAGACTCCGTCATTGTAGTAGCTCCATTCCAGGGTTACCAGCTTTTTGTCATCACAACAAGCCAAACCGATCGAGAGACAAGGCAAAATAGGGTACGCAAAGACCAAGCCGAATCTACAGCTCATTTAGTGACAGCCATGGCTGAAATAAAGCCAAGTCTCTCTAAATAAAAGAAAGTGATCTTCTGTTGTCAAATGTAGGCATCATAATGGCCGTTTAAACTCGAACTTGCTGATGATCTCAGTGACCCAGAGTGGGTCCACAAACAGAGAAAAAGGGGGCGTGGTGATTTAATTGTTAATTTCTCAATTACAAGCCTTCAATTATTTTGGCCTTTTCAGCCAATTTACGCCTGGGCTGCCTGGCTGAGCTGTCACCCTTTTGGCGTGTGCGCCAACTCGTTCTAATCAAAATTCCGAAGCCAAATCATGGTAGAAAAAGCCAAATTTCTCAGATCGGGTTAAAAAAACCCTGATTGGCAACCCTGGCTCCCTCTTGCTCATCTGCAGGCAGACTCTGTGCAGGAAACACCGGAGCACTAAAAGTGTGTGTGTGTGAGAGAGAGAGAGACCATCTTGAATGGGCTTGTGGATTCACAAGTGACAACATGACCAAAGTTGTTTTAGTGAACCAGACCTAATTTTCTTTGCTACAGTCTGAAGCTCAGAACGAGTACCCAGAAAGTCTCTCATACTTTTTTGCTGACCGTCAGTAAAGGTCGAAGTAGGAGAACTTTACAGACTTGAGTCTGCTGGAGCCGCAGGCAAAGAAGAAAAACCGTGGCTTGCCATGAATGGGCAGGTAGGTAAAAAAAACCCCAGTGCTGTCTCTCGCTCTTTGTCTCTCTTGTTCTCTGTCTCGCCAATTATCAAGCCAGCAGGAGGTTTCTGACTTTTATTTTCCTCTCCTTCATATTCATGTTTGACTCATCTTGGCACGAGTTAATAAACGCCAGCTGAATGCCAAATCCTGTGCAGTGAAATTCAATTCCAGCCTACGTCTTGGGCCAGGACTGCGGGGACTTTTTTAGGGTCTCCTGCGCGAGGAACACGGGGCAAAAAAATGTCTCGACTGCAATTAAAATGCGATCGGAGGCAAGATCTCCTCTGTGTGATGGATGTTGAAAAGAAGTCATTCGTGTGCACTGTAAAAAAAAAAAGAGAGCTTCCATCCTTAGGGCAGCAGAAAAAAAGAATCACACTCGCAATTTATTCACTTAAACTTGAAGTGAAGAATTTTAGCAAGTTGAGAGACGAGAATTGCATTTTAGTTGGTTAGTTTTTTTTCCTATCTTCCTTATCTTTCATTACATTTTCATGACAGTGGAATCTCGATGTAAGGATGCTTCTGAGCAGTAAATAATCTCTCCACTTCCTACTGACCGAATTAGTATTTATGTCCTATCTTAATTTACTCGTTATGACCATAATTATCGATATGACGATAAATTTCCCCTATCGTTAATAGCGTATATTTCACAAAATTACTCTGACCCCTGCACTTCTTTCCATTTTTTCGTCAAATTTTCGGTCCCAATGGGATTTTCGAGCAAAACTGCCAGGCCTCTCTGTGAATAATCCTCCACAGGTGCAGCTTGGCAGTGACAGCATTCCAGTCACTGTGGAGCCGGCCTTAAAGAGTGGACACGAGCGATCAGTTAAGAGTGGCTCAAGTGGAAAACCTGTAAGCGAACACAGGATGACTTTGGCAAGAGTAGCTTCTCTCGCCACTCTGGTGCGACAGAGCTGTAGGTCTAAATGCCCCCTCTAAAGAGCTGACTCTAGAGTGCAATCTCCGATTGAGCATCTGCAACAGCTAAAAATTTGCAGCTCAAGTGGCCGCAGTTTTCTTCTTCCTTGCATGTCTTTAATGTACCGGTATCTTTTTTTAACGTCTCAACCATAGTTGTCAAAGTCGATGCAAAAAAAGAGACATGGGCCTGTTTTCCTTTTTTTCCCACTCTCTATTTGATCCTAATCTCCAAGAACTCGCTGTTGTTGCTGACTGGAAGATGAGAAGACTAAGAAGGCTTCTTCTCCTGATTCAAACTCTTCTTGGCAAACCCTACAGTTATTGAAGGGTCCGAGGCTTGCCAGGAAATGTTATTGCTGTTCATATATTACCCTGGTCATTCCTTCCGGGGATTTTGAGCCCTTGGAGGCCACCGGCAGCTTGATTTTTCCGCAAATCCGGCGTTCAATGAGGCTACCACGCCCATGACCAGCATTGGTCCCATTCAAGTCTTTCTTTCAGCGTGCATAGATACAGGGTCCTGCACTAGTGAACAAATATCTATATACTGCGCAGAGAAAAGAAGGGGCTTCGCTTGAAATTGCTGTTTTCTTATTACAAGGTAAGCGCGTACCTGCTTGCATTTCAGTACACAACTGTAGATTGACTGTAGTGTGCTTCTCCAGTGCCAGGACTTGCGCTGCAGATGGCGCCCAAGGTTGAAGTTTGGAGCGAGTCTAGGTCCAATTGTCTTGTGGTAACAATTAAAATTTTAGCTCAATCAGACGAACTTTTACTGCATAACATTTATATAGTCACAAATTCAGTGCACTTGCTACAATAGCACAGTTCAGTAGTTCTGTCTGAATTTGTGACTCCTTAAATGCTATGTGGAGAGACGATATCGCCCCCTATGTTTTCTTTGCGCAATGTACATGTAACATATGTATAACACACATGCGGACATTTGGCACCAAAGTAAGACCATATCCTAACATAATTTTGATGGTTGTGAGCAGCACAAACACAGGATTGAGTATTAATGTGTTCCCCTTGGCTTTAACGGTTCCAGAACGATGTTTGGGAACGAATGATGATTTCATCTCATGCCTTTATCCCTCTGAGGTGATTGATGTTGTAAACGTTGTGTTCCAAAGAGATTGAAAAATTGTTTTCGAATATCCTCATCTGTCAGTCAATGCACCACATTTTCTTAGTCTTACCACTGACCAAATGAGCGTGGTCCCAATCATAATTATGCAAGACCCTGTACATACAGGGTGGAGTTGGAGAGGGCGGGGAGGTTCAAACGCTAAAACTCGTCATGTGGCGGCCTTGAAGAGGCGGGGATTATTGGGTAAGACAACATTTATGATCCCAATCAGGCTCTGGGTGTTTGTGTCCACCCTGAGCGCACAGGGAGACCACCAGTCGAAGACGTCATGTTGCTTTGGACTCCTGGTGGCGGAGTCGTCGCTGCCGGACCAGGCGGACCACAGAAAGGTCGTCTGGTTACGGGTGCCACATTAGCTCAACAAACAACACTTATGACTGCAGGTAATTGTTTTTAAGCTTTCAGTGTGCATCGATTCTGTGGGCTTGTAGCAGTGAAGTGGAGGCAGTCACCAAGGACGGTACAGTCAGTTCTCACTTGAAGGATTTGGAAATTCTCATTTATATGATACCTATTGGACAATACAGCACTCGATTTAAGGATTTTTTTTTTTTGGGGGGGGGGGGGAGTGAGAAAATATTTCGTTAAATCGAGAATCCTCTGTATTTCATACATGTGAAGAATAATGCCGAAATTGAAGAAGGCCTGACTGAAAATATGTGAAAATTGTTACAACACACAAGTTTTGGTGCGGTCCAAAGTCAAAAATATTTGCTGCAAAGTTTTTCCCTGCGTCAAGTCCTCATATCACTTTTCACTCACTTTCTTCATGTGTGAGAGGAAGAGAGACTTGGTACAGATCTTGGAAGAAACTCTGGCGGTTTCATCAAGATCGAGTTCATTCTGAAGCTCTTTTCAGCGTCACGAGAAACATTTTCACTCTTACTACGTGCTAAAACTTGAGCCAAGAATTCGTTGCATGATTTCCCTCTATTTTGCCGTGGAAGGCTCCATGAGGACCTACTTAAGGTTACCAAAATAGATGCCACTTCTTGGCTGAAGGTCGACTCTATGTACACAAAGAGCAAAAAAAGTCCACTTTGAACGTAAGATTCATTCCCTTGAAGTCCCCCCCTTTTTTGTCGAGTCGTTTTCTCACTCGAATTTCGGCTCTTATTTCCCGGGAGGGGAGAGAAGAGTTGTGACCAAGTGTGACCACCCAGGTGGCCAATTCAGCCAGTCTTTCTTTCAAGATGTACAGGGTACAGGGCCTTGCATAAGTTTTGAAAAAATAATCTTCTTTTGGAAAATGAGGTTTTTTTGGCCTTTAGCAAAAGTATTTAGTCGAACCTTTTCCTTTTGAAGGGCCATTTACTGTGGGCAATTTTAACTCAGTTTTATAGCATACTGTACGCAGTGCACGCGTCTTTGTTCACTCATAACTTTTGACTGGATTAAGCTACAGAAGTGGTTCACGACTCCATGGAAAGCTAAGGAGCTCCTCTAAAACTGAACTGCTCTAGGACCATTCATTTTTCCACAATGAGGGATCAAAGATGCGTACTTTCCTACATAAAAGTTTGATTGCATTGTGAACGAATAAGGAGTCCTAGAGGAAAAGTGCGTGTCAGTTCAGCTTTAAAGGAGATTCTTAGCTTTCCATACCAGGGTCTTGCAAGCACTTCTGTAGCTCAATCCAGGCCCAAGTTGGCCAAAAAAAGAAGTGTCCACTACCCTTACTGCATGCAGTATGTTTCAAGACTTGGAGTTAAAATTGCCCATAGGAAAACATCTTTTCTTCTTTCCAAAAACGAGACTGGTACCAGCTGTGACAGTGTCTGACACCAATTTCCCACTCCTAACGCCTAAAATCGACATTTTCGAACTAGCCTAATAAGTACATATTCGTGTCTAGCACCCGAACTAATCAACATATCCAAACAAAATGTTGAAGTTTGGTAGTTACGAACAGCATGAGCACAACTACAAGATTAATGTTCAATGCGTCCCCCCCCTTGGCGTGAACAATTTTAGAACGATGTTTGGGAACAGGGTCGAGTGTGGTGATATCTTGTGGGAATTCATCCCATGTCTTGGTCGCTCCGACGTGCTTAAGTTTGTAAACAGTTTGTTCAATGTAATTGAGGAAATGTTGACAAGCAAAATGAATAGAGCACAATCAAATCAGTAAAGAGTACAGACCTGGGTCTGGCCGGATGACCGTCATCATGCAACACCCTGTAAGTCAAATTGAAGGAAGAAAAGAGCGTGCAGAATCATTTTTGTGCAAGAAGTTTATCGCAGAGCGACTTCTACGTGGGCCTACGGTTTACGTCAAAGTGTGTTTTGACGATGTGTGTGCATAGTTGATACATTTTCAAGGCCATGCGTAACACGCTGCAATCTCTGCACTGAAAACTGCATAAATTTGCTAGTGCAATTTTGCACAATTATCTTGTCAGATCATAGAAATTTCAAGTGGCGCAGTTTGGCGCAAGAGAAGCAGTCGGTGGCGCAAGAGATGAGTCTTTAATGGACCCTCTTTTAAAAACTCAAGGGTGATTTGGCGCAATTTTGCGTCTAATCGCATCCTCCTCCTTATCTCTTTGCCTCTGGCGTCAGGAATAAAAAAAAAGGGTCTCCGACAGTCAAATCCAAGCGTTATCAGAGAAGAATGATTCTAAATTCCTGCTGCTTCTTGAAGATTTTCCTTATTGGCTTCCTTTTTTTGCGTGATCAAGATATCAATTGAGGCCCAAGTGGCAAAAATCTCCCTTGCCTTTTTTTGTGTTGTTGTTTTCTCGCTGTAACTCCGAGATAGGGATGTGTTGGAGCCCGACTTTTCCGAGCTTCCCTTAGGAAAACTTCATTTTTCGTCCTATGAAGTCTCACTCCGAGCCGCAACATCCCTAGTCCGAGGGCTCTGACCCCTCTAGGCCCCTGAGGGGGTAAAAGAAAGAGAAAAACTGCCGAAATCGTTTTCCGGATAATGACAGCAACGGCAGCAGCAGCGGCAACGGCAACGGCATGCGCAGCAGCAGCAGCAGCAACAACAACAACAGCAGCAGTAGCAGTAGCAGTAGCAGCAGCAGCAGCAGCTGCAGCTCCAGTTGGAATGAATACTCCAGAACGCAACTTCTTCTGCACCGGGAAAAGTAACGAGAGAGAGAGTTCTTATTGCCGCCAATCATGTCAGCCCTGTGAGCCAAGAAGAACCTGAAGAAATTTTCCTTGCTTCACCCTTTCTTTTTTTAGCTCCTACACCCTGGATGTGTTTCGTTCGAAGCTACGATGACTTCATACTAAGACATAAATGTACTTGCATCTGCATGGAAACAGACCCGTTGATGGTCTTTGTCTCTGGGGGCTCAGCTTTGTTTACTGCGTTTTGGCCAATATTTCTCCCCGCTCCAAGTTGTTGCTCACCCCCTCCTGCGCGTGAAATTCTTGCATAATCTGCGCATTACAGATAAAAAAATCACTGGTGAAACAAAAAATGTTCAAGATTTATTTACTCTGAGCCATGGGCTCTCCCCCCCCCCTGAGAATGCAGCATTTTTGGGCCAAGTTGCACAGAGATATATGAGATCTGTGACAGTGAAATAGTGGATTCGTGCTACGTTTAACGAAACATTATTGTTATCGGTGCCATTGTTGACTGCCTCCTTTCATCCTGGCCCAAGACCCTGAGGGACTATCAGGACTGCATCATCATCATCATCCTGCTCCTATTGAAGCACAGTTTGATTAACGAATTGGTGGGATTTTTTTTCTTCTGGGCGGATCCATTTCAATACTTTTATAGCATTTTACATAGCTCTTGGCCAAAAGGTTCTCAAATCCTCCTGGATGATATGAATCAATTTCCACAGATTAAGGTGAGGAATCTTCTTCTCCCTCCCCCCCTCCTTCTTCTCAATGAGGCTCTTGATGGAGTTGTTCTTGTTGTCAACAATGACGAAGGTTGAGGCCTCCCCTCTCCAGCGCTGTCAGGCTCTCTTGAGCCTACGAGCGCAGAAAGTTGTGAAAACATGTGCATGAGAAGAAGACGTCGGCTGTTTTTGTTGTCTCGTCGTACCGGAGATATTTTTCCAGCCCTCCCTCCGTGCAGTGCAGGAGGAGCGCGGTACTGAGAAGTGCTGTTTGAGGAGAAATAGATGAATGAATGGGTGTTGTTGGGGCGTTTTTCGCGTCTACTTGTGTTTGTGTAAACCGACCTTTTTTCCCCCTCTCTTCCTGCCTCCGGTTTCTGCTATTCGAGGTGGTGTTTTTGTCCAGAAATCCCTCAGTGCTTTGTCAACCCCCCCCCCTATCATGCAACGCATCTCACACATGCTGTACATACACAAACAGCGTCTTCCGGGATGACGTGCCCTTTTTTTGGGGGTGGGGGATTCTTCGTCAGTTGACCTCTCTCTCACACACACACACATGCCCAACACTTGATCCAGTCGATTTATTCAATACATTCGAAGCTTGGTGCGCAAATCTGTCTTCACGCTCGTGCGGATGGAGCATTCACGACGCTTCTTTGCTCTACCTGGCTTGAAGCAGTGCGAAGTTGCCATTGTCCAATCACCGGCAGTTTGTCAAACCAGGACAAATTCTTACCTATATGGGCAGGGTAGGTGAATAAGAAAAAAGGTGTCCTTTTAGGATGCCTTCCTAATGGCCTCCATCCTTTTTCTTATGTTAACGCAGCCCGAGGGATGTTGCAGATTAATGCTTAATAGTCGTGTTCCTGCTACTCACGTCCTTGTCATATGAGGAGCGTTCTTTATGCTGCTCATGCGGTAAAGTGCACTTGCCAAAGAATCGTCGTTATTGTGTTGCTGGCAGCTGAAATAACTTTGATTTTGCAGTCACTCGTACTTCTGAGCTCGGAGAAATTCGTTGCCCTCCTCTCTTTTTGTGTTGCAAATTAGCATTGAGCATGGTCGAGTGCGGCTTGCAAAGTTGCGTAACAACCTTTTTCGCCAAAAGTTCTTGAAGCCATTGTGACTGAAGAAGAAGAAGGGAGGGCCTTAAAAAAGGCCCCCCTCACGAGCTCAAAACGACGCTAGGTGGAGCAAAAGGGCTGTTGAGCTTATGTTGTGCACTTGTTTATGTCAAAATTGCGCCCATTGTGACATGGGCGATTTGGGACAAAAGGCTGGAAGAACGAGGCAAACGTCTCAATTCCACCCCTGGGCACGCAAACTCAGGTCTGCTGGGCCCTGGCAACAGCAACGCGGACAACAGGCTTTGTCTTGATCAGTCCAGGAAAAACTTTCCTCACTTGTTGGAGCAGTGAAAACAAGTCTTCAAGACATTCCCCCCCTCGTTGCACTTTTATCTGCTCAGCATCAGCTGCGACGACAGCGACATAAAACGTGCTGGTTTTATGGCGACGACTCCAGAGTCTCTCATATGCACACCGACAGTGGTCGCCAGACTCTTACCCATGCAAGTTTTTGTCGGCACACACGGTGGACCCTCCCACGTTTGCCAAACTGGAGTTTTTGAAAATCCGGGTTTGACTGGATCAAAAAGAAATTTCGAAGGCCGTCCAACTCGATTGGGAAAGACCCACTGTAGACTCGCCCAAGTGTGGAGGATTTGTTTTTTGCCTTCGCACCCTCAAGACTCTTGTTGGTGTCTGGTGGTTTTTTTTGTCTGCGCTCTCTACAGACGTTCTGTTTTTTTCTGGACACACTGTGCTCTCGCTTGTGTCTCTTTGTGTCTCCTCATACTGCAGACCCTTGCTAATGTCTCTTGCGTCTGCGCACGCTGCAGACTGTTCCTAAGCTGAAAGACTGACTCAAAGTGTCGCGAAACCTCGATTGCTCTAATCCATCGGGTTTCTCCTCTAATGCCCGCCCAATAGTTATGAAGCCATGAATTCTGCTTTGTGCGCATGATCAAGATCGCAATCTACCTTATGACGTCTGCTGTGCGGCCCCCATAATTCATGACCAATTAGGGGCCCAATTTTGACGCTGCTTGGGGCATTTCTTTGTGGTCAAACGGGACCTGAAGTCACCACATGGGTGCTTGAAGCGCCGAGGAATTCGCTGTTAACCCCTTCTTTGTTCGCCGAGCCGCACGGGTGCGTGACGAACTCGTGGCGATTGATTCGCGGTGTTTCTAATTCGGGACTGTGACGAATCAGACGTCACTCGACGCCCAAACGTTGCGCACTCTGTGGGAGAGAGACGAAGTCGATGCAACATTTTTCTGCCACTTCTTGGCCAAATGCGTGCCAGACTCTATCGATGCACACGTGAGGAGCGCCTAACGGGCCCGGATGAAGGCCAGTGTGTTGCATCGAGCAATTTTGCCGAGTATCCGGCAGTCGAGTACGTGAGAGTGGTGGTTGCTAGCGGCGCAGCCTAAGAAAAGCAGCTACATTTGCTTGGCACTCAGCTACGCGTATATTTCGCAGCCTGGCAGGGTTGCCATTTCCAAGCCGAAACTGTGGTGCGATTGAAAAAGTACCGCGTCAACACTTGATTCGGAGGAGAAATGTCACATCTTGAGCTCAAGCTTTTGAATCTGAATGAGACAATGCTACGCAGAGAGGACGTCCCTCAGGGTAAACATGGAAATACAGTTTGCTTCATCTGAAAGGGCCCGTGATAAATTATTAACATAAGCTTAAGCGAGTATTCCCATCTTCTGTACAATAAATTTGATAGTCACTAGGGCCTTTCCTGCCTTTTTTTCCCAGAGAGGACTGACTGGCCTTTAAAAAGTAAAAAAAAACCCGGGTTCCTCACGCAGTAAACAGTGTAAAACAGCTCGGGAAAATTTATTCACTATGTTAAGTTTACTTGTAAACGGTTACCAACATCCGTGGTAAATACTGGGACTGCTGAACCCTTCCGCTATCCGAGTTTACTGGGAATATTGTCTGATGTTCATTAAGAACTTTTCAACAGCGCTAGGAAGTTTTTGGCATCTCTGCTGGGGATGGAGCAAATCCATTTTTTGCGGGGAAGAAAAAGAGTGCCAAAAATTGTTCTATCAGCGCGTGTATTCGAAGCGATTCGACTGTTGAAGCTTAAGATGAGTCATTATTTTTCTCTCGCTAATGCGTCAATTCCCTTAACCTTAAACTTGAGCCATAATTTTTTTTTCACTCAGTGTCTGTGGTCTCACCTTACGTCACATCTCAGTGATATGAGACTGCCATAGTGTACGAGTATTACTCACCCTTGATTTCTCCTTCTCAAAAAAAAAGAAAGAAAAAAAACACACACACTCACACAACAACTTGAACATAAAAAAGGCCGCAGATAAAGCTCGAGCGATAACGTTCTTTGCACGCCTGCGGACGTCGTGTGCGCGTCAAAGGACGCCCGCACGTCCAACTCTGTGCCATTTTTGCGCCTCGCACTGCGCAAGATCAGTGTGTCGAAAACAAAGCAAATGAGTGGAGGGATCAGAGGCCGCTGCAAGATTTTTCTTCACTTCAAGAGCCTTTAAAGGCTGCGCAGGCAGCAGCTCAGCACCTTTTGCACCTATGACTGCTGTGACGTTGACATCAGCTTTGCTGCTGTCTAAAGGCTCCCCCTTTTGTGCGCCACTGTTTGCATAGGCCTACGCTAGTTTTCAAGCTCCAGTGACAGACGAGAGAGAGCTCGAGTGAGACCGAGAGGCCTCCGAGGCCATGGCCAAGACAGTGAGGAGTTAAAAAATGGGCATCTGGTCGAATTGGCTTCTGGGCACGCGACGGACGAGTCAAACAGAGATTCCTCCTGCACAGCGCCACAAGAAGAGGCCGCTCAGGAGGGACGCGGCTGCTTCGAGTGTGTTCAAGTATGAGGAAAAGGTGCTTGCCAAATAAGTCAAATACAGTTGTACACTTTTTTTTTTAAAAAAAAAAAATTCTTGCTTGTTTGGCAACGCTGCTCTTGATACAGGGGGCAGAAAAGAGGCCTTTTTCCTTGAGGAAAAATGTCTCCTTCAAGGATGAGAAGAAAGTGGTCATATTTAGCGGAGACGAGAAGAGGAAGAAGAAGAAAAAGAAAAGGATCAAGCTTTTCCCGGATTTCTTCCGGCGCAAGCGGAAGAAATTGTCGGTGGGCCGAGGCGGGAGAGAGCATGAAGGCCCTCTCAAGGCCAGCCCAGGTACACGTGCAGAAAAGTGTGTGACTGTTTGTCTGTGTCTGTCTGTCTGTGTATAGCAGTCAATGGCCGGGATAGACAAGTGTTCGCCCCCCCCCTTGCCTGGAGATTCCAAGCTGTTGCTGAGACACACAAGCGGAGCTTTTGCACATGCAGAGTGACTGTTTGCTCAGCCCTTTTTCTTTATTGCTGTCACTTCCCAGATGGTCAGGAATAGCAAGGGCGAAGTGGGGGGCAAGAGGTGATGCCTGAGTGAGCTTGGGTACAGTGAACATTCTCCGCGTGCTTCGTGAGTGTGGGGGCGGAGAAGAGGTCGAGTGAATGCCACAAACTACAATTGATCTAAGAAGTTCACCGAGACTTCTTTGTCTCCCAGCCAGAGGAGGATGCATTTTTTGTACTTTCTCTCCCCCCAAATTAACTTGCACGAGAGGACAGGAAGCAGAACCTCCTTTCACTCCCCTTTCACTCCCCACTTTCCCCCCCCCCCTCCCTTCCAGATTGACTCTCCAGCATTTTTTGACATTTTCCGATGACGACGGCAGTACAACTGTGCAGTACGAGCTGGGGGAGGGGGGTAATGGGGGAAGGGGAACTCTCTCTCTCTCTCACTCGCACATACGTGCGCACGCACATACATACGAGGGAGACCCCCCTCCCCCAATATCTTCCTCCTCTTTTTCAGCCTTATTTCCACTGCAGAAAGTTGCCACCGATACTAAGCATTGGGGGAAATAGGACAAGAATGGGGGGGAGGGAGAGAAATGAAAGGGGGGAAAGGAGATGTGCCAGACGTGCAAAATGCGAATTCTCTCCCCCGATTCCCCACATTTTGACCCTGGTGCCATCCGCTTTTGTCTCCTTCCTCTTCATTTTTTGCACTATCTCTTCGTTGCTTGTTTGTTGAGTGAATATCGTCTTTCTGCCCCCTCTATCTCCCCCTCCCCTTACCCCTTTTCTTCCCCCCTAATTTGGGAGATGCTTTCCCGAAAAAGCCCCCCCCTGGTGCGAAAAAGAGAGGCTGCTGAGACCACCACGGGCCATCGCTCATTAGGTGGCCTTCCTAACAGTGAAAGGCGAGATGATCATCGCGTGGCTTCAGTGCCACATGAGCCAACAGCAGCGGCGAGGACGAGTTCTGCGTCGAGGTGGCGCTCTCCTCGTCGGACTGGTGGGCCGCAGGGAAGTTGGGGTGGGACACCTGACCGGTTCAAGCCCTGGCTGACGTTCGTCTCGGCACTGGGGCGAAACTAACTCGCTAAAACTGTGCAAAGGCAATATTGCTGTTCATTGCGTCCAATTCATAGCAGATGACTAGAAAGTCCTCGGTGACGCGGTGTCCGTGACTGATTGCGAACTTCCTTAATGATCTGCCAACCTCAGAGACTGACTGGAGCATCTTTGGGATGGACTGCGTCAATCGTCCCACTTGGAGGCAGGCAGGCAGATCAGCAAGGCGCACAACGACTACTTACGGAGTCAAAAATAGGTCTGCTCATTTTCTACCAAATTAAGAGCATTTCCATTTATTTACTCACTTTGCCTTCACATCACGGATACCTGGTACAGGGTGCGCCAGAATTGTCGCAAGAGTTTGTGTGGGCCAAGCTTTGAGAGGAAGAGGTTGTGAGAGGAGATGTGGGGCTAGAACTGGGGGATGTCACAGGCCCTGGTCCCGCTGACCTTCAGGGCTACCTGTGCCGGACTCCGAGGCGGCGGCGGCGGCTTGTGTGCATCCGCGTTACTCCGTGTATTGACCCCCCCCCCCTGCAGTGACAATGGCCACAGTTGCAGTCAAGTCTTGCTTGGCGAGAAAGACGCTTGAAAGTTCTCGACTTTCGAGCCAAAAATGAGCTGCACTTGACTCAGTTCTTCAGACTCAATCTGAGGCGATCAGAGTATCAGAGTTGCCAGTTGGCATGAACTGAGCCTTTCATCCCGGTCCACAGTGCTGGCAGTGTTATCCTTGGTGGGGGAAGCAAACTTTGTGGACTTTAAAAAAGTATTTCTCTTGTAATTTTGGCAGCTACTTCGAATTTCTTCCTTTTTTCCACTAATTCTACTGCGCCCTGTACTATTGCCAACGTTAAGACTGGGGCTAAATTATTACTCCTTCAGTTTTAAGAGCTGTTGCCGGCCTCCTCAGGCAGGCATAGCTCAGGTGTGCTTGAAAGAACTTCTATTTGTCTGAGCCATCAACAGTGCTAAGTAATTGACTTCAGTCTGAGGGAGGAAGGACGAAGGCTGCGTGATTTTTGTCTCGTGGAGTGATGTTGCTACTAGGATTGGCGTTGTTGCTACGAAGAGAAAGCTGAATTCACCGTACTTTAAGAGACGATAAGTGAAAAACAAACCACACGAACAGATATCGAATGTGTCAATTCAGTTGATCGAGGCCTAAAAGTTGCGGAATCGTTGCGTCATTGGGGACAGACTTCAGTAGTGCAATTTGCCTTTGATGTGCCTTAAAGAGCTCAGTCGGGGTTGTCACGCAACCTCGCCAGGCACGTCACTGGAGGCCTTAAAGAGGAACTGGGACCTAACTGGGGTAGAGAAGCTCTGTTTTTTTCCCCCCTCTTTCAATTACTCCTGATGAGGATTTAGCTCCATTTCTGCCCGAGTTTCACCGCCTTGATCTCGATTATGAGGTTTTTTGCCCTGGTGCAGTTAGGAGAGAGCGTTGAAAAAAAAATGGTCAGCTCGTGTAAGCTTTGTTTTGTGCTAAAACCCAGTTTTTGCCCTCCCCTTGCAGGTATGTTTGTGAGGTTGACTCACTGAGGCGTCCAAATTTCTCCAAAGTTCAGCTTTCTCGAACAGGAGCAACTAGAGGCTATATTCGAATAATCTTCGGATAAATTCTCATCCATAAAGTTTCATGTAGCAGAAAAATTTCACTTTGCACTGAAGGCAAAGAAGAGAGAAACATTTTTTTTGGAAAACATCATACTGCTATCAAATGCCAACCTTTGGGCATGCACAGCACAATATAGGTCAGATGAGGAATGGGGCATGGGTAGAGGAGGAAAATTCTGTCAATTGTCCAGCAATTTGATCAATGAGATATTCTTTCCTCTACGTGGAAGTCAAAAGATACTTTGTGTTCAAAGAGAAATCTCGAATGACGAACACTTTTTTCGCTCCGAAATTGTTCGAATATGCGACAAAGGCCTTATGACTCACTGTGTGTGTTCGTGCGCGTCCGAGGAGACTTTTCGATGCTCCCACTCAATGGGTGAATAAATCTGTTGTCGCACAGCTTGAGGGTGTCTGCAGATGTGACCCGGGTGGGTCTGAGGCTTCACACGTAACTATGAACAGACCTGGGCTGACGTGCAATGCTCACAATTAATTCATGGGGCGACGAGAGACAGAGAGCCAAAGCTGCACAAGCTCAGAACCCTTTGGAGACAAAAATCTAGGCCACTTTCTGGATAAATGACGACGTTTCTGCTGCATTCTATGCAGATTCTACCCCCCCCCCTCCTTCCTCCCCTCATTCCATGACAATGCGGTACAGGAATTCCCAGATTTTTCCTACCTTTTGTGCGTCCGTGCGCCGCAGAACAAAAAGTCCCGCATTTTTTGGCAAATTGCAGCAAAATCCTGGAAAGGAGGGCCGAGGGAGGTGGAACTTTGCATTAATAATACGTACCAAACATAGCTGGGCCAAATAAATAGCGCTACATTTGTAAGTGCATCACATTACGCGGCCTTTTTCTCTCTTCCTCCATGTGTGCATGACGACTTCGACGACGAGTACGAGTACGACGATGACGACGCTGTTGTTGCACGCAGGAAGAGATGCATGATTGATGTGGCCGTCTCAGGCCAACGTGCAGCATGAAATGAGCGCTGATGAGCTATTGTGCAATATGCGCGGTCTGAGTCCGTCCGTCCATCCGTCTGTGCGTGCGTGCGTGCGTGCGTGCGGAGGTACGGGTCGGCTAATGATAATGATGGGTAATCAGCTCAGATCTGATCGAGCGAGACACCCAACAAGATTCAAGCCTCGTTGTCAGGCCCATTTTTTGTGGTGAGACCAAGACTAGTTCTTAGGTTCTTGCTTTGCAATCGACGGTCTTTGGAGACGCTTTATTATCATTATTATTATTATTATTCGTGAGCCGTCATGGAAACTTGTTTTTGAATATAAACGTTATGTTTTAGACGAGACGCAATTCGATCCCTGCGCGGCCAAGCTTGTTATTTCTCGCTTCAAAATTGGGTTAGGAGTGGAAAATTGCTGGGATAAACTTAAAGCATAATGAAAATCGCCTGTCTCTTTCCTTCGCTACCCGTTTTCTTTCCCCAGGCCTGCCAGGCCTACCAGGCCCACCAGGCGCCTGGCCCTGTTTTTCTTTCCCTCCGTTGCATAACGCGAACTAGCACATTTTTGCGAGATCTCTTAAAAATGAGACAGGATGTTTGTCATCCCGGCAAATAAAGGGTCCGAGTTATAAAGGTGTCCATGCAAATTTCTGCACCAAGTTTTCATGGCGAAACGTGTTTTTCAAGAAACTGTTTGCGTGCAGATTGACACACATACGTGAACAGATGTTCTTCCATTGTCTTTTTGGCCAAAGACCCCTAAAGACCAGTTGTTTTTGAACTGGTGTCATTCAGAAAATCTTTTGGGGTCTGTTCTTCTGACTGCGCACTTTCTTGCATTGTTACACTTAAGAAGAACAACAGCAACTTCTGGAACTTTGACAGACAGCAGCTCCGAACAAGAAAGTGGAGTTCGTTTTCTCTTTGATGTCGTCGTTGGCGCTGGTTTTGAATACTTTAGCGCGAGACAAAAAGAAATAATTTCTCATGTAAAGTCTCCTTTCAAGTGTAAAATGAAAGCAAGGAAGCCTCACAGGGCCTCAACTGCTGTTGAGACGCCAGCAACAAACAGTGCGAGATCCTTCGGGGTGGACTGAGGAAAGAAAGAGGGTGGAAAGAACGATGGCAGAGAGAGGGTAAAAAGAGGAAAGAAAGAGGAAAGAGATGGTAACGAAGGCGAGAGGGCAAAGAACGAGATGGTAAAGAAAGAGGAAAGAAAGAGATGGTGAAGAAAGGAGAGAAACATGGTAAGGAAAGAGACGATAAAAGTGATGGAAAGAGAAGAAAGAGGAAAGAACGAGGTGATAGAGACAGGAAGGAAAAATTATGGGAAAGAAAGAGATGAAACATGGTAAGGAAAGAGGCAGGAAAGACACCGGAAAGAAAGAAAAAAGAAAGCCTCGTCCCCTTATATAGGCTTCACATACTGGATGTTGTTGCAGAGCTGTTTTTCGGCTCTGGCCCCCTTTTCCCCTTCTCCTCCTCCTGGAGAAACATAATCAAAATTCTCTCTATGCTGTTCACATCGACGTAGATTTTGCGCTAAGAATGGTCAGGCAGGCCTGCAAGCAGGCCCTGCGGGCCTGCGGGCTGGTCGGGCAGGTAGGCCTCTCCGGGTCAGACCTGTCTGCAGCCATGATGCTGCAACGTGTCGCATTACATTTAGGGAAAGGAGACTTTGGCAGTGAACTGACCCATGAACATCCTGAACAGCTGCACTG